>PPCM01000533.1_pt1 | contig 30939 bp, 24 predicted proteins | sample 1555541 | NCBI WGS metagenome assembly PPCM01 (sample SAMN05284479, study PRJNA326546) | Marine sediment metagenome, whole genome shotgun sequencing project. | isolation source: marine sediment | place: Germany: Wadden Sea | collected 2012-09-05
TGATAATATTGGCCATTCCCCCCGCCATGCTGTACCAGCCGCCCCCCGAACCGCCTGCCGTCCAGGTGAGGGTGGTCTGCTTGCCCGCCGAAACCGGACCCGCCGTAATGATACATGCCAAACATACCAACGCTAAAACCTTCAGTGATCTACACATGGTGCTCTCTCCCTTATGAGTTTTACGGGTTTTGACAATCAGGGGACGGAAGATCCTCTCCCTTCCCCGTGTTACGGCCGATTGCACGGGGCGTCACGGCCATAAGCTGCTTTTTGCTGTTTCGGAGTATAAGAGCAATGACTGTGCCACGGTGTGGCAGGGGGATGAAAAACGGACGAGGCTTGGAATCAAAGGTCTGTAATTATAAACTTTTTTAGATCACAGGGGAGCTTAGGGGATTAGCTGGGGGAAAACAATAAATTGTTAACATTCTGAACACTTTTTTCAAGCAGAATTAATTTATCCATGTTTTTCAACACCATAAAAGATATGTTCACTTTATTAACATGTTAACAAAATGAACATCGACAATTCGTCCCGGACTTGATATTCGCGCCGTACGAGACCGGAAACAAAGCCGTATTCATGTCAAACACTATTTTTTCCAAAACGGGCGATCTTATAATAATAAGCAATCATCCTGTTCCCCGGCATTTCACCGGAGCGGATAATCGTTTAGCAAAGAACTTCCGGAAATCAAACCAGGGAATCCGCCGACAAACCGCCGACTCCGGAAACACCGACGAACAACATTTCACCATTCAAACAGAATGTCGCCCATACGATACCGGCCATATTGACGACCATGGAAATTTACCGGCATTACCCAACCCGGGAATCAGAAATGAAGCGGTTCCGCCACTCTGAAAAAAAAAGAACATTACGAATAGGGTCACCCCCACACGGCATATAAAAAGAGCTCGCGCATTGAGAAAGCGCCATGATTCTTTATCGTTTTTCCCCTTCAATGTCGGGGAAGCAATGTACTTTTTAGTAAACGCAAGGAGCAACGGCAGCTCGCTTATCCCGCCTTTTTAAGATTGTACTTTTTTATCTTCTTATACAGGGTGGTCCGGGACAGCCCCAGCATCTTCGATGCCCTTGATATATTGAATCCCGCGGAAGTAAGGGTTTCCTCTATGGCCCTTCGTTCGGCGGCGGCCATGATGGAGGTTCCCGGCGGGGCGGCAACGGGCCTGCCCGCCGCGCCCGACAGGTTTTCGAAACAGTCCGGCGTGATCAGGTTGTCGGCGGCAAGGTTTACCGCGCGCTCCAGGTTGTTTTCCAGCTCGCGGATATTTCCGGGCCAGTGGTGGGCCATGAGGATCCGTTCCGCCTCGGGAGACAAGGTCACAAGGGGCCTGTCCAGAAGGCGGCAGGAGCGTTTGAGAATATGCTCCGCAAGGGAAACGATATCCTCGGACCGCTCCCTCAGGGGAGGAATATTCAGGGGAAAGACATTGAGCCGGTAAAACAGGTCCTCCCTGAAATTATCGCTCAGGACCTGCTCCTTGAGGTTCACGTGGGTGGCCGCGATGATGCGGATATCCACGGCAATGGGTTTGTGCTCCCCCACGCGGTAGATCTCGCCGGACTGGAGGACCCTGAGCAGCTTCACCTGCATGTCCCGGGGCATGTCGCCGATCTCGTCCAGCAGCACCGTGCCGCCGTTGGCAAGCTCGAACTTGCCGGGGCGCCCACCCTTTCTGGCGCCGGTAAAGGCGCCCTCGGCATAGCCGAAGAGCTCGCTCTCCAGAAGCTCCCTTGGAATCGCGCCGCAGTTGATGGCCACGAAGGGATGCTCCGAGCGCTCGCTCCTGTTGTGGATGGCCTGGGCGAAGAGCTCCTTGCCGGTTCCGGTCTCCCCGAGAAGCAGCACGTTGGACCTGCCCGACGCGGCCGCGACCGCCAGCTTCTTGACCTCCCCGATGGCCGGCCCGGAGCCGATGATATCCTCGAAGCGGAAACGGGCCTGGGAGCCTGCCATCTCGTTCACCAGCTTCCGGATTCGGTTGATCTCGTTAAAGATCAGGATGATGCCCCGCACACGGCCCTCGGCGTCGCGGATGGGTTTTGCCGTGTACATGATCTGGATCGTGCGATTGGCCTTCCTTATAAAGAACTCCCGGTCCATGTACTCCACGCCGGCCCGGATCACCTGCTCCCAGTCCACCTGCAACCCGGTCAGGGCATCCAGGTGGAGCCCCTCCAGCTTCTCCTTTTTTCGGAGTATCTTTTTACCGTGGTTGTTGACCTGGGTGATGATCCCCTCCCGGTCCACGGCGAGCACACCGCTGTCGATGGACTCGATAATGGCGTTCATGTAGTTGTTTCGCAGCAGGAGCTCCTGGGCGCTCCTGATGATCCGGAGCTGCTTTTCGATGGCCCTTGCCGCCGTCACCACCATGCCCAGGGTGTGCGGATGCACCAGGGAGGCGTCCCCGGACATGAGGATCACGCCGATCAGCTTTCCCTCGGTGTCGAAAACCGGCGAGGCCGAGCTGGTATACCCGTGCCCGCGCTTGCAATAATGCTCCCGGTCGTTGATCTGCACGGGAAGCTCGCACGCCAGGGCAAGACTGATGGCGCTGGTGCCCACGTCCTTTTCCGTCCAGCGAAACCCGGGGGCCAGGTTCCCCTCGGCCAGCTTCTCGAGGATCGGCGCATCGCCGATGGTTTCGATCAAATAACCCTCGCCGTCCACGATGGCCATCATAAAGCCGGAACCCGCCACAAGCCCGTAGAGCTCCTTGATCTGGGCGATCACCACGTCGAGAAAGGACCGGATCGCAAGGCGCCGTTCCCCCAGGCCCCGGGCGGTCAGGCGGATCTGGGCGGGATCGCATGTCTGGAGGGGATCGATGCCGTAACGGCGGGAACGCTCATGGGAGCGGGTGATCTCCTTTTGCAGGATCTCGAGATCGGGTATAAAATCGGACGGCATGCTCAAACCTTCCTTTTTGATTCTCGTTTTTCGTTAACCGGATCTCCCGCAACACCCGGGAAAGCCGATTGCCAAATCTGTACCGATAAAGCGGAAAACCATTTGTAACCCATCGCGCCCCTTTGTGGAAGGCTTTTATCCGGCAGGCGGGAACCGGCACACCGCCGGTCTTATTAGTGAGCGATACCGCGCCCGCGGTGAATCGGGGATGGGGAAATAATGAGAAGTGCGATCATCTTTTCAATGCTGCCCGCGACGACCGCCTCCCTGTTGGCGGGGAAGATTTCAGGGATGCCCCCTGAGTAAAAGGCATTTCATCAGGACGCATCCGAAAGAAAGATATCGGGATCGAACCCCATGATAAAGGCCCCCCAGTGCTTTCCATCCACATAAATGGGAAGGGAGAGTTCGGAGAGCACCTCGCCCGTGTCGCGCATATAGGTCTGCAGGAGAAACGGTTCGGTGTTCGCGGCCCTTCGCTGCTCGGAGCGGGTATCCCGGTAGATTCGCTTGTCCCGGCAGTTCAGGAGGTCGGTTTCGTAATTGCCGGTGGGGGGCTTGGAGCATGCGGAGTGGTGGGTGGGGAGGTATCCGTTCGCATCCACGAAGAGCCCGTACTTGGCCCCCTCTATCTCCTTTACAACTCCGTCGAAGTCGGACTGGAACTCCCTGTCGAACCGTTCCGAGTAGGCCGTGGTAAACCTTTCGGGGTTGGAGCCCGCGATGGGCTTGTAGTTCCTGTCGAAGACGTTCACGCCGCCCGCCGAAAGCTCACCCACGCGCCGCTGAAACTCGTCGCGCCGGCCCCTTGCCCCGGAGATGATCCTGTCGAACGCCCCCCTGCCGGTGATGAAGCGGGACACCATCTCCTGCATGGTCTCCACGATCATATTGAGGTGCTCCACGCTCTTTTCCGATTCGCCCATCTCCTCGGAGATCGCAAGCCCCAGGGTGTTCATCCGTTCCGCCTTTTCTTCGATGCCGGTGTTGCTTGCGGAAAGCTGTTCGCGGGTGATTTTCCGGCGGCCGCCTCGGGAAGATGCATGGAAACAAGTCAAGTAAATCTCGCAACTGTTATTTCCCAACCTGCCAAATGCAGCAAAACGACAACGGGAAGCAAACCCGTGGAATTTACATCAGGATCGCAAACCAAATTACTTGAACATAATTGTGGGCATACCCGGGGCTCCATGTAATTGCCACTTACCGGTGAAACGGGCCCGATTTTAATTATTGTTCAAGTTGTTAAATTTGTATTCCTCTGTAAATTAACAGCCATAACCAGGTTGCCAAATGCCACGTCATGCGTCAACCTGAAATCAATGCCCCGCCGTTTATAACGATTTAAATGCACTGAACTGAAAATCTAATTGCAATTACTCTGGATATTTCAACTCCCCGGCGATCCGTAAAATCCGGTTTCACCTCGCCTATTCCAGCTCCATATGATATATTTCACCATACTTCGGCTCTCGCTTCGCCATTTAAATTGATGGTCCTGTAAAAAAGCATGGCAGCCCACGAGTGACCATATCCGAATAGGAACTCGGTCTTTTTTGCAGCAGCCGGTTCGGGGGCGCTTTTGCGGCCTAACCTTATAAAATCAACATGTTGATTCAAGACTTCCTTAGAAATCGGCAGCTGGAATTTTGACCACACGCGGGTGTGAGTTAAACGCCGTGATCATACTTTATATTGTGTTGGAAAATTCGGGTTCGGACTTTTTACGAGTTCATCCGAAACCACCTCAAACAGCTCAAAAAAGATAAAAGCGTGTTCGAACACCCGCCGGTGGGCCGAATTCGCTCCCCACGTTTCAGCGCACATCCGCCGGACCCCGCTCCCTATTTAAAAAAAGCCGTAAAGGAATTCACCTCAGCCAGCCGCACCCTCGAACGGGCCGGACTATCAAGTGAACAACTTTTCCTTGCAATGGGTCGGATCATATCACCACCGGAGGAATCGGACAAACTCGTTATACCTTCCCCGGAAGAACCGGACATAATCGTTGCTCCTTCTCCGGAAGAATCGGACAAGCACGTTGCACCCTCCCCGGAAGAATCGGACAGGCACGTTGCACCCTCCCCGGAAGAATCGAACCGGCACGTTGAACCTTCTTCGAAAGAATCCGGCAAACCGGATGATTTACCACTGTCCCCCCATATTTTCGAAAATATCGTGAAAAAGATCTTCGAGGTTCAACCCGCCGCCGGTCAGGAAGCCATTGTGTTGATTACGGACCTGCGCGCGGCCGTGAACCTTCCCAAGGAGACCTTTGACATGGCCGTTCTCGTCCTTGCCGACCGGGATATACTGATTCTCCACCGGCATGTGCATGTCGACCGACTGAGCAAAAGTGAACGGGAGGCCCTGGTCCTGGACCAATGGGGAAACTACTACATGGGCGTCGTATTGAGGAGTGACGCATGATAAACCCTTTCAGGCACAAGATCGTCACCAATCCCTGGGACAACGAGGACTGCGATGTCCCTGAAATCAACGCGAGGCCTTTTGATGCCTGCATGGACGCATACGAGGATGTTCGACAAACCCGCCGAAGCGGCTCCGTTCTCCTCCATGGTGAAGCAGGAAGCGGGAAGACGCACCTGCTCAGGAAACTGCGCGCCCATTTAAATCAGGAGAATGCCCGGCATGTGTTTATTTCCGTCCGCCTTCAATCGGGACACGGCAGGTTCTGGAGCCATATCAGGAAATGTTTTGCCGACAGCCTATACCAGAAAAGCTTCACGGGTAAAGAGCAGTTGCAGTTCGTTCTGTCCAACCGCTTCACTGCCTTTTTAAAAATGCAGGGCAGACGTCCCCCGCCCCGCTCCCTCGATGAATTCAAAGTCGCCTTCAGGGATTTCACGGATAGTAAAAGACTTCCCCAGAATCATCACAATGCCCTGTACAGCTACTGTTTCAGATCTCTGCGACGAGATGCCGTCTCCTGGTTGAGGGGAGACCCGCTCCCCGACGGCATTCTAAAGCGCCTGGGCATTACGATGCAAAGCGGGGAACCGGCAGATCCGGAAGACGAAGCCCGGGATCTGATCCTCTCCATCTGCCGCCTGGGCGGAGCCGAGATCCCCTTTATTCTCAGCTTTGACCAGGTCGAGGCCATGCAGCGGGAACCCAATGACAAAACGGCTCTCTTTGTATTTGGCAAAGCCGTTCGCCTTCTCCACGACGAGACCCGGAACCTGTTGATCGTAACCTGCGTGCAATCCTTCTTCGAAACGTACCTCAGGGAAACAATGATGGAGCCCGATTACGCGGCACTTGCCCTGAGCCGGGGCTCCCTTCGCCCCCTGAACAGGGAGGAGGCGGTAAAGTTGGCGCGAACCCGCCTCTCGCTCCGGCCGGATTATGCCGCCGGGGATATTTCCCACAACCTTACCCGTCACCTGGAGGCGTTCTTTTCCGGCGGCAGGAACCGGCAAACAGCCCGCGCCGTTCTTTCATTCTGTGCCGACCGGCTGGACGAGCTGGAAGCTGGCGTCGTTCAGCCGATTCCGACCGCCCCTTCGGACACCCCCACGGACGCCCCCACGGACGCCGCCGACATCCGGGGCGTCACTGACATCAGGGACACCAAAGGCATCCGGAACACCGCAGTCGGCACCGAATCAACCGAATCATTTTTAAATGAACGCCTGAACAGACGTGTGGAAAAAAACGTCGGCCATATATCCCCCGAAAAAATGGACGAGATCCTCCACGGAACACTTCCGGACTTTATGAACCTTTTGAATCCCGAATGGAAACAGCAGGATCATTTCACGGCGGAAGAGAGCACACGCCTCAGGGATGTGGATATCCTCCTCGAGGGAAAGGGTGAAAAAGTCGGAATATGCCTCTGTAACGAGAAAAGCATGACGAGCCTCTCCTCGCGCCTTAGAAGGCTTTCGGAAATGAAAGGGGGGGACGGGCCGGACCGCCTGCTCCTTTTCCGCCACACCGAGCTGCCCATCACCAGTGGAGCCAAAAAGGCCAGAACCTATCTGAAAAAACTGATTGGAGAAAGGGGGCGGTTGATTCAACCCTCCTCCGAAGTACTGGCGGTTCTGGACGCCATGGGAAGATTGCTGGCCGATGCAAAGGCCGGCGACCTGGATCACAAGGGTGAAATCGTCAATGCCGGAACCGTCCAGGAGTGGGTCAAATCCAACCTGCCGGACGGCCCGAGGGACCTTCTGGGGAAAATCTCCTCCCGGAAGAAAGATGCCGGCCAAGGGGATGTGGAACTGATGCAGGATCTGATGGGGCTGTTGAACAGGGCCAAGGTGGCAAGGTTGTCTCATCTTGCAAGGGAACTCGAAATATCTCCCGAGGCCCTTGAAACCATTGCCGCCGGACATACGGAGCAGATCGGGTTTCTCGAGGGACCGCCTCCGTTGCTCTTTCTCAAGGTTTCGGCAGGGCTTGTCACCGATTTATGATCCTTTCGGAGATATGGACGGTTTTCCCCTAAAACGGCTTCAAGGTAACGCCGGCATACCGGTTTCGCGGGATCGAACTCCAGGCACGGAAAAAGACGGAATTCCTTTTAGAACTCCTTTCACTTTTCCTCTTATAGCAACTCCAAGTCGGAAGCAAAATGCTTTACCTTATATAAAGCAAGCTATAGACAACAACATACGAAATCGTTCCAAACTCCGGCTCGTCAAATCGGAAGCGAACAAAGGGAGAAAAAGTCATGCCCGTTCCATTAAGCGTAAGTGCCGTCCAACGGGAAATTCTTATGGCCTCCGGTTGTTTGAAAAAGCCGAGGGCCGCCGGCATCCACCTGATCATCGCGACCCAGCACCCCAGCCGAGACGTTGTCAAGGGCGCACTCGATGCCAATATTCCCGCCCGCGTTGCCTTGAGGATGACCGGCGACATCGAGTCGAAAATGCTGATCCGGCAAAAGGGAGCCGAGAATCTTTTGGGAAAAGGGGATCTCCTGTTCAAGGATATCGGCGACCCGATCCGGCTGCAATCCCCTCTTCTGCCCCCCGAAGAACGCAAGGAAATATATATATTTTAAAGATCCCCCACCACCGCCAACTAAAGATGCGCCTTCCAACAACCGATAACTATGTAAAGCGCATCCTGAGTCTGAAACAAAGTGCCCACAAGTGTGCACATTCCGACATACGATCTTATGTTATTGTTCTGAGATAAAATCCATAAAACCGATCCTCAATACGCACCGCGCTGCGGCATTATATGTGCATTTATCCATATTTTATCAACGCCGAATCCTTGGCGGGAATCAATGGAAACCCGGCGACTCCCGTGAAGCATCAGGCGGTTTTAAACCGCAAACCGAGAGGGGGAACCATGAAAAGAGCAAGCGTTTTTTGGATTTTGGCATTGATGGTTGCTTTAACGGTGTCAAACCGGGCCTCGGCAACTCCCATCACCTTTGATGTGGCGGGCCCGCCCGATTCATCCGCGGATTTCACATTTTATCAGCAGGGACTCATAATCGGCTCCTCGGTCTTCGGGGGCGGCTCCGCATTGAACCTCACACTGGACAGTGCCCTGGACAGTCAGATCTTCACCCTTGCCGACGGCGAATCAAAGACCTTTGATTTTTTACATTTTGAAACAAGCGGCACCGGTGTGGGGTTCTTTAATATTTCCGCCGTGCTGGGGTTCGATACGCCGTCCATCAGTTCCCAATTCACGGGTGCCGGAGGATGGGGAGCGGTTGTGGGGAGTGGTCCCATATGGTCGGGAACGGTTAAAGGGGAAACGCTCCTATGGCAGAATTCAATCGCCGTTATCGTTCTGGGATCGGGCAATATGATTGAGATAATGCTGGACAATAAATTTGAAATCGGCCAGAGTGCCGTGAGCACGCTCCAGGCAACGGTGACGAACCTGGGCGGGGCCCTGATCCCGGAACCGGCCACCATGCTCCTTCTGGGCCTCGGCCTTTTGGGTCTCGGGTCCGTTGGAAGGAATAGAATCAGACAATGAGCCAGAAACGCCCGCAAATCCTCCGTCGACGCCGGCGGAGAACATAAATCGCCCCATCAAATGCAAACCGCACGGTACCACTCACCGTTCCATGGACTCTGCATCAAACGCCTCCTCACCGCGCCTCTCCATCGGCATTCGTGTAAGCGATAAGGTATTGAGTATCACCGAAAGGCTGCTGAGCAGCATGGCGGATACGGCAATCAGCGGGTTGAGCAGGCCGCTCATGGCAAGGGGAATGCTCAGGGTGTTGTAGAGAAAGGTTGCCGTCAGGTTCTGCCGGATCTTCCGGTTCACGCATTTTCCGACAGCAAGAAAATCGATGATCTGTCCCGGCCTGCCCCTCATCAGGGTGATGTCGGCCGTTTCCCGCCCCAGGTGACTGCCCGAGTGTACCGCAATGGAAAGATCCGAACGGACCAGGGCGGGGGCATCGTTTATCCCGTCCCCCACCATGGCAACCCCCCTCCCCTCTTCCTGGAGTTTCCGGATATGGGATACCTTGCCTTCGGGAAGGAGTTCCCCCAAGGTGTTCTCGATTCCGATCCTTTTGCCGAGCCCTTCGGTCGCCTCACGGCCATCCCCGGATATGATCCCCAGGCCAAAGCCTCTCCGCGACAGGATATCGATGGTTTCGCGGGCCCCCTTTCGAACCGTGTCTCCAAAACGGAAAACAGCGCAAAGGCGCCCTCCAAAACTCATATAGACAACGGAATCGGACAAATCATTATCACCGGGGGCTTTTACGCTTTTCCCAACCGCATAGTCCTGGGTCACGCCGTTGGACCGGCAGTTTTCCAGCGTTTCGCCGTGTCCCTGCGTATCTGTAACTTCGCCGTGTCCCGGCGTATCTGTAGCTTCGCCGTGTCCCGGCGTATCTGTAGCTTCGCCGTGCCCGGGCGTTTTTGAAGAAAAAGAGGCGGGCTCCCCCGTGTCCCGTGCCGGCGCATCGGAAACAAACGCTTTTGAGCCGATCCTTACCGTTTCCCCCCGGTATATTCCACTGATGCCGTTTTCATGAATTTCCACCTCCTCCAGCTGCGGCAGTTCCCCTGCCCAGCGGTCCCCGATCTCCCTGAAGGCAACGGCAATATGGTGATCCGATTCCCTTTCAAGGGCCGCCGCGACCAGTAGGGTATCTTTTTCCGAAAGCGGCGGGAAATAGGTCCCGGAGAGGAGCGAAAACCGCCCCCTGGTGAGGGTTCCGGTCTTGTCGAAAACAACGGTATCGATCTTTTCCGATTTTTCGAAGGCGGAAAACTCCCGAACGAGAATCCCCCTTTTCCCGGCAACGGAGATACCCGCCACCCGGGTCAGGGGCACGGCAATCCCCAGCGCGCACGGGCACGAGATCACCATAACGGTAACGGCGCGCATCACGGAATCCTCAAGGGACTGTCCGAAATAGAGGCAAGCGGCAAGGGTGAGGCCCGAAAGGAGGAGAACGGCGGGCACGAACCTTCGGAGCCACCGGTCGGTTTTCCGTTCCAGGGCCGACTTTCCGGTGAGGGTCTTTTCCATGATCCGGATCATCTGGCCGAGTGTGGAGTCCATGCCCGTTTCCATGGCCCTGACCTTGAAATCCCCGCGAATGATCCGGGTGCCGCTCCTGATCTTGTCCCCGGCCTGTTTGGGAACGGGCCGGGCTTCCCCGGTGAGAGAGGATTCGTCCACGCTCCCCGCTCCTTCGGTGATGCGGCCGTCGGCGGCTGTGATCTCATCATTCGTGACCCTGAACAGGTCCCCCGGCATCAGGCTCTCGGAGGAGACATGCCTGCCCACGGGCCATGAATCGGAGATCATCCGCACCTTTTTGGGCATCAGGGAAAAGAAGTTTCTCAGGTCCTCGGAAACCTTGTCCCTGGCATTTTTTTCCAGGAGTTTGCCAAGGAGGGTGAGGGTGATCAGCATGGCAACGGTATCGAAGTAGAGATGGAGGGAACCCACCAGGAGTTCGGCCGTGCTGTAAACATATGCGGCCATGGACGCGATACCGATCAGGGTTTCCATTCCGGGCGACCCGTTTTTCAGACCGGCAAGGGCTTTCTTGAACAGGGGGGCCCCGCATCCCATCACAAGGGTTGCCATAATGAACAGGGGCCAGGAGAGGTTCCGGATGCCCGAGGGGGAAAGCTCGCTGAAAAAACCGGAATAGAGTGCAAAGGAGAGCATCATCACGTTCATGGTGAGGAGCAGGGCAAAGGCAAAACGGATAAACTCCCGCCTCTTTCCCGGCGCCCCGTTTTCATCCCGGGAGGCAGTCCGGTAGCCCAGCTTTTCGATCTCGGCGGCGATCCTGTCCGGGGCGGTTTTCACGGGATTGTAGGAGACCCGCACGCTGTCCGTGGCAAAGTTTGTCCGGATCCTTCCAATACCGGAAATTCTTTCAACGGAGCGGTCGATCACAAAGGCACAGGCGGGGCACCACATCCCCTCCACGGAAAGGGTAAGCTCCAGCATTGAGGGATCATCCGGGGGCAGGTCCGCTTCTCCGGTTTCCGGGCCTGCATCACCCTGTTCCAACGGAGGCCCTCCGGCCGAAGGAGCGTCTTTCCTCCGCGACAGCTCCTCGGCGGACGACGGGATGATGCCCATGGCAACGCATTGTCGGTATATTTCGGTTTCCTTGAACGTGGAAGGATCGCCGGCATCCGCCGATTCCATCAGCATCTGGAATACCTGACGGCAACCGTTGCAGCAGAAGCGGCGGGTAACGCCGTTCATGGTGGAGGCGCGGGCGCCGCCCGAAAGGGGCAACCCGCAAAGGTCGCAGCCCTCTCGGCCATTTCCGGCGGCTTGGGGCGTTTTTATATGTTGACGATCAGCGGGGACCAAGGGACTTTATATAGGCGATGATCCGCCAGCGATCCATGGGCGCGATGGTGGTGGCCAGGGCCGGCTGCCGGATATTTTCCTTTCCGTAGCTGATGGTCTGGAAGATCACGCCCGAGGGCTGGGACAGGACCTTGTCGCTCCTCAGGTCCGTGGGCAGGGGCTTGAAGCTCTGGCCCACGGTGCCCTTGCCGTCGAGGTTCTTGCCGTGGCACTGGGCGCAGTACATGGCATAGCGCTTCTGCCCCTCCGCGATGATCAGGGGGTTGTCCTCCTCCACCTCGGAGGCAAGGTTCTCTCCCTTTTCCGCCCGGTAGAGGGCTTCTCCCCCGTAGAAGGGAACGATCTCCTCCGTCTGGGCCGCTATGGGTTCCTCGTGGGGCCTTACGGCCTCGGTTTCCCACATTCTTCCCTTGTCGCATGCCGTCACCAGTACCAGCGTGGCCAGGAGCCACAGGATCGTCGTCACTCTTTTCATCTATTCTCCCTCCGCTCCCTTCACGTGCTGGGGATTGGGCAGTAACTTGTAAATTGCGTTGGGGGATTCTCCCGGAACATCCTTTACGGGTCGATACGCCCAGTCGGGCTGCCCCTTGTCGCCGACCACCTTGTATGCAAACAGGCCGGTGAGCAGTATGCCGGCCGCGCAGAGCGCAACGATCAGCCAGGAGATGAACGTCGATTTTCCCTGTTTTTCCATGTTATATCTTCGCTCCAAATAGTCCGGTTCCCAGAATATAGAAAAATCCCCAGATCACGGTGCCGGCAATGATCAATATCAGCCCCAGGGGAAACGGCGCGTTCATCCCCTCGATCCCGGCGGGATGGCGGTGGACGACCTCTTTTTTCCGTTTTTCAGAGTCCTTGCCCTTGAAATGGCTGTATTTCAGCAGCATCCCCAGGATGATGATGAACACCAGCGTGGGGAACACAAACAGCATCACATGCTGGAATGTCAGGTAATCGAATAAACGCATGTATCACTCCTTAGGATAACTGAAATAAAAGGAGAAATTGTCGAATAAACGCATGTTTCACTCCTCAGGGTAAACTGAAATACATGGAGTAAACAACGATTAAACACTTGTATCACTCCTTAGGGTAAACTGAAATACAAGGAGTAAACGACGATTAGACGCTTATATCACTCCTTGGGGTAAACTGAAATACAGGAGTAATGGCGAATAAGCGCACGTGCACCCCTTGGGATTAACTGATAAAAAGGGCGAATATCAGGACGCCCGCGCTTGCCGCAAGCCCGGCCACGGCAAGGAATATCAACGCAAACACCTCAATCCGCTTCATGCGGGCAACCCCGCCCGGTGAAACCCGGAGCGGCTCGTCCTCAAGGGGTAGAAACCTCGCCCGCTGCTGATCCCTGAACTGCCCGCTTTTCATCGCCCAGAAAAAAACGGGCACGGTCACAATAAAACCCAGAAGCATATAGGTAACAAAATAGGGATAATACATAACCTTCCTCTTATGCTATTATTCAACTTTAGTTTTCATAGGCGGCGTCCACGCCCTTGGGCTCCTGATCCGCGTCGCTCTCGTTGATAAAGTAGTTGGCCACGTAGTCTCCCACCTCCCAGATCTTTTCCGACTCCAGGTGTTTTTTGAAGTAGGGCATGGCGGTGCCGGTGATGCCGTTCATGATCTGGTAATAGAGGATACCGCCGGAGATTCCGCGATCCTTGAGAACGGTGAAGTTCAGGGGCGGCGGGTAGATCCAGGGCTGTGCGGGCCCCATGCCGTCCCCAACGGGTCCGTGACAGCCGATGCAGAAATCCTGGTAGACCTTGTGTCCCCTGGCAAGGCCGGCCGCGCCCGTGGGATAGGGGTTGGGGAGCTTGCGCCAGCCCTCGGGCACCGTGGAGTGAATAAACGCGATATTTTCATCCGGTCCCTTTTCATAGGCCCCGACAAACTTTTCCTTCCAGGTGCGCTGACGCTCCATGCGCTTGTCCGCCTGCTTGAACCCGAGGCTCTGGACATAGGCGGTGAGGAGCTTCAGGTTCTTTTCGCCCAGGAACTTGAAGTTCGGCATGATGGACATGGGGCTGGTGAACCTGGGGTTGATAAAATGGGCCATGTGCCAGTCGTCGGGATGCTCGCCGCCCTCCTGGGAAAGGTCGGGCCCGGTGCGCTGGGAGCCCAGCAGGATGGGGTGATCCTTAGCATAGTCGCCGGCCTGGGCAATCCTTTCGGCCCCGACACCCCAGTCGATGGTTCGGATGGACTGGCTGTGGCAATAGACGCAACCGTTGGAGATATAGAGAACGCGTCCCTTGTCCTCGGCCTCGGTCCGGTCCCTATGTATTTCGGAAGGAGTCTTGTCGTCGGCGTAATAGGGCGCCACCACCATCACGGCCACAACGGCCAGCAGGATCGTAACAGAACCGAACACGACGATTTTCGGGGTCATTTTCATGCTTGTTCTCCACACATATCAAACTTGCGGTTTAACTGTTTAAATCTGTGTACACACCGTTCGCCTCCCCCGCCGGGTTCGGGCGGAACGGATTTCCAAGTCAAATTCAATCACCGTCGAATTAAAAAACCCTCCGGTATAAAGCTCATAAAGGCAGCGCCATGGCGGCTTTCAAATGCGGCTCCCGGTATCGAGAACCGTGTATCGGGAATCAAGTTCCCATCTGTTTACAAGACGCCGTGTAAACTGTTTGAGTACCGAATACAGCGCGCGGCACTGCATCCGCACACGGTTCGGAGTCTTCCTTATGACGAAGCCTCCCGCGGATTAGCCACAATCGTTCTGAAAACATTATAGAAACCGATCACGGCCCCCGAGAAGATCATCAGGCCGAGGGAGGCCCGCATGATGTTGTACATATGGATCTGGGGCAGAATCCGGTAGACCGTCTCGCCGTTGAGCCAGGAGTTGCCCTGGATCAGGCCCGCGATGGTGAGGACAACGGTGAATCCCACCACGCCGATCAGGATCAGCCAGTACTGGAGCTCCGCCAGGAAGGGGCTGTACAGGGGCTTGTCGGTTACCTTCGGCAGCAGATAGTAGAGGCCGCCCAGGGCGATCATGCCGGAAAATCCCAGCACGCCGATGTGGGCGTGGCCCACCACCCAGTAGTTGAAGTGGGTGACCCGCTGTACCTGGGGGAGCGCCATCATGGAGCCCTGGATGGAGACGAAGAAGTACATGATCGTTCCCGTGAGCACGAACTTGGAGCCCACGTTGGCCTGGAGTTCCCCCAGCTTTCCCTTTGCCGTGTACCAGAGGTTGATCAGGAGCACCATGACCGGAATCACCATGCCGATACTGTCCACGATGCCGATCACCTTGAGCCATGTGGGCACGGGCACCTGGAGGAGGTGATGGGTGCCGATATGGGTGTACACGATGATCAGGGACCAGAACCCCCAGAGGGAGAGGGTGTGGCTGTAGAGGGGATTGCCCGAGGCCTTGGGTATCACGTAATAGGCCACGCCCGCCGCAAGGGGCGTGAGCAGCAGCCCGAACACGTTGTGGCCGTAAAACCAGAGGAGCAGTGCATCGGGAATTCCCACCAGGGCGCCCGTGTGGGGCCGCCAGATCACGTTCCCCAGGGAGAAGGTGACCGCCGTGAGCAAAATCCCCGCAACGGCATACCAGACCGATACGTAAAGGGTCCTTTCAACCCTTTGCGTAACGGTCATGATAAAGTTCGCGAACACCATGCCGAACACCGTCACCACCATCATGTCCACGGGCCAGATCATCTCCGCGTACTCCCTGCCCTGGGAGAGACCGGACAGGAGGCTCACCACGACGCAGACAAGGGTGAGGTTCCAGAGCATCGCCGTGTAGATTCCCAGGGTCTCGCTGTAGAGGGAGGTGCGCAAAAGGCGCGGCAGATAGTAGAAGGCCGACCCCAGGAGGACCGGAGTCACGAACCCGAAGAGCACCAGGTTCACGTGAAGGGGCCGGAGCCTTCCGAAGGTCAGCCACCCGTGGTCCCCGGAAAGGTTGGGCGCCACCAGCTCCGTTGCGGCCAGGAGCCCCGCGAAGGTCGCGAAAATCATCCAGAGGGCGCCGGTGAAGTAAAAAGCAACGGCCGTTTTGTTGTTTTGGGGCATTAACTTAGACAAAAGTCCCATTGAAACCGATCTCCTTAAGACTAATTATGACATGCCAGCCAGCAATCGACATTGGCCTTGTTTTCGTTGTGACAGTTGAAGCAGAATCCCATCTCGAACTTCCTGTCCTTCAGCCTGTCCTTTGAGGCAACGTCCCCATGGCATTTCTCGCACTGAACATCCTTTTTGATATGGGGTTCGTGGTTGAAGAACACGTGCTCGGGAACATAGGTGACCTTCCGCCAGGGCACGGGGGTCTTGCTGTTGAAAAAATCGTGCTCCTTCTTGATCTCGGGATGGTTCGCGATGATGTAATTGTGGCAGTAGAGGCATTTTTCCCCGGGGGGAATGCCCGGAAACCGTGAACGGTCCACGTAGGAGTGACAGAACTTGCAGTCGATGTCCTTCACCCCGGCATGGATCCTGTGGCTGAAGTGAATGGGCTGCGCCGGCCCGATCTGGGACTGGGGCGGGGTATAGAAATAGTAGAGGAACAGGAGGGTGAAGAGCACGCAGCACCCCGACCAGAACAGCACCGCCTTGTTTTCCTTAATAAAGGAGACGGCGTTTTTTAAGGTATTCCAGAACTCCATCAGCGAACCTCTTTAACCTTGCCCAGAATGACTTCGGGGAACAGTTTGAAGAAATAGGAAACACAACAGGCCGCGAGGCCGAAAAAACCGGCGCCGATCACAAGATCGAACAGGCCGAAGGGTATATCGTGTGCGTGATGATCCAGCGCGGGGCCGATCAGGAGCAGGTGCTCCAGAAAGAGGCCGAACAGGGACAGGGCCGACACCCTGAGCATCACCTGGGGATTCCGCTTCATCTTTTCGTTCATCAGGACGACGAAGGGGATGAGGAAACAGAGGAAAAGAATTGCAATGGCCAGGGGCCGCCAGGGCTGGAGCATGATCCTTGCCAGGACGTAATGGGTTTCCTCGGGAATGTTTCCGTACCAGATCACCAGGAACTGGCTGTAGAAAAAATAGGCCCAGACAACGGCAAACCCGAAGAAGAGCTTGCCCAGGTCGTGGAAATGATCGTAGGTGAGCATATGCCTTCCCGGCATCCTGATATGGATCAGGGAGATGATCAGCACCAGCGCCCCGAGGCCCCCGTAGAAGGTCTTGACGAACGAGTAAGCCCCGAACAGGGTGGAGATCCAGTGGGGGTCCATGCTCATGGCAAGGTCGAAGGAGATCAGGGTGACCACCCCCACGAAGGAGAGCGCGTAGAGCACGGAAAAGCGGGTCATCCACCAGTTGCAGCGCTCGGGGTTTCCCTCGCCGAAGCGGAACAGTTTCTCGGCAATGAGCCGGCCCCTGTCTCCCTGTCCCAACTGGGCAATCTTGCCCGCCATGGCAAAGTAGAGGTACCCGAACCCAAGGAAATAAAGCACCAGGAGCCCCGCCATATCCCTTGTAAAGAGGAAGGAAAGGTTCAGCCACGCCTCCTTGCCGTGAAGGTCCTGGCCCACCCATGGGAAAATGTGGCTCTTTCCCAGAAAGAGGATCAGGAACAGCAGAAAGGAAACCGGAAAGAACGCGGCCAGGGATTCCGATATATTCTGAACCGGCCCGCTCCACTTCGCCTTGGTGAGGTGCATGATCATGGAAAAGAGCAGCCCTCCCTGGCTCAAGGCGGACCAGAAGAGAAAGTTGATCAGATATGCCTGCCATGCCCTCAGGGGGCTGAAGAGGCAGAAACCGACAAAACAGACGGCCCCCGCAAGGGCAAGGTATAGATAAGCCCTGAAGGGAGACCGGATTTCCGGTAGCTCTTGTGTCACAGTATTTTCGTTCATATCCTTTCCGCCGTTCCTCTTTTTTATGGGACCACCTTACTTATTGATTCAAACTCACGCCGATTCTTCGGAAAAGAGTCGGGTTTCGCCGCCGATCTCCCGGAAAAAGCCCTCCAGCTTCCCGGTATCCTCCCTGTCGCAGGTCGCCAGGATGCCGAAATGATCTCCGGAGCATCTTTCATCGTACCTTTTCAGGGACTTGTGTTCGGGCAAACGGGATAGGAGCAGAAGCCCCAGCACCGTTCCCAATACCCCGAAGAGGATCGTGCACTCGAACCCGATCACGAAAAAGGGGATCAGGGAGACGATCTTCTTGCCGCTGACGATCAGGTTCCACTGGGTGGCCGTGTACGCGGCAAGGGAGTAGCCCGTGAAGAATCCGATGATGCCGCCGAAGAGGGTGAACCAGCCCACCCCGCTCCGCCGCATCCCCAGGGCCTTGAAGATTTTGTGGCTGGGGATGGGGCCGTGGACCGATTCGATCTTCCAGTCCGGGTCCCGCTTTTTCAGCTCCCGGACGGCGTTCACGGCCTTGTCCTCGTCGTTGAAGAGTCCCATTACATGGCTGTTATCCGACATGCGCATCTCCCGTGTCCAGGTGTTCCTTGAGCTCCGTCATGGAGACGGAGGGCATATGTTTCACGAACAGCATAAACAGAAAGAGGAACATGCAGAAGGTGCCGAACATGATCCCCAGTTCGATAAAGCTCGGGCTGTAGAGTCCCCAGGCGTGGGGCATGAAGTCGTGGGCCACGCTTCCGATAATGATCACGAAGCGCTCGTACCACATGCCCACGTTCACAAGGATGGAGATGATCATCAGCCCCACGAGGCTGCGCCGGATCTTTTTAAAGAAGAGGAAGAGGGGCACCACCGTGTTGCAGATGGTCATGATCCAGAACTGAAGGGCGTAATCCCCGAAGATCCGGTAACGGAAGGTCTCCATCTCCACCGGGTTGTGGGAGTACCATGCGATAAAGATCTCCACGAGGTAGGCGTATGCCACGATAAAGCCCGTGAGGATGATGGTCTTTGCCACGTTCTCCAGCACATCCACCGTGATCAGCTCCTCCAGCTTCAGGATGCGGCGCATGGGGATCATCAGGGTGATCACCATGGCAAGTCCCGAGTGGATGGCGCCGGCAACGAAATAGGGGGCGAAGATGGTGGTGTGCCATCCGGGCACGATGCCGAGCGCAAAGTCCCAGGATACCACGCTGTGAACCGAGATCACCAGGGGGGTGGCAAGGGCCGCGAAAAAGAGGTAGCCCCTTGTGTAATGGCGCCACTGCTCGAACTTTCCGGTCCATCCAAAGGAGAGCCAGGTGAAGACCTTTTTCCTGAAGCCCACGGCGTTGTCCCGCACCGTTGCAAGGTCAGGCAGCATGCCCGTGTACCAGAACAGGGCGCTCACCGTGAGGTAGGTGCTGATGGCGATGACGTCGAAGACCAGGGGGGACTGGAAGTTGGGCCAGAGGTTCCGCTGGTTGGGATAGGGCAGCATGAAGTAGACCATCCAGACCCTTCCAAGGTGGATCAGTGGATAGAGCCCCGCCGTGCACACGGCAAACACCGTCATGGTCTCGGCCGCGCGGGCAATGGGGTTTCGCCAGGGGGAGCGGAACAGGTAGAGGATCGCCGAGATCAGGGTTCCCGAATGGGCGATACCCACCCAGAAAACAAAGTTGATCAGGTAGGTTCCCCAGGCAACGGGGTTGTTCTGGCCGCCCACCCCGATCCCCACGAAGATCTGGTAGATCCAGCAGCAGAGGCCGAAGAACGCGCCGCAGAAGAGCCCGCCCAATATGGTCCAGTACTTCCGGTCCGGCGTCGAAAGGGTATTGAGTACGATTTCGTCGATTCTTTTATGGGTCAGCTTGGGCATGGATCAGATCTCCCTCACGATCTTTTTCAGATAGACAACCGCTGTTTTGGTGTTGAGGTACCCGAGGATCTGGTAGGCCCTGGGGTCCTCCCAGGCCTTTCTCACGCGGCTCTCCTTGTCCTCCACGTTGCCGAAGGCCATGAGGGCGCCGGTGGGGCAACTCTGCATGCAAGCCGGCAGAATCTCGCCGTCGAGGATTCCCCGCTTTTCGTTCCTGGCCCGGTTGTGGGCCTCCTTGATCCTCTGGACGCAGAAGGAGCATTTTTCCATGACCCCCTTGCTGCGCACGGTCACCTCGGGGTTGAACTGGAGTTCCAGGGGCTTGGGCCGGTCCACGTCGAACCAGTTGAAGCGCCGCACCTTGTAGGGGCAGTTCTGGGAACAGTACCGGGTCCCGATGCAGCGGTTGTAGATCTGGTTGTTGAGCCCCTCCTTGGAGTGGTGAGGCGCGTAGACCGGGCAGACCGATTCGCAGGGGGCCGTGTCGCAGTGCTGGCACATAAGGGGCAGGAAGGTCACCTGATCCATGGCGTCCCTTTCGTGGTAACGCTCCACCGAGAGCCAGGGCATCTCCCTGCCCTGAACGGTCATCTCCTCGCCCACCACCCCGAGGTTGTTCTCGGCATAACAGGCAATGGAACAGGCGCCGCAGCCGATGCAGCGATCCATGTCGACGGCCATGCTCCAGCGGTACCCCACGTGGCGATGGGGCTTGTTGGAATCCTTTGTGGGATCGTAGCCCTCGGGGGTGGGCAGGGTGATGGGAAAATCGTCCATGGTAAGCCCCGGTTTTTGGGCCACGTGATTCTCCAGCGCCGCCAAGGTGACCCTGGGCACGATCTTCCGGTCATGGTGGAACTTGCTGCCGTCGGTCCTTGCCAGGGGCACGGATTTACCCGTCCTTTTAACGGAAACCGGTCCCGTCATAAACGAGGCCGCACCCGACGGGGCGGCTGTTTCAGCCGGGAGAAGGGTCAGGGGGTTTGCACCTTGATCTTTTGCATACCGGCCCATGGCCGTGTGCCCCTGGCCCATGGAGAGGACAAAGAGGGCGGGCCTGATGCCGTGGTAAAAATAGGCCGGTGCCGTAATTGCGCCGCCCTTTGTCTCCACCCGGACAAGATCCCCCTCCTTGATGTTCAGCTCGCCAAAGGTTTCGGGCCTGCCCATCAGGGGGCTCTGCCATGCAACCTTGTTCATGGCGTCGGGATACTCGCAGAGCCAGGGGCGGTTGGCGCCCCTGCCGTCGAAAAATCGAATGGAGGGAACCGCCGCGAAGGAATAGCCGGCATCCGCCGCCGCACCCTGGCCGTTTCCGTTCGAGGCACCCAGGAACCCGCCGGATACCTTCGTGAAATCGGCCGCACTGCCGGGGGTTTCCCCTTCGGCCGGCGGTATATCGAAAATGCCGCCCTTCTGGATCACCTGAGCCCAGCCCTTTTTATCCTGGATCAGGCCGCCCAGGACCAGGTGCTCGAACAGGAGGCCCCTGAACGGTTTCTTATCCTCGCTCTCGCCAATCACCGACATCAGAAAATCCGAGAGCACGGGCGCGCCGTAGAGGCTTTTCATAAGGGGCTGGTTCGTTGAAACGAGGTTGAACTTTCCGCCGTATTCCCCCCAGGACTCCATGGCAAGGGCAACGGGCACCAAAAGGTCCGAGGCCTCGGCCGTCTCGTCCATGAAGTTCGTGAAGTTCACCGTGAACAGATCCTTGTTTTCAAGGATCTCTCCAACACCCACCGAGGTGGGCAGGGCATACGCCGGGTTGACATTGTTCAGGAAGAGCAGGTCGGCGGAGCCGTTTTTAAGCGATTCAAAGAACTTATGGATCTCCGCCCTTGTCGCGGCCGTCTCCACACGGTGCCTTCCCGCAAAATCAAGGAGGGAGAGTTCGGGGTCCAGGACCATATTGAGGAGGTTTGCGGCAACGTTCACCCGGTAACCGTCACCGGTGTCCGCCGCCGACTGCCCCAGCACAAGGGGTTTTTCCCCTTCCAGCAGGACGGTTCCAAGGGCGTCGTAGAGGGCGGGATCGATCCCCGAATCCACCAGCACCCGCTCCCTTGTAAAGGGCGCGCAGAGGCTGTCCACAAGCTCCTTCACCTCGCCCGGAAGCGCTTCTCCCCTGCCCTTTTCCCGGGCCTGTGCAAGGAGTCCAAGGAGAACGGCCCCCTCTCCCGAGGGTTTCACCGCGATCCATTTGTCCGCGTTGGCCGCCGTCAGGGACTGAAAGGGGCTCACATGGAAGAACAGGCCTTTTTTCCCGTCCGAAAGGCCGTGCATGGCCTTGAAGGCCGCGGCATACTCAACGGGTGAAAGAAAGGTTTCCAGGAAATCGGCGCCGAATGAAACCAGCACATCCGCCTTGTCCATGCGATATGAGGGAAGGCCGTCAACACCCAGGGTATCCCGGTTGGCCGCCTTGAGGGCATCGTAAGAGAGGGTCTCGAAAAGCACCGGCTCCCCCGCGTTCACGGCCTTGAGGAATTCGGCCATGACGGAAAACTCCGTTTCCCCCACCACCTCGCTGAGTAAGCGGGTCCTGTTTTCCCCCTTTTCCCCGGCCTGTGCCGACTTTTCCTCCACAAGGACCCGGGCCTCTTCAAGGGAGATCGCCTTCCATTTACCCTTCTTTTTCAGGAGCGGCGTCTTGATCCGGTCCGGATTGTAGACTCCCTGGAGCGCGGCCTGTCCCCGCATGCAGAGTTTTCCCCGGTTCACGGGGTGAAGGGGGTTTCCCTCGACCTTGATGGCCCTGCCCTCCCGGGTTTTCACGATGGTGCCGCAGCCCGCCGGGCACTCCCTGCACGTTCCGGCATACCAGGAGCCCTTTCCCACCACCATGTCGTCCGGGGCGCCCACGAGGGCGTGGAGGGTCTTCTCGGGATTGCTGCATCCGGCGGCCGCCGCCGAGAGGCCGCCCAAACCTGCAATTTTGAAAAAAGTTCTACGATCCATCCTTGAATTTCCGCTCCGTTTGATAGGGTATGAAAAATATGGATATCTCAAAGATCCTGCCAGAGGACTCTTGTTTTCATGACTTATAAGGGGAGTTGCCGGCGATCTTCCATATCCCGGCATGCGGGGCATCGGGCACCCAATTCCTGATAAATGCCCATACACTCCGGGCGAATGTTCTACCGACCGGGTGTCGCAATATACCACACAGTGGGATAGTCAACCGCCCCGCAACACTACCCGACAACTTTTTTTATTACGCATGCACAATATCAAAAGTCATTAGTCATTTCAATTGCTTTTACATCGCCGCATGTTTTTTTCCTTCCCCCGGGCAACCAATTCGTCAGGTAGCGTGTCTTTCCTATCTGCTAAACGGACCCGGTCGATATGGGTAAAAGGGTGATTGTCGGCGGACAGCTTCCGTTGTCCGAACCTCGTTCGACGTTATTCACATTACCCCAATTCCCTTCAAGGCCCCGACTTCGCATTACCGCGAATCAACTTTTATTGATATATCAAATATTAACCATTGTCCGTTTCCATCCGGAACAGGTGGGCGTTGTGGGAGTGGGGACAAAAGAGGGCAACAGTGCGCGGGATGTTGTTGTTCATGCAAATGTTATTTTCAGGGCCTCGGTACTTCGCCTCGAATTTTTACTTCGGAAAGGGGATGTGGAGCCGCCGTGGTTTCACGCTTACCGGACGCCCACGTAATTACGAAGACAAAAAAGCAATCCGCATTCACCGGTGAAAACAAGAAATCATTGACTTATCTTCTTCCACGTACCTATAGTGGTCACATCAATTTTACAATCCTGTAGCGGTTCACATCAAACCGGCGACAATGTCACTATTGATGGTCACATGTTATTCGACAATTAATTTAGGAACGCAAACCATATTACTTGAACAGAAATGTACCCATACTCAGGCTGTCGTGTAACCCCGACAACGCATTGTCCATCCTCGTGGAACTGGAAGAAAATGAAACTTCTGATCTTTTTGACAATGTACATGTGATTCTTGTTGACACCAACGGTGAAGTTTACGAATACAGCAACAGTTCATGGGAAGGCCCCATGGAAGAGGCATCGGCTGACGGAAGAGTTCTGTTCTCTTTTCCATATCCGCAATTTCCCTCCAACGCCCCTCCTGAAACGCATGTTGAAGTACATGTGACTTTTTCTAAATTTACTTCTCATAAAGGCGCAAGGATTTTCATTGGCCTTCGCCCGAACAGACTTGCCGGCTTTGCCGAAGGGGCGGTAGTGGAGGCCTATAAAATCCCGTGATGCCGGCCTGCGGTTTGGCGTTTTGACTGTTTTTTTGTTGCACGCGGGGGAGGCGTCAAACCAACAAAGCCGCCCGGCGGATCGGTTTACGGATATCCGGGAAAAGAGCCCTTCGCCTCGGCATTTGCCTTCCCCCGGTCCCGTTCATATTAAGGATCATGAAAAAATAAAATCCACACTTTCAACTGGTCCGAGTTGCCGTTAGCGCAAAGCAACGCTTCGGGCTTCCCGAGTCGAGGCCTCTGAGAGTGTGGCTTTATTTAATTCCGCATCCTTTACCCGTTCTCCCCGTTGAGCACCGGCACCTGCACCACGGACAGGAACAGACCCAGCTGCCGGATCGCATTCACGAACGCGTCGTAATCCAGGGGCTTGGAGATATAGTTGCTGCATCCCAGTTCATGGCAGAGGGCCACCTCCCGGGGATCGTCCGTGGTGGTGATCATGATCACGGGAAGCTTTTTAAGCTCCTTGTCGGCCTTTATCCGCTCCAGCACCTGGACACCGTCCACCTTGGGCATGCGGATGTCCAGGAGGAGGAGATAGGGGATTCCCGATCCGCGATGGGGGCCGTCTCCCTCCCTGAACAGGAAATTCAGGATCTCCTCACCGTCCATGAAATGGGTCACATCATTAACAATACCCGCACGCTTCAGGTTCTTCCGAATCAAACCGGCGTGTCCCTCGTCGTCCTCCGCCACGAGGATCACCACATCTTTCTTCATCAACTTCTTTCCTTTCTGTTTATTCTCCGGGCGCGATATTCGCCGGCAGGGCAACATGGAACCGGCTGCCCTCCCCCGCGCCCGATTCCACCCACACGGCCCCGTCAAGCCTGCCCACGATTCTCTTCACGATGGTGAGCCCCAGGCCTTCGCCCGTTCCCTCTTTTGGATTGAGCCGGTGGAATATATCAAAAATTTTCTCCTGGTGGGCATCGGCAATCCCCACGCCGTTGTCGGCAACGCGGTACTCGGACCGGTCGCCCCGGGCCCTGCCGGTAACGCGGATCTCCCCGGGACGTCCGGGGGCCGTGTACTTCAGGGCATTGTCCAGAAAATTGGTGAACACCTGGTTGACCTGAACCCGGTCGCTGCAACAGGGAGGCAGATCGTCCACGGTCACCGTTACCTTCGCCTCCCTGATCTGGAACTCCATGGACTCCACCACACTTGCAACAAGGCTGTTCATATCCAGCAGCTCCAGGTTCAATGCGGCCCGCCCCGACCTGGAGAGGCGCAAAAGTCCTGAAAGAAGGGTATCCATCTTTGCCGTGCCGGCCCTGATAAAGCGCAGGGCTTCGGGGATATCCCCGTCCATGATCTCGTCGATCCCCGGCAGGGAGCGCCCCTTGCCCAAGGCCTCCTCCAGTTCACCGCGAAGCTCGTCAAGGGAGTATTCCAGCTCGCGGCTGTAGCCGTCGATATTGACCAGGGGGGAACGGAGATCGTGGGATGCCACGTAAACCACCTGCTCCAGTTCCGAGTTCTTTGCCGCCAGATCCGAGGTGAGCTTGATGCGCTCCTTTTCGGCCTGTTTTCGGTGGGTGATATCCCTGATGGTCTGTATGGCGCCCGTGATATTTCCCTCAGCATCGTAGAGACGGGCCGCAGTGAGCACCACGTGGGCGCCCCTGCCCCCGTTTAAAAGAGGAATAAAGGTCTCGGCCCGGAGGCGATTGCCTTCGCGCGCGACATTGTCGTAAATCGCTTCGATCTCTTCGTCCGTTTGCCCGAGCCTGTCCAGGAGCATGGGCGTGGGCCGCCCGTAAAAAGGGACGGCATGGGCACACCCGGTTTTTCCAAGCATTTCCGCCTTGGGCGTACCGGTCATTCCCTCCAGGGCAAGGTTCCAGGCGATGATCCGTCCCTCGCCTTCCACCACGAAGGTGGGGTCGGGAAGAAACTCCACGATATCAAGGAGCTTCCGGTGGGCTGAAAGGAGTTCCCTTTCCGACTTTTTACGATCCGTTATATCCAGGGCCGTGAATGTCACACCCGCAGCAAGGTCGTCCACATCAATGGGGGTGGAGCTCATCAGCACATCGATGATCCCCCCGTCCTTTCGGAGCCACCGGGTCTCCACCGTACCGGTTCCCCGGGCGCGAATCTGGACATACTTCTCCCGGCCCACATACTCGTAATCCTCATCGGTGGGATACAGCATCCTGGAATTTTGCCCAAGAAGCTCCTCCCGGGAGTAACCGGTCATCTCGCACGCCCGTACATTGACCTGGGTCATCACGCGATTCACCACGACCCCGATTCCCGTGGGCGCCACCCGAAAAACGCTCTCCAGGTGCGCCCTCAGGGCATCCACATCCCGTTTTCCATCTCCTTTGCGACCTTCGCCGCCCGGCCCGGAATCATTCTTTCCACCGGTATCCGCCGCGCGGGCATCCCTTCCTCCGGCCAGGGCCGCTTCCAGCCGGCGAACTTTTTCAGCCAATGCTTCATACGAAGGTTCCTCGGACATACTCACCCCTCAATGGTTACTCAATGCATCCTCCGGCCCTTGCCGGCGCCATGTTTCCGCCTTTCATCCCCAGCGCGGGCAAGCACCGGAAAACCGGCTTCATCCGCTTCCCTTCCGATCCACGCCGCCATCGCCCACCAACGCTTTCCGGAAGCGTCACAAGCCCTCTTCATGCCTCATCCGTCACGCCAATCCGGCACGAAACACCACCACGCAGGGTCGTCACGCGGGGCCACCCCTCTTCTCCAGAAGCGACAGGACAGACCCGACAGCCGATTTCATGGAATCGCCCTTGGAGATAAACCCGAGTGCGCCCTCCCTTGCGGCTCTTTCCCGGTTTTCCGGCGTATCGAATCCCGAAAGGATCACCACGTCGCACCCCTTGAGGCCGCTGTGGGCCTTGATGGTCCTGCACATCTCAAAACCGTCGATCCCCTCCATCATCAGGTCGAGGATAATCAGATCCGGTTTCATGAACAGGGCCTTTAAGCCGGCCTTGAAACCGTCCGTGGCCGTTTCAACATGGACCCCTTCGCTTTCCAACTCCTCTTCAAGCATTCCCAGAACAAGGGCTTCGTCATCCACGATAAGGACACTCTTTTTCTTCACGGCGGAAACCGTCCTTCCCTCCCCGAGTTCCAGCAGATCGTCGATCGCCTCCCGGGGAATTCTATGGTGGCCTCCGGGAGTGACGATGGATTTCACCTTACCGGAGGCCACCCAGCGGGACATGGTTCTCCGGTTAACGCCGAATTTCTCCGCTGCCTCCGGAACCGTATAATATTTTTCCGGTTTCATCATCTCACCCCCTCGACAATTCTAATCACCGACTAACGGTTACAGGCTCCAATATCCCGAGATTTTGCCCCATCCATTTGGGACATATGGGACATACTATCCGCTTCTTGAAAAAATGCAAGTACTCTCTTATCCCGCCACCACTTCAACCACCCAAACAATACTATCAGTACATCTCCCCCGGCTCATGCCTGACAATTCCCGACAACAGATTGTATAGAGCCATTGATCCGGATGGGTGTTTTTCAATCCCCCAACCAACGGTTTCCCTCGCCGCGGCCCATGAAACCACCGGAGCAAGGCCAGAAATTCGTTCAAAACAGATGGCCGAATGTGTTAAGGGATAAAAGGATGGTTGCCTCTCTTTGCCGGAAGCCCGCCTTTCAAAGGCCCGGCTGTTGCGGTATCCACCCAATACTCGACCCGCGCAGGGCCGCCCCGGGGTTAATCCCCGGGCGAGGCTGCTGTTGTCGCGGACACCTTCGTTGCCCGGGTCGTTCCCAATTTATCAGCTGTTTCAACCCAGGAGGAAAATGCCGTATGAGTTCGGCCCCCCAAGAAAAAAAACTGGCCACTGTTTTTGACTATGAAGAATCCGATCCCCGGGGCCTCGACCCTTTCCTGGATGAATCCCCGCTGAACAAGGTTGCGTTTCAGGACCCTGATTTCCTCCTGAGAAAGGAACTCAGGCCCGTGCGCCTCCAACTCGAACTCCTGAAGCCGGAGCTGACCCTCCAGGAACAGGCCATCAAGTCCACGGTGGTGGTGTTCGGCAGCGCAAGGATCTCCTCCCCGGAGGTCGCCGCCGAAAAACTTGCCGCCGCAAGCGAGGCGATCGCCAATAACGGCGGGGATCCCCAGGCGGCCCGGGCATTGAAGGCCGCCGAAAAGACCGTGGAACAGAGTCGCTATTACACCGAGGCCCGCAAGCTGGGCAACCTGATCTCCACGAACACGGATAAGGACCGTTTCGTCGTGGTCACCGGCGGCGGCCCCGGCATCATGGAGGCGGCCAACCGGGGCGCCCATGACCAAGGCGCCCAGAGCATCGGCATGAACATCGTCCTTCCCTTCGAGGAGGCGCCGAACCCCTATATCACCCCGGGGCTGAGTTTCCAGTTCCACTACTTCGCCATCCGGAAGATGCACCTTCTCATGCGGGCAAAATGCCTCGTGGCTTTTCCCGGCGGCTTCGGCACCCTGGATGAGCTGTTCGAGGCCCTGACCCTTATCCAGACCGGCAAGATCAACCCCATTCCCATCCTCCTGTTCGGCAGGAAGTTCTGGGAGAGCGTGGTCAACTTCCAGGCCCTGGTGGACGAGGGCACCATCAGCGCAAAGGACCTGGATCTTTTCAACTTCGTAGAAACCGCCGAAGAAGCCTGGAAAAACATATCCAGTTCCAACGGCCTTTCATAACACAACCGCGCACGCCGCCAAAGACCCGCCCTCCTGGAAATCCGAAACGCCGCCTTGCCCCGACCACCGGGGACAAGGCGGCGCAACGATCACCGGGAGCGCTGCGGTTATCAAACGCCCCACTCCCATAGTAAAACAAACCGTCCCTTCCCCGCCCTCCAACTCTTGATGCACTCGTAAAAAATACGATTCCGATTTTTCGAGCGCAGTATGTGCAAAGCGTTAGCTTTGCACACCCAAGTGTGGTCGAGATTGCAACAGCCGATTTTTAACAGGGCCTGCAACCTCATGCCGAAACAAACCCGGCGACGCCCCGATGATTGTTTTCCTTTATCCCAGCCTGTGGCTAAGGTAATCAAAAGTAAATCTTCAGTTCAACGGCTCCCTGCCGCCGTGAATTGATACCCATTGCCATTGGATTATCGAGCTGCGGTCGGCGGGCATGCCGGCGTTACTTGTGTTTGTCCCTATGCAGTGGTTATTTGAACTGGAAAAAAATATCGATTCAAGATACAGGTAATGGTTTGTTTTACTGAATCGGGGAGGAGTAATGGAACATCTAGCGCTTAAAACCGTCACCATGGCAATGGTCTTCGGGGTCTCGTCCTATATTCTGGCCAGGTGGCTGAGAATTCCGGCGATTCTCTTTTACCTGGTTTCCGGGGTTGCCGCCGGCCCCCTGGGATTCGGGCTGGTAACCCCCGCAGACCTTGGGTCGGGGCTTCTTACCATGGTGGAGATCACCGTTGCCGTGATTCTCTTCGAGGGAGGGCTCTCCCTCTCCTCCCACAGCTTCAAGGCGGAATCGTCGGCCATCCGGCGCATCCTGCTCTTTACCCTTCCCCTCACCGGGATCGGCGCGGCCCTCCTGGGGCACTGGTTTCTGGATCTCTCCTGGCGCTTTTCCCTGTTTTTCGGGGCCCTGATCGTGGTCACCGGCCCCACGGTGGTGGGGTCGATCCTCAAGAGCGTCTACCTGACGCCCAGGCTTGAGATCCTTTTGAACTGGGAGTCCATCTGGGGGGATGTGATCGGGGTGCTCCTTTCCGCCGCCGCCATCGAGATGCTCTCCCTGCCGGCGGACAGTCCCCTGGACCATCTGATGGTCATGTTCGCCGTGCGGATTATCCTGGGGACCCTGCTGGGGTTTGCCTCGGGTTTTATCCTGTCAAGGATTCTGAACGCCATCCGAAAGCTCAGGGACAATACCCTTTCGGGAGTCGTTGCCCTGGCGGGCGCCCTTGCCACCTTCACCGTCTCCAACCTGATCCTCGAATCCTCGGGCCCCCTGGCCGTTGCCGTGGCGGGTTTTTTCCTCTCCAGGCTGAGGGGGGAGATCCTCCATGAGATCCGCCATTTCAAGGAGCAGATCTCCTGCCTGTTCATCAGCACCATGTTCGTGCTTTTATCGGCCTATATAAACCCCATGCCCCTGATCCATTCCTGGCCCCGGATGCTGCTGGTGGCCTTTATCCTGGGGGGTGCCGTGCGTCCCCTGTCCGTGCTCCTGGCCCTTGTCCGCACCGAGGTGAGCCTGGGAGAGCGAATCTTTATCGGCTTTATCGGTCCCAGGGGCATCGTTGCCGTTGCAACGGCGGCCTATGCCGCCGTAACCCTCGAGGGGCACGATACCGAAACGGCGGTGGTCCTGAACCTCACCTTCGCCATCATCTTCCTGTCCGGCACCATCGCGACCCTGTTCTGCCGCCCCCTGGCAAAACAGCTCAAGGTCCTGATTCCCCCCTCGGCGACGGGGATTCTCATCGTGGGGGTAAACGCGCTTTCAACGGCCATCGCCGACTTTGCGTCGCGTTATGTCCCGGTGGCCTTTCTGGGGACAAGCAAGGGGAGCTGCGCCTCGGCCTCGGCCCTTGGGCACAATACCGTTTGCGCGGATATCCTGGACGCCGATCTATACGAGGATGCGGCGGGGGACGGGTTCGGACGCCTTCTGGCCGTCACGAAAAACGACGCCCTCAACGAACTGGTGGCCCACAAGGCTTCGATCCACCTGGACCCCCGGAATGTTTACCGGGCCCCCGCACAGCCAAACGGCAACGGCCTTTCCATGGAAACCACCCTCCACGACAGGACCGCGTTCCCGGCAACCTTCAGCCCGCCCGAGGCCATGAAACTCCTTGACAGGGGCCTCGCCAGGCTTGCGGTACTATCTCCGGAGGAGGCCGGGGATTCCCGACTGATGCCCCTTTTGGAGGTGGTGGACGGCGGTAGGGGCGTGAGAATCGTCCGGGACAACCGGGCCGTCGAGAACGACGCCCTCTACTTTGTACCGTGCAGTGACTGCTCCCAAGATTAAAACTCTTGGGCTTCCAGTTCGCAACGCCCGCGAACAACGTCTCCAGTCCGAGTCATAAAAACGGCAGACGAGTAACGGGAGCTCTCCGGGCACTCACCCCCATCCACCCGGCGATACCTCTCCTGTTTCATTCCCCCGTCCGGTTT
>PPCM01000534.1_pt1 | contig 30750 bp, 25 predicted proteins | sample 1555541 | NCBI WGS metagenome assembly PPCM01 (sample SAMN05284479, study PRJNA326546) | Marine sediment metagenome, whole genome shotgun sequencing project. | isolation source: marine sediment | place: Germany: Wadden Sea | collected 2012-09-05
TAACTCCCCTTCCCCCACACTTTTAGAGTCGTATCCCCCAAGATCGACTTCCAGGGAACCTTTGAATCACCATACTGATTTTATAAGATCAGGTTCGAAGGCGGTGCCGATCCGGCCAAGGGAAAAAAGACCGTTTTTTTGTTCGGATATATATCCTCTCGCGGGCCGGCATGCTTTTTATTTGGGCGCTTTTATTTTGCAAAGGGCCATGATATCATTGGGCTGTTTCGACACTGATGGGCTAACGCCCTCTTTAAATCCGCCTCACCGACCGGATTTAAGTATTATTTAAAAGATCAATGAAAGGTGTGAGCAACGGATGGCAACCGGTTACCGGAAAAAATTCAACGAGGCCCTGGAAAACCCCGATCTCTTCCAACAGATCATCACCCGTGACGAAAAGATGCTGGCAATCTTCGAGTATATCGAATCCATTGCCTATACCGATCTGCCCGTCCTCATCACCGGAGAAACGGGCGTGGGCAAGGACCTCATCGCCAGAACCATCCACAGGGCGGCCCCCCGAAAGGGCAAGTTCGTAAGCGTCAACGCGGCGGGCCTGGACGACAACATGTTTTCCGACACCCTGTTCGGACACGTCCGGGGCGCCTTTACCGGCGCGGACAGGGACCGGAAGGGCCTTATCGAGGAGACAAGGGGCGGCACCCTCTTTCTGGACGAGATCGGAGACTTGGGGGCCGCATCACAGGTCAAGCTCCTGCGCCTCCTCCAGGAGAACGAGTACATGCCCCTGGGCCTTGACAAGGTCAAGAAAACCGATGCCCGTACCATCAGCGCCACCAACAGGGACCTATGGGAACTCCAGAAAACCGGCGCCTTCCGCCAGGACCTGAACTTCAGGCTCCGCACCCACCATATCAACATCCCTCCCCTGAGGGAGCGCATCAACGATATCCCCCTGCTGGTGGACCATTTTTACAAGGAGGCGGCAAAGACCCTCAAACGAATTCCCCAGAAGCCCGAAAAGGAGGTCGTCGACCTGCTCAAAACCTTTTCCTTTCCGGGAAACATCAGGGAGCTCCAGTCCATGCTCTTCGACGCCGTGAGCCGGAGCAAAACCGGCACCCTATCCGCCAAGTTCCTCAAGGCATACATCGAAAAGGCAAACAGGGAACGGGGCCTGGATGTCCCGGTAATGGAAACGACCACCGAAGCCCCCGATACCATCATCTTCCCCAAGAAGATGCCCACCATCAAAAAGGCCACTGAACAGCTCGTCATGGAGGCCATGCGCAGGGCCAACGGCGTCAAGTCCGTTGCGGCCGGCATGCTCGGCGTTTCAAGACAGGCACTGAGCAAGCGCCTCAACAAGAGCGCCTGATCCGGCGCTGTCAGCGGCAGAGCAGTCAGGGTCGAGGGTCAGGGTCGGACCTAATCAACAATCTGAAATCATGAGAATATCCCCTCTCACAACTCCCATTTCCGACCTTAAACAATCAATTTAGGCTCCTAAATTGGCCGTTTAACAGGCAGCCCCCATTGAGCCTCTTAATTAGCCCCTCAATTCCGGCATCAAAAACAACTGTTTAAGAATGAAACCCGCTTTCGTTTCAATAGTTTTGCTCAGGAGATCAAAATCTTAAGCAGGTCCGACCCCATCCCCTCTGAGATCAATGACCTAAGCAGGTCCGACCCCATCCCCTATCCCCTGGAAACCGGCTTGCGTATACGGATTCGCATGTGTTGTTATTTTAAGTTACTCTTCGACAGTACTGCCCCTCCTTGCCCACAATTCCTTACCGACTTGCAAAATTTGTTAAAGTTCCAACTTTACTTATCCGATAAGCGAGGCAGTCTTGGTGTGTTGCGCCGCACCGGACAATACCGACACCAATATATTTCAGACAACATGCATCACAGGGGCGAATTTCGATTCACCCTTTGGATTTCGGTGGTTTTTTCGGATTTCATCCGCCGGGAAAGCCCCACGCCGCAGTTCACTGCCTCTCCAGAACAGCGCGAAAGTGGAGCGGCGCGAGTTTCTGGAAGGCGCTTTTACTTCGATTCATCACTTGCACTTTGATCTTCAATATTCGGCAGAGATTTTCAGCATGAACGGAGGCCATATTAATGACACTTTTCATTCAGCCGGGTTCACCAAGACAAAGTTCCGGCCCTCTGCTGTCCGAGCCGGTTGTCTCGGACAGTGAGGCTGAAAATGCCCCCCAAGCTTCTTCCCCTTCAATCGCCAATGTCGACCGTGTAACACTATCACAAAAGGGGGACGGCTCCCCGTCTTACCGGTATTCCGCCGAGCGAAAGATGACCAGTATGGTAGTAAATCCACCGATCCTTAAACTGCCGACCCCCATGGGCGAAGAGCAAACCCGGATATCCATTGCCACCCGCGAAGGGGACCGGATAAGCATTTCGTATGATGAGGCCGAGGCCGAGGACGGCGGCTTTACCCGAACGCAAGGGGGCATTGGAGTTTATCGAACAAAGACCGAGGAGAGCCGCTTCTTACTGGAAGTGGACGGGGAACTCAACGACACCGAACGGGAAGAGATCAACACGCTCCTCGGAAAAATTGACGGCGTGGTGAACAGGATGCTCGACGGCGACATGGAGGGTGCCCTCAGGGAGGCCATGGGGGACGGCGCCTCGGAAACCCTTGCCGATTTCCAAGTGGACTTTCACAGGAAACAGGAAAACCAGTTCTATATCGAAAGCCCCGAGTCTCTATTGGGGGACAGGGAGTTCCAAAGGAGACTGAAGGAAGGATTTGAGGAAAGAAATCCAAACAATGCCCTTCTCATGGGCGGGAACGTATTCAGAAACGAACAGGAGATGCTCAACGCGAGTTTCGGGGGAACATTCGAGGAAGGGGGACAGTTCACGTCCCATGGAACCATGGAGCGGTTTCAGGTGTTCAACGGATTCGAGAGCCACCAACAGACCCTCACCCGTTCCGAGGGTACCCTTGGGCAGAACCGTGAAAATTCCGAATTCGAGGGAACCACGGCCCAATTGAAAGAACTTGTCATGTTCGGTGAAACGGTGGCACGACAGAGCGTGCACACCGATGCCGACGGAAACGAGGTAAAACACCGGGAACTCTTTGGTCCGTCCGAAGCGAAGACAACAAAGACGCCTCCCGGAGCATCGGCCGACAATGCCGGGACAGCGCAACACACGCAACAGGCCGGTAAGGCCGGGACCGGGGCAAGCACCGGTGAAAAACAGGAAGGCAGTGCATCAAAAACTCCCTCCGACGAGCTCCTTTTCCAGGAAGCAGTGACCTCCCTGGCGGAAGCCGCCCGGAACAGCAAGGTTCCCCGGGACAACCTGGTGAAAGCACTTAGATCACATTTCCAGGGGATCGAGGATAACCTGAGGGCGCTTCGTCCGGAAGATAACTTGAAGACACTTCGTCCGGAGGACACCGACGACACCGCTCCCATTGAAACCGGCTTCGTAACCCGCTTCAAAGTGGAACTACTGGAACGGGTAAGTCTGGAATATATCACCGGAGCTCCATCCGGCGGCACTCCTTCCGGAAACCGGGCCGAAAATGATGATCCCGTAGCGGATTCGGGAAGCGATCCTCTCCAAGGTGCCTCGGGCAAAGGGGATGAACAAGCGAGTAACGAAAATCCCGACGAGTTGCCCGCAGGCTAAAACGCGCCATCCGTATGACACACCAGTTCCAGGAAAGCGCTTTGACTTCGATTATTCTTTTGTATTTTGTTCTTCCATATTCCGTAATGGGTTGCAGCATAAAAGGAGGCCATAAAATGACACTATTCATTCCGCCGGGATCACCAAGACAAAGTTCCGGCCTTCAGCTGCCCGATCCAGTTGTCTCGGACAGTGAAGTTGAAGATGCCCCCCAATCGTCTTCCCCCTCAACCGCTAATGTCGACCGTGTAACACTTTCCAAAAACATGGACGGCTCACCGTCTTATCGGTATTCCGCCGAGCGGAAGATGAGCGGCATGGTAGTGAATCCACCGGCCCTTAAACTGACGAACCCCAAGGGCGAAGAGCAAACCCGGATATCCATCTCCACCCGCGAAGGGGACCGGATAAGCATTTCGTATGAGGAGGCTAAAGCCGAGGGGGGCGGCTTTAACCGAACGCAGGGAGGCATTGAATATTATCAAACACAGACCGAGGAAAGCCGCTTCTTGATGGAAGTGGACGGGGAACTCAACGACGCCGAACGGGAAGAGATCAACACGCTCCTCGGAAAAATAGACGGCGTTGTGAACAGGATGCTCGACGGCGACATGGAGGGTGCCCTCAGGGAGGCCATGGGAGACGGCGCCACGGAAACCCTTGCCGATTTCGAAGTGGATTTTCACAGGAAACAGGAAAACCAGTTCTTGATTAATACTCCCGAACCGCTGTTGGACGGCAGGGAGGCCTCAAGGATATTGAAGGAGGGATATGAGGCAAGAAATCCAAACACGACCCTTGTCGCGAACACGCACGGGATTGGATTCAGCAGAGAACAGGAGGTGCTCAACGCGAGTTTCGGAGGAACATTCGAGGAAGGGGGACAGTTCACGTCCCATGGAACAATGGAGCGGTTTCAGGTGTTCAACGGATTAGGGGCCGAGCAACAGGTTCTCTCCCGCTCCGAGGGTGCCCTTGGGCAAAACCGGGAGGGTTCCGAATTCGAGGGAACCGCGGCACAATTGAACGAACTTTCCATGTTCGGTGAAACGTTGGCACGACAGAGCGTTCACACCGATGCCGAGGGCAACGAGGTAAAACACCGGGAACTCTTCGAACTGTCCGAAGGGAGAACAACAGATACGCCTCCCGGGGCATCGGCCGACAATACCGGGACCGCCCAAAGCAACAACAGCCAACAGGCCGGAAATACCGGAACTGCGGCAAGCACCGGTGAAAAACAGGAAGATGGTACAGCAGCCCCCCCTTCCGACGAGCTCCTTTTTCAGGAAGCAGTGACCTCTCTGGCGGAAGCCGCCCGGAACAGCAAGGTTCCCCGGGACAACCTGGTGAAAGCGCTCAGATCACATTTCCAGGAGATCGAAGATAACCTGAGGGCACTTCGTCCGGAGGCTACCGACGAGACCGCACCCATTGAAACCGGCTTCGTAACCCGCTTCAAGGTGGAACTTCTGGAACGGGTAAGCCTGGAATATATCTCCGGAGCCCCATCCGGCGGCTCTCCTTCCGGAAACCGGGCCGAAAATGATGATCCCGGATCGGATTCGGGAAGCGACCCTCTCCAAGGTGCCTTGGGCAACGGGGATGAACAAGCAAGTAACGAAAATCCCGACGAACTGCCCGCAGGCTAAAACCCGCCATCCGGATGATACGACAGTAACCGGCGTGCCGAAAATTGGAAAGTATGAACACACGCCGGCTCTTACCGTTTTTATAATGACAGGCCCATAATGATCACCGCGCACGTTTTGTCGGTTTTGTCGGAATCTGACCTCCGTTAGCCGGGGTCCGTTACCCGTCGTTACCGGGGTCCGACCTAACAACGGGGACGTTACCGGAGACAGGGACGTTACCGGAGACAGACCTAACCAACACTCTGTAATCATAACACTTTCCTTCTCAGAAACTCGCGGTTTTTATCTTAAACAATCATTTTGGGGTCCCAAATGGGCCGTTTAACAAGCAGGCCCCACTGAGTCGCTTGCTTAGCCCCTCAATTCCGAGATCAAAAATAACTGTTTAAGAGTGAATTCCGCCTTCGCCACAAGTGTTTTACCCATGGTATCAACACATTAATCAGGTCCGACCCCATCCCCCATAGGTCCGACCCCATGAACCACCTGTTATCGGGGTCAGACCTAACCAAAACTCTGTAATCATAGCATTTTCCCTCTCAGCAACTCGCGGTTTTTATCTTAAACAATCATTTTGGGGTCCCAAATGGGCCGTTTAACAAGCAGGCCCCACTGAGTCGCTTGCTTAGCACCTCAATTCCGACATCAAAAATAACTGTTTAAGAGAGAATTCCGCCTTCGCCACAAGTGTTTTACCGATGATATCAACACATTAATCAGGTCCGACCCCATCCCCCAGACATTAACCAGGTCCGACCCCATCCCCATAAAAAAACCGGTCTGACCCCATAAAAAACACATTGTTTAGGCCCGCCCCCATGAACGTTGCCCCATGAACGACGTTCTCAAGACTCCTGTTTTCCGTCTTAAACCATCAATTTCGGCATTCAAAATGGTGGTTTAAGAGTTCCACCAACCTTATCATTCAAACTTTTGATCATGATATCAAAGCCTTATTTAGGTCCGACCCAATGAACGACCCAATGAACGGTTCAAAAAGGCCGCAGAACAGCTCGTCATGGGGTGATGCACAAGGCCTGCGGCGTCATATCGGTCGCGGTCGGCATGCTCGGCGCGTCACAGCCCTTAGCGAGTGCCGCAGCAAGAGCGCCTGATCCGGGCCGGCAATCGGCATTAGAAAAAAACGCATGCCTTTCAGCATAGTATATAAATTCAACAAAGTATTTTACTTTACAAAGTACCACAAAATCATATATATTGGTCAATCGCTGTATGGCCGTGAATGTTCCCTGATCTTTATTCAGGGGGGAACGGGCGGCATCCCGGGGGCTGGTTTCGATGGTTGCGAATCCGGCCCTGTTTGTTAAAAAACGGCGGTATAACTCCACATGCCTTTTTTCCGGGGAAAACAGCGCCGGTAAAATGCCGGAACACCGTTTCAATTCCGAAATTGTATGAAAAATTGAACGACGTTCCCGTTTCGAACTGTTTTCGGTTTAACAATGGAGTGATTTGCTTCCATGACCTTTCAAATTAATGTCCGGCAGGTGATCCACACCCTTGCCGAGGCCCTGGATTTAGTTGGTGTCGATGAAGTGAACCATGGGAAACGGGTCGCCTTCATGGCCGTGGAGTGCGCAAGGGTCATGGGGTTTGAAAAAGACCGCATGGATACCGTTCACCATGCTTCCCTTCTGCACGACTGCGGTGTCTCATCCACCCGGGTTCACAAGAATCTGGTAACGAAAATGGATTGGGAAGGATCCCAGGAGCATTGCCTCAGGGGCGGGCAACTTCTGTCCCGCTGCCGGCTGTTCACCCCCCTGTCGCCCATCATCCATTATCATCATACCCACTGGGAGGACCTGCCCTCCGACCTGGACCCAGAGACGGCACTGATCAGCAACCTGATTTTTCTTTCGGATCGAATCGATTCCCTCATCGCCAAGCATGGGGATACGGACATTCTCATTGCCCGGAATCAGATCCGCGACGAGATCGAGACCTACCGGCACAGCTTTTTCAAAGCCGAGCTGGTGGACGCCTTTCTGGAGGTGGCGAACCGGGAATTCTTCTGGCTCTCCCTGGACAGCAAGCACCTGACCTATCACCTGTCGGAGATGGAACGGATGGCCGGCGACCAGACCATCGACAGCCGGACCCTGCTGGAAGTGGCCACCATCTTCGCGGACATCGTGGATACCAAGAGCACCTTTACCGCCGAGCATTCACTGGGTGTTGCGCGCCTGGCCCGCTTTCTGGGCACATTGGTCGGCAGCTCCGGCGAAACACTGAACATGCTGGAAACCGCAGGCCTCCTCCATGATCTGGGCAAACTCATGATCCCCGATGAAATCCTGGACAAACCCGGCCCCCTGGACGCCCGGGAAAGGGCCGTGATGATGCGGCACAGCTTCGAAAGCTACCAGATACTTCGAAAGATCAACGGGTTCGAGGAACTGGCCAAGTGGGCCGCCTTCCACCACGAGGACCTCTCCGGCAAGGGCTACCCCTTTCATGAAGATATGAATGGCCTCAGCATCGAGGCACGGATCATCGCCGCAGCCGATGTTTTCCAGGCACTGGCCCAGGACAGGCCCTACCGGGACTCCCTGCCGCCCAACAAGATCATGTCCATCATGGCGGGCATGGTCGAACAGCGGAAGCTGGACGGCGAACTTGTGGACCTGATCGGCTCCCGGGTCGATCAATGCTATCACCATGCGTTGTGCGCCGCATAATGATCCCCTTGATCCGTTGTGCCGCGCAGTGCCCCCTTGATCCGTATTGATAAGGAAGGCGCCCTGCCGGCAATCCGAAACGCCCGGTTCCCTTCCCCCCTGCGGAAATCAAACCGACCGGGGTCGCCGTGCGGTTTCACCGTTTTTTGGGAGACAGGTGCATGGTGATCACCGCGCGAAAAACCTCCTCCCCGCTCCTGTCCGTCACGTGAACGGTCATCGAAAAATCCCCCGGTCGATCCAGACCTTCCATTGAAATCTCGCACACGGCCAACAGATCCGTTTTCGCGATCTTCAGATAAGAGACCGTCATCCCCTTTGAAATCCAGCGCATGGACCTCGGGATACTCGCCTCCAGGCATGGTCCCTGCGGCAAGCTCGCTCACATTGCACATGGCAATGGCGTGAACGGAGCCGATATGATTGGTAACGGAACGCCTTTTCCGCAGCAGGATTTCATAGTAACCGGGCCTAAGCTCCCGAAACAGAGGCTTGATGCTCCTAAAATACGGCGCCTTGAAGCATAGATTTTTGAAAACAGGGCCTTGCCAAAGGGTAAATGTCCGCATGTTTCATAGATCTTCAAAATCTGCTTCATCCGCAATTTCCATTATTTACCGATAACAATGCTTGATACTATCAATAAAATCCGCGAAAAAATCCGCCACCCCAATTTTTCAAGGAAAGCATGAACATCAATCTGTCGGGCATCTTTCCTCCATTTATTTTCAGTGATCAATACTTGACGCTATCAAGCAGTTTAATCAAGTTTTATTGATCAGGGTATGAAACGAATGTCGGATAGGAGTAAAAATCGTTGAAACCGTGCCCCTGAATGACATAATGAAGCGCCTTGACCAGGGGAATTGATTTCCCAAGTAACATTGGGAAAAACTATTTCATTGATGCTTTTTAATCCATAAGCTTTATTTTGTAGGCAAAGTACTCAAACACTTTTCTTTCGCGATCAATACGACAAGTACCGCTGGTTTTATATCTATCACTTGCCTTGACGCTCCCATCCTTTTTGACCGATATTGCAGTATAGTTGGAAATGCACCGATCTTCCTTATCCATAGCCGATTCGACAAGTAAGACATATGAATTTGTAACTTGTTCAACATGTATCAAGTTGGTTTCGGCGTGTTTAATAAAAGTGCAATTTGACGCTTCAGGCAAATTTAATTGAACTATTCTTGATTCACCGCCTTTGTAAGTTACCTTGAGATCGCAATCAGCATTAAGTTCCAATTTGGAGCCGAAAATCATTAAAGGTTCCGCTTGCAGGCCGACTGAACAAAAACCAAGAAGAATGATAGAAAAAAGCAAAGTTTTCATATCAACCTCCACATCCATATCGTTTGTGCATCCCAGTATGAATCGCCCACCGGCACATTATTATCCCACAAATCAATGTGCCCCTGCCCCCCGAATCCAGGAATGTTCATGTAGCAAACTATCCCTTTTTTCCCAATTGCATTACCTGGAGCTGTGCCGCCTGCTTGAGAATTCCAACCAAGATCCCTTACCCCCACCCAGCACATGCGGCAATGCAAGTATGGCCGCAAGATCCTGTGCTCCTCGTATATAGCCGTGCGGGCACTTGTTTTTATTTGATGCTTTGAATATATCCAAAAATTGTGCATCTGTATTTACGAGCGCTTCACTCATCCGGATTGCACATGTATTTGGAAAATGCATGGAACATGTGTGAATTTGTGTCGATTGCATTTTGTAGTTTAACTTCACTTTTGCAAATAACGGTTTATTCATATTCACTCCTTTTTTTGACAATATTCAAACTCACTTGCATGAATTTTTCGACATAATTGTCATCGTGACGAATATTACTTTGAGATCGCTACCCAGGGTTTTGGTCGCCACCGGAGTGATCGCAAAGCATCGGCGTGATCGCTCGGGAAACAACACTTTTGGTTTTTACACGATTGGCCCAATCAATACCAGAGGAATATGAAAGTCGAAACTATCCCGCGCGTTGATTTCATGAAAACGGTTCCGGGATGTTCCCGGCGCCCCTGATCCTTCACGCGGCCCATGCCCGGGGAGCTTATTCTCCCCGGGTATTACTTCCTTTTCGATTGTGCCAAACAGCGGGATACCCGAGACAGCGCATCAAATGTTACGGGTTACAAACGGCATCCCCGCAAACACCCTTCATATACCCGGAACCACAATCTTCGCTGTGGGCGGAGGCAATGGTTTTAATATCCAGCTTCTCGAGCTTTTCCCCGATCTCCTTCAAGTCAGCCGTGATCGCCTCCGAATATTCGGCGGGATGTTCGGCTTCGGAAATTGTTCCCCCCTCCTTATTGACAAAAATCCCCGAGCCAACGGGTTGATAGTCACATTTCGCGAAATCCTTGAAGAGTTCACCAACCAGCGGCAAGTCCTCCAGTTTTTCGGCAAAAGCCGGTGTCGGCGGAAGGAACGGTACCAGGTCCAGATGGTTGGTATAGCGTGTCTGTGAGAATACGGCATCGTAGCCCTTTTTGAACTCGCCGTCACCGGTATTGGGCGATGCGATGGTCACCACGTCCTTCGCCTTGATCCCTTCGAGATTGTTGAGCATTATCGATGAGAGGGTCGCCATGGACGCACCCTTGCTGTGCCCCGTGATGTAAAGGGGTTTACCGCCTTTCGTCTGTGTTTTTACTTCGTCCAGCAGCTTCTTCCAGATTTTGGTAACCGACCTGTAGAAACCGTCGTGCACCTTACCCGGCAGCCCTTCAACCGAGATCGTGATTGCCAGAAAATCCTGGAGCCAATCCAATATGGAAGGCAGGTCCTTCGCGGGCGGCAGGGTTCCCCTGAAAGCAAGAATCACACAATCATCGCAGGTTCCAACCAGGCAGGCATCAATGCCCTCGATACCGCCGCTGATAATTGCAGGCTCGCCGGTAAAGCCCACGGCGTCGTAGTAAGGTTGTACCTGCTTGAAACTTCCGTCGGGTTTAATATCGGAAGCCACTTCGCACGCGCATAGTAATCTGCAGTTCAAATCGGTTGTCGCGGTCATTTTTTCATCTCCATTTTTTTTATTGGGTGTCCTGTTGATTTCATCCAATTTGAGTCCATCTGTTCCCTCATGCCGGTGATTGGATAGAACCGGGGCCCAATCATCATGATCCGCGATTCCAATTCACGGGCACGTTGGAGACAGGGCGCCAAATCCCGAACACAGGATGACGGAGCCGGGAACCGCACGGATGCACGGCCCCAGGCACAAATGTTATTGCATGACGGTGTAGCCGAATGAATCCATGGTGTTCCACTTATAATCGCCTTTGGCGTCCCATGTTTTCCAGTCGGCCTTGACGTCGTTGTCGTCGATGGTGACGACCATGTAACCGTAATCGGTCTCGTTGTGATAGAGTCCCTGTACCTTGGGATCTTTATAGGGGGGCTTCCACGCCTTGAACGGTGCGCCGCAGGACCCCACCAGCACCTGGGATATGGCTCGACCGGCCGCATCGTCTGCGGAGGCCCGGTTGTACAGGTGATCGTGACCGCAGAAGTACATCTTTCCACCTGCCTCGCCAAACAGGTTCCAGAAGCGATCCCTGTCATTCTTGAAGTATGCCAGGCAATCCGGGTGGTTGACCTGGAAGGCGGGGTTGTGACCGTAGGTAAAGATATGGGGGGTCTTCTGCCGGTCGAATTTCGTTTCAAGGATCTCGGCGAACCAGTCGTTGTTCACCTTGTTGTTGTCGACATACTGGTCAAAGCCCACGAAAAAGGCGTTCTTATACGCCACATAAAAGGTGAGGTACCGCTCCTTGTCAGGGCCGTTGTCGGGATTGTCCTTTCCCATCACCTCGATGAAGGCATCCCTTATAACGGGGTCGGGAACGTTGTCGTACGGCGGTTTCGGGGGGTACACCAGCCCCGATCCGTTTTCATGGTTCCCCCGCACCGCGTATACGGGAATCCCCTTGTTATAAACCGCGCCCATGGCGGCTTTCCAGTTTTTGAACTGCTGCTCATAAGGAGTTCCGCCGTTGGCCCAGAAACCGTTTACAAGATCTCCGGGAACGATGACAAGTTCACATCCCTCCTTGACGATGGATGCGGCGATCTTCTTCAGAACGTACTCGTTGACGCATTTTTTCCCGGGGGTATCCGTATCGCCCCCCCTGGTATCGCAGACAACCGCGAACTTCCAGGGTTTGGCAATACTGCACGCGGTAAGTGTCAGCAGCACAAAAACGAACACAAGAAATGCCGTAATTCTTCTCATTTTACTATCTCCTTTTTACCGATGATCGGCCACCTGCCCGGGCCCCGGTCTTTTCGCCGAAGCGAATCGACATGTGGCCGCAGCACCCGTAACCCTCCTTCCGCAATGCTTTGCGGGTAACGGTTACGAACCGCCGCACAGGCGCCCGGGTGTGAGTTAAATTCACTGGAACGATTCGTTTGCCCAAAGGGGCGACGAACTTGCGCCCCTCGAACGTCCCCCTTGGGGCAGGGAATGGATTTATACAACGCCGGCTCCCCTTACAAGTCGTATATGAGATCGGTCGCTTTAACCGGCTTCAAGGGCATCGGGAAGGGGCGCGACCGTTTCGCTAGAGCCCGTAAGGGTCGCTCGGGCTGAATCCGAATCATACTTGAAGTAATCAGCTTCGATCAGTCCTTGCGACTGTTAGGCAACGGCGGCGTCAAATATTTCCTTAAACACCCCTTTTCGGCACCGAAAACAGCGCCCTAAGGCCGAATCCCAACATCTTTTTAAACATTAACATCATGATATCAGCATGTTGATTAGGTCCGACCCCCAACATTGTATATGGGGCGACGGAGGTGCTGATCCTGCTGGGCGTCGTACATGGAGATAAAGAACTCGCTCCATCCGCCCATGCGCATGCGCACGAGGTCGTAGCACTCGGGAAACTTTTGGGCCTGCTCCATGGTCTCGATATCCGCAGCCGTGACGGTGAGCAGGTTGGAGCCCAGCTCTCCCTTGATAAACTTCTTGAGGAGCGTCACCAGATCCTCCAGGGGGAAATTCTCGGGAACGTTGATGTCGAGGGGGGCCTGGATCTCCAGCGCCTCCCTGAACTCGTCGTTGTTCCATCCCTTCAGGCACTCGAAGATATCCCGGGCGCCGGCCTGAACGGGAAGGTCCTCGGGGCTGGACATGGGGCTGAAGTTGGAGCAGAGGGAGCCGCCCTTGCGCCTGCCGTCGGCGGACGCGCCGTTCGAAAGCCCGAGCCCGATATAGTCCTCGAAGGTGCCGAAGGCGGGGATCAGGTGGAAGGAGAACTCCCGGCCGGGCAGGCGGTACTTCTCCTTGAGGCGCTCGTACCCGGCGGCAAAGGCCCGGCTCACCTCTTTTTCCGGATCGTTCATAATCGCGAAGGGGACGGCCTTGATCCTGGAAGCGAGTCTTCCGGCGAATTTGTCCACCTCCTCGTTTCCGGAACCGAACTTGGGAAGGGAGAGGGCCGTCTCCCGAAGGTCCATAAAACGCCGGGAATTGATGGCCCTTCGCTCCTCCCCTCCCCTGCTGCACTCGAAGGGCGTAAGGAGTTCGTGCCCCCAGTCGCAGATCAGGCAGGTGGTCAGCTCGTTCAGGTCGGTGACGGCGGTTTCCCCGTTAAAGACCATGGTCTTGATGGCCCAGAGGGAATCCACCACGGCGGTGACGCCGAAGAGCATGGGGGCGAGCATATGGTACTTGGCCCCGCCGTCGGTGAAGTCCCTGCCCGACTCAAGGCAGCCCTGGGTAAAGGCCGAGAGCAGCGGGCTCGGGCAGATCTTGTTGAGGTTTCCGTAACGCTGGAAGATGCCGCTGAAGAAGCTCACCGTCATCCACTTGTAATGCTCGATAAAGAGGTCCTCCAGCTCTTCGTATGTCTTGATCTCCGAAGCCTTTGGGGAGACAAAGGAGAGCTGGCTGCCCCGGATGTAGGTCGGCCCGGCATTGATGTAGGTGGCCCCCTGGTTCAGGGCCATCTCAAGGGCGTTGGTGAGCACGATATAGGAGAGCCCCAGCTCGGTCTGGCCGGGCAGAACGTTCTCCCAGCACCCGTCCGCGCAGTAGTTTACGGCATCCTTTTCATCCATGCCCTCGCCGCTTTTCATCAGGCCGTCGACGATCTTCCGGTCGTTGAACACAAAGGGCGCGGCCCCGCCGCTGAGGATCGCCCTGCCCGCCTCCTCCAGGAGGTACTCCGGCGTGCTTTCCGACACGCGCAGGGAGAGGCAGGGAGCGTTCAGGGGCAGGCGGCGCGCCGACCTGAGGCACATCCTTGTCACCTCGTTGAACACCGCGTCGGGATCGTTTTCACCCCGGCAATCAAACCCGCCCACGGTCACCTGCATGACCCACTGGCTCAGCTTGTTCCCCACGGGCACGGGACCGCCCGTGTACGGCAGGGCGCAGGTGCCGAAGGAACGCCCCTCCTCGTAGTAATGACGGTTCATGAGCACTTTCTCGTCCATCTTGATCCAGAAGCAGTCCATGGCCTCCTGGGCCTCCTTTTCGGAAACCGTCGCGCCGTCGAAAAAGGGCTCCAGCCACTTGTCCAGGCGCCCGATGGAGCTCATCTCCCCGGCAAGGTGCATGCAGCAGTGGAAGCCGAAGATCATCTGGAGGGCGTCCACGAAACTCTCCGGCGGTTCTTCGGCAAGGCGCCGCATCCTCTTTGCGATCCCTTTCAGGTTCTCCTTCTCGGCGGGATCGATCTCCGGGCGGCGCTCGAGGGTCTCCTCGGCCAGCCGACCGTATCCAAGGAAATAATCCCGGACCCCTTCAAGGCTGTACTTCACGGAGCGGAAAAAGTTTGCCTCCTTTTGCTTCTCTTCATTCCGATCCCCTTCCGCCTCGGCTTTTTCCATCTTTTCGCCAACCTCGTCGATCAGCTTTTTCACGCCCTTTTCCAGCAGCCTGGGATAATCGGGAATGGTATGCCCCGCCGTGGAGGTCTCGTCCAGCCCCATGCAAAAGCCGTCCAGGCGCTCGTCCGGCCCGAGATAGGTCATGACCGCCGGCCCGGTTCCCAGGGTATAGGGCGGCAGCACGCCCACGATCACCTCCTTGGGATCGATCCGGAACATCTCCGTTTCCCTGCAGAACGCCTCGTCCGTGAAGAGATCTCCCAGGGTAAACTTGATCGCCAGCCCCTTTCGCTCGGCAATGGAGGAGGTGAGAAAAGCCCGGGCCTCCTCTTTCGAGTACTTTTCCTCGTTTTCACCGAGGAACGCCTCCATATCGGGCAGCACCGGAAACACGGGAGGCACGTACCAGGTGTGATGCCAGCGGGAAAAGGTGTCCCCCAGGAGGGTGATCACCCGATCCGTCACGGGATAGGGGTCCCTGTTCCGATCCTCCCAGATGCTGTTGAGGTAGTCCTTGGTGTTGTAGTACATGTAGGGACTCTTGCTCTTTATCTTGAAGAAGGAGTTGATTTCCACCGGCTTCAGGCGCTTCTCGGGATTCAAGCCCAGCTCCGTGACCGAGGGGATGTACCAGAGGTTCCCCTCCGTGCTCGTGGAGTAGCGAAGGTGGCGATCCTGGATCTCTCCCATCTCCCCGTAGGATTCCCCCAGCATCCCCGACAGGGTGTCGTGAAAGGCCTCCGTGCTCTTTGCAAAGGCCGATACAAAGACCCCCTCCTCGCAGTTGGGGGCAACGTCGGAGTTGCCGAAGGGTTGTCCCTGGGTATAGACCCTGTGGTTCACGCCGCTCTTCCCCTTCACCCGCACGGCCCTCAGGTGGCTCTGCTTTTCGAGCTGGGGCAGGATATTGCCCTTGAAGTCCCGGCCGATCATGTTCTCGATATCGACCTCCGACAGCTCTCCGATCAGAGACCAGTTGTGAACGAACTTCTGGGACAGCCCGAAACAGGCCCCCCTGTGCGCCTCGTCCCCGTCGTCGATCAGCACCCGGGAGGAAAAGTTCACCGGGTCCACGCTGGAGATCAGGCCGTGGAGCATCCTTCTGCCGTACACATGGCCGTTTCGCTTGTGATTTCCATAAGTCGTTTCGATCCTGTCGACAACGTCCTTGAAGTATTTCTCTATTTTCCCGGCGATCTTGTCACAGTCATCGGGATTGTCCGATTTCACATGGAAGTAGAGATCCCCGCCGGTATTCTTATACGGGGGCGAGCATTCGAGAATTTTGCCCACGCGTTGAACGCCCTCTTCCTCTTCCAGTTCCCGGCAGACCGGCTTTCCGAGGGCCTTGCGCCACATCTTCCAGAGCATGGGATTCACGCCGAAAATAACCGTATCGAGGATCCCCGTGGCCGATTCGGCTGTTTGCCGGTTGTCGCCCGAGCCAAGTTTCATCTCCTCCAGTTCCCCGGCATGGCTGTTGATCTTGTCGATGGTGTCGCACAGGAACGCATCCATTTCCCCGGCACGCCCCTCCTGCTTTACCTCTTCGTTCAGGAACACGGTGATAAACGCTGCACTGTGGGAAATGTAGGACAATCCGGGCTGGCTGTTCTTCTGGGATGTAAATGATCGATCCATTGATTATTCTCCTCGAGCGGGTATGCCGCTTTGGGCGTGTGGAAAAATAGTGAATATTCAAAAGCGATTTCTCCGGCCGGTTCACAAGGAGCCGGCCGTTCAACCGGCTGTATCGAAAGACGAAAGGTTTTCTTTGTCCTGCGGCACACCGGCAGGTAATACGGGCAAGTTGCGGAAAGCGGCATTTACCCACTCCCCCTTCATGTATCGGGTGTTCAGTTTTTTCATCGTGACGGGCCGGATAAACGCGCCCGTATCATATGCAGGGAATCGGTGTAACGATAGTTTCCTATTCGATATCGGGAAAAACGGCTTTTACTAATCCGGTCAAAATCCACTCGACATGTCGTAAAAGGTCGAATGGCAAACACACTCATTTTTTCAATATGTTACTTGAATGCTGCTTGTTGAGTAACTTTCGTTCCCATCAGTATCATGTCAAACCAAATTATACTGAATCGTTCGGAATCTGCCCGTCGGGCCACAAGCGCGGTTCTTTAACTTTTTCGGGCATTAAATCACCGGCCTTTGATTTTTTCAATAATTTTTTTAATAACAAGACCATAGGTATGTTTTCGCACCCCACTATATTTCTACATTTTGAGAGAATACGTAACTCTACCTGTCTGTAATGACGGGCAACCGGGCACACTCTTGAAATCATAAATACTTCGTAATTTCTGATCCGACATAAAAAAAAGAATATTTCTGCCCCAAAGCAGCCGGGAATTTTGATGTGCATCGTTTCCGCTCATGATATTTCAAGACTCAAACAGCCAAACAAAGATCGTGACCGAACAAATCGCGGACAAATGCAATCCAAAGATATTGCAAACGATAATCGCTCACCTTGTCCAGCAACCTTTTTTCCAACAACAGCATTTTAGTAATTATCGGTAGCCCACATGCTGGATGATTACACGGAAACGATAGACCGATGGCTGGCGGAATATAAACGGCGGCCAAAAAAACAAAGGCATACCGCTGTGATCAAGTACTTCATATCCGTTCTGATGCATTACAAGGAGCACGGAGTCGATGAGGTCAACACCGCCGTGGAACTGGCTCTGGACACCTCCGTGAGTTCAAGCCGGAGCGCCAAGCATATCCTGCTGTATCTGGAGGATAAGCCGGAGCCTACCGCGCCTTTTCTTGAAGGATAGGAGAAGTTCCCCGACGGCGATGTCTCGATATTTGACGCCTTGGTAAGTGCGGAATGAACATGGCAAACCTGAAGTCCTGATCGGCAACCTGAGATATCTTATACTGCCCGCCATGGCTCGGGAACTGGACACCCATCCGAAACAGGCTTGCAAGGAACAGATCGACTATGCGGGATTCCTTCTGCTCCTTATCAATCTGGAATTACAGATGAGGAAAGGATATCGGCGAAATCGGGGATTGAATGAAGCCCCCCTGTTGAAGCCCCTGGAAGCCTTCAAACTTGAAGCGGCGGCAGGCCTCGAAGGGCGCTTGATTATAAAGCTTGCTTGGAGTGACTATATCCGGGATCACAAATAGTCGCAGGCCGACAAACTATTTATCGGAAGATCTTGGGCGAGATTTTACCACAGATCAAGGAGGGGCAAAACTGGGTTGTCATTTATATAACCAATTCAGGTGAGTTCATGGAGGTGCAATCAAATGAACGGTCAAGGGGAAGCGCAGTCTCCCCCTGTGTCTCTATTCAATAACCCATGACGGAGTGTAGCTGTTTGCTCCCCGATCATGATGATAAAGGTGAATCCGCCCGCATGCATTCAACCTCCACCCAATCATATAGGCAAGGGGCAACGGAATCGCGGCAAAAAGATGAATATCCGTAACATTGTATTTTCCGCGCGCTTCAATTATTCCATTTCGAATCTCTTCAGCCATCTCGGCCGCGACATCATCTCCAGGGATCTTACAGGGGATTATTCCATCAACGGGGCAGAAATCAAGAAAAGCCCTGAATATATCATTATTTGCAACAAATCCCCCCACTGCATTCTCGACATCCATCGTAAGCGACAAAGACACCGCCAAATGCTTTCTTCCAACACTACCGTCTCTGTACTTGCATGTTAAATGCGAGCGAGTAGCGTCAACCGTCCGTGTTGACCACAACTCATCAAAGTGCTCGATATTTAGAGAAAACCCCGTTTCCTTTCTAAAAACATACCCAAAAGCAAAACCAACTTGAATATGAGCTTTTGAGTGAATCCTAAGATTCTCTCGCCCTTTGCTGATCAAGATATCCTTAGCATCGGTCAATGCCTGCTCAATGGAAGTACCCCATTCGGAGGGCGTAAACAACTCCTCGGAATCAAGTGGTTTCCAATTGAAATCAAGCATCGCTTCAAAATCACCCGGGGTAGGAGCATATGTCATTACCGCCACATTTGTCATGGAATCCGGTTCATGACTCAGAATACCGCCCAACAACCTCTGACATATCCTGGGCATTACCTTATCGAGTGCTTCACCATCCTTTACAACAACCGTGCCACCGAAACTCGAGATACCGTTCGGGACGACACCTCTCAATGCTTTGTCCGCTTCGTCCATGGGAACCTTGAAAACGGGAACGATCATAAAGGAGCTGTCTGTCTTGAATTTTTTCATGGCTTCCGCCAGTTCTATATGAACAATGAAATCAGATTCTATGCTTTTTCGGGTTGCATAAAATATCAACCCGGAACATTCGTCGCATATCGCCTCTCGTATCCTTGTCTCAATCAGCCCCGCATCCAGTGAGTTTATATCCTGCCAAGTGGAAATACCCGCTTTATGCAGTGCTTTTACCAACACCTCGACTTCATCGATATCGTGACGACTGTAACTGATGAAAATCGGCCCCGGTTTCTTATCCTGATCAACCATATTACCCCCGCCTTTTACTGTTCAATCCACTCAACATTGACTCAATATTGCGATAGAGGGAAATCGCGCTCGCGCTCAACATACGTTTTGTTTTCCCCCTTCCTTCAAGGCATCGGAAAGGTCAGCGAAAAGCGGACGATTCAACTCCCTTCATCCACGTTCGACCTTCTCAAATATCCTTCAGCGGCTTACCTGAATTCTGGGGTGATTTAAACCAGTAGTAATCCGGGTATCGAAACACCCTTTCATCCTTTTCATCCCAGATCATCATTTTTCTCAATTGGCGCATGGTCTCGGACGTATCACCAAGAATATATTGAGTATTTCTTTTGATTTCCCGATCCAAATCAGCGGACTCGAAAACTCGGTCGGCGCATTTGCCAATGGAAGCGAATCGCTTTTCAGGTTCCGCGAAATACACCAGTTTCTTGAGTTTAACGCGGCAACTGCCGAGTCCCAGCGGTTTTGCATTGCCGATTTTGTGGCGCATGGGACCTTTTAATCGAATCTCCCCCTCTTTCAAAACTTCTTCAGCGGATTCTTCCAACACCAGCGCGTAAATCAGAAGAGAGAGTTCTTCATCCGTAAAATTTGAAAATTGAACCGTAAAATCAAAATGATGCCCGGGCAGCAGCGCATTGATGTACCAGGCCCTCGATTGGAGATTTTCGGGCACGGGAGGCACGGAATCCTTTCGATTCACCTGATGAAAATACAGTTTTCGGGATTTCCAGTCCAGTCTACCACTATCCTGTGACCGGTAAAACGGTTCATGCCGGGTTCCGCAGTTTGACATCAACACCTGAAATCTATTGAAAACAGGCTTGTCCTCCCTAACCAACGCATCGCCGATACCGATATTCCCCTTATGGACCCTGGCGTTCCGCCCCCGCTCCATCATTCCGAAGATCCGACAGGCGATGCACAGTTTGTGGGCCTGACTGCAAGCGGCATGCACCTTTCCCTGGTTTCCCATGTTGTTGGTCACCATGCACCCGCCACCCACGATTTCACAAAGGGACCTTAGCATTCCCTTGAGAGAGCTGCCGGGAATCACCGGTTTTCCTCCCCTTGTCATGAAATTTTCTTTAAAATCGCGGTTCCCACCGATAAACAGGGGAGTCAGGTTTTCCAGGGAACAGGTGAGCACACCGCTTTTTCCCTGGAACTTTTGATCCGTGAGGGGCTGTTTTCGCTTCACTTCTCCCCCTCTTACCGGAATCATCCTGTACGGATTCCAGAACACTTCCCCCTTCGGCATTATCCTTCTCCTTTAATCTCCTTGAGGCAACAATATCGACTGAACCGGGGAACCCCGCACCCATCGAACCAGTTCTCCACTTCAACGGCGACCCGGCCGCGAGAGAATTTATCCGAGGAAACCGGATATGAAAAACGGTGGGGAACATGCTGCTCTATCCACTCTTGCTCCCTGTCCGTCCTCACTCCCCAGAGAATCAACTCGCTTCTTTTAGCTTCCAGGTTCTTCAGGCTGTCGGAGCGATCCGTCAATATATCCGTGAAGTTCCTTGCTCCCAGGTAAACCACCCGCATCTTTTCCCCAACACGACGCCAACGGATTTCACCTTCCAAAGAGAAGATCCTCCCCTGCTCCGCAGCAGCAAGAAACCCTTCATCAAACACATAGGGTCGAATGCAGGATTCGGAAACCGAAAACCCCATCAGCACGGGGTTATCCGGGCATTCGTACCCCCGGAGCAATCCGACAAACGCCTCCATCGTCAAATCATTTACCAGAAGAAACGGGGACAAATTACTCATTTGATTAAATTCTCCAGGCATGCCGGCCAGTCCGATTTTCCCACATAGACCACCAGGTCATCCACCGCCGGCGCCAACAGCTCCTTCCAGGAATCCGTAATTGTATACTCCCTGCGAAGCCCAACTCCCGAACGCGTATCCATTTCAGGCAGTGGCCGCGAATCGCCGTCGTCTCCTGTTTCGGGAAACAGCCCGTATGCCCTGCTCTCCTCATCACTGCAAAAAGACGCAAGGCCGGCCAGCCGGTCGGTCTTTTGGTAGTAGGTCAACTTGAAATCGGTTACCGTTGCCTTGAATTTGCCGAGACCGCGACTTTTACCGAAGCCAAGCCTGACGCGCTCCTCCTCCATTTCCCCGAGGATCAGCCCCGTCAACCCCAACTGCCAGCGCTCGAAATTTCGCAGCTCGATGGTTGTACTGAAATCACCCCTTGTCAGCACCTCGAGATCGTACTTTGCCCTGGGGGCGGCGCCGCCCGTTATCCTGTCGATGGCAACACCGTCGCGAATCTCCAGAAGAGGCTTTCCCGTCTCCTTGAATCGATCGGAAAGGTAGGCATCGGAAGACGCGAACCTTCCCGTGAAACCCAGTGAGCCGAAGAGGCGGCAGGCGGGGCACGAGTTGCGATACAGCTCCGAGGAAGGCGCGGTCTGCCTGTTCCGCTTTTTTTTGTACTTGTCCAGGCTCAACCCGCAGGAAGCCTGCCGCTTCTCCCCATAGTTTTCCCGGCCCGGCTCCACATAGGGCAGGCACACCGGAACCGGATCGTTCCGCAGGCTGCGGCATATTTTTTCCCCATATGCCCTCATCATCCCCTTCAGGGAACTCCCGGGTATATAGGGTTCATCCTCCTCTCCAAAGCGATAGGTCCTAACAAAAGACATATCCGTTCCCCCCACGGTCGCCTGCCCCGATTTAATCAGAATGGGATCGATGGGATGAATCTCGAAATCAATACTTGCACTGTTGACGATTCGTTTCAGCATTATGCCACCCTCTCGGTTAATGTCGATTTCAGCTTTTCAGAGAGCAACTCACCGGCATCCGTCATTTTTTCATTGAGCAAAAAATTCCGAAGCTGGTCCGTATCGGTATAATCAACGGATTGAACAATTTTATCCTTCAGCCGAACACGCCCGAGGCCCCGCGAGGTGAATCCCCCCAGACGGAACCCATGTTCCCACTCGGCAAGAACGGCGGCGACAATCGCGCACTCCTTATCCGAAGGGTTTTCCATATCGATTCCGATGGTGAACTCGGCATCCCTCGGTACCACCTCGAAATCGTACTTTGCACCGTGCCGCGCCGTTTCCGTGTCCCGATCAATGCACACGCCGTCCCGGATCTGAAGGCGTTGAAGGTGAGATTCGTATTTTCCGTCGCTGAAAAAAATCCTGGATGCTTGCAATGGAGAGCCGAAAAGACGACACACATCGCACACATGCCGATCCAGAAATCCAAGCTTTTGCGGCACCGTTCTCAACTCCTTGAAATCGTCATGGACCTTTTTCCGATACGACTCGTCTCCAACACACGGTATGCCGGACAGCGCATTGTCCAGCATACACGCGGTCATTCCGAGGTGAACGGCAAGCCTTTCGGCAAAGGCCCTGAAACATCCCTTCAGGGTCGATCCGGGCAATACGGGCGTTCCGTCCGAATCCAGCAATACCCCCATATTCGTCGCCAGCTCTCCCTCCCTACCAGAACCGATATGAAAGGCGGTATCAAAGACAAGGGTGCCGGTTATCCTCATTTTTTTTTCAAATACGTTATATTTGGTCATCTCAATTTCCCCTGATCGGTACGCTCCGGTTCACGTCGAACAAAAGCATCTTGGCAACAAACAATTTCGCCCCCGGGATATCCCGTCACTTGATATTTCTCTTATAGAAATAATGGCAGTTGAAGTGTTCGAAGTAGGTCGGAAGAAGCCGGGCGACAATATCCTCCACAATGGCTTTATTTTCCTTTCGGATTCGTTTCTGCTCTTTCTTTTCAGAGCCCCCCGACTCGTCCTTGATAAGATCACCGGCTATCGTGACGGCATAATGGCGAATTGAATACTCAGGCCCGGGTGTCGCGAAAATCAACTCGTGCAGAAACCCCCAAAATTCCTGATTTTTCTTTTTTGTATTTTTACTCTTCTGTTTATCCACCAGTTTCCGAAGCCCGCCCAGTCCGGCGGCTTTGACAACCCCCGGAATCCCATGCAACTGGGTGTTGTCCACGGGTTCGTGCTTCTCCAGGAAAGTATCCACTGCCCGGCACGCATTTTCGCGGAGGGATTCATCCAGAAAATTGTGGAATTCGTCTGTAGCGGTGAGCCTATCGACAGCCATACCCGTATTTCTCCCCAATCCCTGATTCTTGGACACCGAAAATCCGGCATCGCATATTTTTCCAACTCCCGGTTCCTGTAGAGATACACCCGGGGATCACGTTTTATGCAATGCCGAATACAGATAGTGGGCAACCACCTGCTTTGCCCATCCCCTTGCCAGGCGCAACTTGATCTCCAGAACCTGCCCGGCATCATTCCCGCCGAGTTCCCTGGCCTTTTCTTCCAGCGCTCCGAGCTGCTCAAGCAGCAGCGGCCCCACGCGAACCCAGCTGTTTCGGCGATCCTTCCCGGTCTGATTTTTTATATAATTGATAATTTCCGAAAAACGGCCCGTGGATGTTACCAGTGTTTCCAGCCCCCGGATCTGCGCATTCCTGAGGGCGGCGGCAACCATCTCGTTCCCCGCCGTTATGGAGTTCTCGTATATTTCCTCAAGATATAGATCTATCCCTTTCAACTGATTATGCTCCAGCTTGCGGCCGGATTTCGTCCGCTGCGCCATCAGATCACCTCCTCGACAATATGCAGGGGTTCGCAAACGGAAATCCTGCCAAAACCTTCTTCCCGTCGAAGGCCGATACCCTTGACCTTCAGATCAACAAGAAATCGCTCAAGTTCTTCCAAGTCATTGCCCTCGTAGCAAAACAGGTAAACGCTGCCCATGGCCACCGCCTGCTCATCCTGCTTCGGCAATCCCCATGCAGCGTTCCACCCCCGTACAACCTTTGCCCCCGCCACCTTCATCACATATTTCACTTGATCAAACCCGAGCTCCAACTCCGAAGTGGGCCTGAGGAATTCATCCACCAGGATGGCGTCCGATTCCAGCTTCACACTGAAAAGCAGACCTGAACGGTTTGCCTCTATCTCCTTTTCTGTAAGGGCATGGGCGGAAACAGCCTTTACCCTTTTCATGAATGCACTGTCCCATGCCGCAAGATCAAGGCCGGAGAGGTCATCGGCTTCGGACAGGGCCAACTCTATTTCCCCCATGCCGGATGTACGGTCGGCCCCCACAAAGATGTTTTCCGAAATCAGGGGCTCCAGCAACGAAACCTGTTCCTCTTCCAGATAAAGATCCCCCGACAGGCGTTGTTGGAAAAATGCCTCGAATTCAGAAGGGGCATCGGTATCTTTCTGATAATCGTCCACTGCCTGAGTAATATAAAAGATCCGGTTGGCAATGGTACCCGTCACCCTGTCGATTCCCGTATGGCGTTGATACGACATGGCGGGTGAATGGTGACAAGGAGAAACCGTATCGCCATTCCAGAACCCGGAAAACCCTTTCATATCGTTGTCACACCCCTGAAAAAGGCACGATATGGAAACATCCCTGCCTGGAAACTGTCTTTGAATCCATTTTAACGCCAGCAAGTCCGATACCCCGTGTCTTTCCTTTTTTTGAGATTTAAACCCAGGATTTCGTTTACAGGACCCGGCGGTCAAGGGCAGTATCCGGGAAACCGGGTTTGCTCCACTCCCCAGGGGAAACAGATTCGGAAAAAAAATGGGATTATTCAAAAACAAAGATCGAAACTCTTTATCCCCGGCCAGCCCCCCGGTACGAAAGTAGCGTGCCGCCAGGGCACCCCGAAGGGTACTGCCCGGAAGCCATGACAGCCCCCCGGATGTACTAGATTGCCGATCCTCTTTGATCATCATCGGTGCATGAAGTGTCCCATTGATCCGATAATATTTCATTTATGCACCCTCTTCCATTTCATACAGGTCAGCATCAAGATACTCGAATATTTTATCGCCTTCCAGCTTCTCCCCGTTATACGCCATTTTTTCGATGGATATTTCCACATTACCGGCCCCAGTGCTTTTATCCCCACCGATACGGTCGGTTTTCAAGATCGCGGCCACAAGCAGGCAATAGGCAACGGGCGGATCTCCCTCGTCAAAAGACCTCAAATCCTCATGCCACCCTTCAATCCGTGCTGCCAGCTCCATCGGCTCCGCATATTCACTTGTAAACAAGTGGCGATCTTTAACGGTCCCCAGCAACCGGTACCGCTGGATTCGGCTCTGCTGCCGAAGAAAATGGTACGGCGGCTTGTCTTCGAGGCGCGCATCCCTGAAAAACAGATCCGACCCCTGATAATTGTTGCCGAACAGCCGGTCCACCGGGGATTTCAGCTTACTCAGGGGATAAAAAGTATCCTCGATCGTCAAATCCCTCTCATGCGGATTCGAAGGGGGGGGAAATCCAAGTGCCTTGCACAGTTTTTCACAGTTCTCGCGGATTATCCCCTTAAGCGTGCTTCCCGGTATGTAGGGCAGCCCCCTTACATCCTTGCGGATCATTCGATCCACCAACGGCCCCGCCTCGCCCGATCCGGCATGCCACTTGGATGTGAACCTGACTTTCAAATCGATTTTAATATGATGACGCATATGAACCTTCCTCGAATTCCGGATACCCTTTCCCGCAGAATTCCGCGATCTCCACCAGGTCAGACAGCACCGTTGAAATATATTGATCCGATTCATCATTCCACGGCATCTGCCGCGCGCATCCAAAATACTCCAATGCCTCCATTATCGAAACCCGCTGGGGTCCCTGCCGTGCCCTTGTATAAAGCTTCAGGCACTCAAGGGAACCGTTCACCCTTCCCAGTGTCGGGGCATAGCCGAAACGCTTCAATCGTGTCCCGGGTATCCCGCTGTTCTTTATCTTCACGGCAAACCCAAGCAACGCCCGCGCATCCTCACAGGAATACGGTTTCCGGTACAAGCGGATCTTTCTGGTTCCCGGAAGTTCAAGAAAATCATCTCGGCAGCCTTTCACATCGAGGCGGTTAAAGGCGGTTGCAAGGTGATAATCGATGTAGGAAGGGGAATAGTATTTCGTTGTTCTGCTGTCGCGGGAACCCGATTTTTTGGCCTGCTTTAGAAGCTCACCTGCCTGTGACATCATTATCGAAAAAGGCGTATTGCTTTTTCCATAGGCGATCCCCAGGGATATGGTCATGCCTTGATTGTCCATTTTATCCCTGAAGAAAGGATATTCCGAAGTCTTAAATATCTCCTCTGTTATCCTGCTGAACTTTTCCGCCACAGCAATGGAAAATGGGAAAGCGGCTTCAGCGGTCATATAGACAACAAGATCGTCACCGCCGAGCAACAGGATATCCGCCGGGAATGTGCCTTCATCCTTTGCGTCAAAACCGTTAAAAAAGGTTTCATAAAGGGCCTCATGGCATGCGTCCTTAATTGCCTGATCCACGATTTTTGAAAAAAAGCGAAACTGTTCCTTGTCGGGAATTTCGCCGATCAGCTTTCCCATTGAATTGCCGTCGGCGTAGACCAGCGCTGTGAAATCTTTTTTAGCCGCGCACAGTTCCCCAATGTCCACAAACGTTTGGGGACGGTCAACCCGCTTTCCCTTACTTTTCAGAAATTTCGTAAAATCGGTCCAGGAATCGTTTTCCACGATGCCTTTTTTCAAGCCCCTTTCAAAATTTCTTTTGATTGTACAGACCCTGCACAAGGACTCGCTTTCGTCCTCCATCGTCATGACAACTGCCGCCATTTCAGAACAACTGTCGCACTCTCGAACATACCCGGTATGAAGTCTTGTGGCAGGTAAAAACGGGGTCTCATCTCTTTTTGCTTCGGATCTATTTTCCGCTTCTTTCCTTGCCTCTCCGTAGTTACCCTCCGTATATTCAGCCATTCCCCAGAGCAGGCGTAACCCCTGTTCGCTCTTGTCGGAGTATAGTTTTTCCAGTCGGCCGATAGAATCCGCTATGCTGTTTTCATCACCGGAAACAATAAATTGCCCTGCCCCTCCGCCAAGAAACACAATATCGTCATCATGGATCTTGAACTCACCTTTCAGCCATTGCCTCGTCTGATTGATGTTTAAATCGTCCAACAAGGCACTGGCGCCCCTGATTTCTTTCAATCGATCGGTTCCGAAAACAAACTTTTTAATGCTTGGAACGCCAAATACTACCAAATATTGTTTTTGATTTACCATTAGCACACACTCCAAGCTCGCCATGCTTTATATTTCTGTAACAATCAAACAAGCTCGCCGCCACACAACACCGCTGTGTCCAGAAAATTACTTTGTTCAAAACCACAGAGTTTTATTACGCGTAATTCATAATATGCTTTATTCGTCACAGCCCTTGAATCACCCCTTGCTCACCCAACACTTTGTCGCATTCAAAACACCACACATTAAACCACTTAACCATCTAACAATCAAGAATATTCAGGCAGTTTTATCACTTTGCGTAAAACTACTTACTCACCAATATTTTTATAACAAAGCACTACACGTAATAACCCCTACCCCCCATTCATTACTGCCCGAAATCGCAATCACCCAGTTGTTCAATACCAGAATGACTCATAACACAATCGCCGGCGTTTTCTCAATTATTCTGGGGAAACAGAGCCCTCTTCGAACGAAGGCGGCAAGAGATTTGACTACGGCAAGATAAAGCGGTATTTACTCAATTCGGAAAAACTTCCCGAATAGGCTGGATATGTTTTTCAACATCATTCAGATGAAGGGGTGTTGCACCCAGCCCGTGCTCGAACTCGCACCGGTTCCGCTGCTGCATCATGGCGTTCAGCCCCTTGAATCTTCCTTCCGGCATCAACTCGGGTTTCAGCGCGGCCAACAGTTGAATGCCCAACGCAAGCCCCACTGGCCCCGCCGGTTCCCGGGGACGGTACTGGTCTTTTCCGTGCATCTTCTCGCCGATCCCGTGAAACCGTTCCATCCGGCGGGACAGGTTCAGCCTCGGGTAATCCGGCTTCTGATCGTCCAGCCCGTAATGCACCCAGAGGGCAAGGTCCACATACCGCTCCATGGCGGCATAGGCAAGCAGCATGGCCGCGCCGTTTGCGTGAAAGGAAAGCGTTCTTTCCGCCGATGCCAGATGATTCAGTATCAGGGGAAGCGCCTCCCCCATGGAATCCGGTTTATCACCCGAGGAGGCCTTCTTCGTGATATCCGCAAGCCTCCCAAGAATGGGAATCTGAAGCTCCAGCACCCCATAAAATCTTTCGCCCCACGCCCATCTTCCGATCCGCCCGAATCGCCCGATGTATTCCTTCAGCATCTCCAACTGCTTGATAGCCGCCGCGAAGTTGAACCCATGCCATGCACCATACCCCCGGGCCATGCACTTCAGGGCTTCCGCCTCTTTTGGCTCGTACAACTTACCGGCCAGATCCTCCGCAAGGCTCGCCGCTGCTTCGAAACTGCCGTTCCGGTACGACTTCCAGATTTTGTCAAACTCAAGATCGCCGAAAACCCGGAGGGGATTCTGGAGCAGCCTCGGGAATTCGGTTCCCGCAAGGGGCAGCCGCTTCTCATCGTGATACGACTTGTAGTCCACGTACAATATCCAGGCCCCGCACAGAAAACCCGCCAGCCCCGCCGAAAGGGACATGGATTTTTTGCCGCCGGTGGGATCGACGGCGATTTCGTGAGGCTTCAGATTATGCCGTTCGATAAACGTCCGCACCTTCCTGTAGATCTCCAGCTCCGGGTCCCCCTCGATCCGAAAAACGGAAAATCGGTCCCGGGTCAAATCGGAGGCATTGATCACCGCATCGAGCACCCCGTCGCCATCCACCGCTTTCCCGAGGGATTCCTCCGTACCCAGCAGCATCACATGATCCGGATTCGCCCAGGCCGACATGAGCGCCGCGGGCTGCCAGGAGAGGCCCAGCACGCATATCAAGGCTTTTATATCAGGCGGGTCGAGGCAGCCGTGAAGGGGCAGCCTTGCAAAGAGAGGAACGAAATCCGGCGCGAACTCCCGGTAGTATATCGCATCCTGGCATTCGCGACCGGAAGAGAGCCATTTCTCTCTGGTATTTAGAAGTTCTTTTGTCAGCTTTGCCACAACAGGCTTCATATTGAGAACTCCTTATTCAGCCTTCACCACTTCAAGATTCGCCCATGGAAATCACCAAAAAATCGGTACTTATCTGGCGTGATTTTACTATGCAGCCATACATTTTACAAGCTCCGTCAAATTGAATATTTTTCGCACATAATTTCGCCTTGGACCAGGAGCTCTTTTTATCCATATTTTCAGGTCGCAAAGACGCCCATGCCCGGCAATGGATAGGCGATCGGGGACGGTGGGGGTTCATGCGGGTGGACAGGCCCTTGAAAAATAAAGGACATTTACAAACACCTGAAGGGAGAAATAACCCTCGCCGTATACCCGGTCACGGAGTCGGACACGGTGAACTTCATTGTCTTTGATGTGGATACGGCAAAACGGAAGCTGCTTGAATCCGACGGGGAAGCCGTGGCGGCGTTCAGAAAAAAGGCCCATGAAGCATAGGATTTCTGCACAGTATAAAATACGGCCGTTCTTCCCTTGCCGTGGACTTGATTGTGGAGTTCAGGAGCCCTGTTGTCGATCGGCTTGTGATATATCTGATCAATCTCGGCATCATCAAACCTTCCGATTTCGAAACACCGTCCCAAAAGGGCGTGAAGCTGGAGGACAACGCCCGGAAAACATATCTCAAGAATTATGAAAAGTTCATGACAACATCCTTTGTGGATTCCAAGACCCGCAAACGCCAAAATTACCGGCAGGTGATGCGGAAAAACGGAATCAAGGTCGAAAGGCTGCTGTTGCACGGGGAGGGTTATGAACCTTACGGATTTTATTGGTGATGGTTCTTCAGACAGCTGATTTTTAGACAAAAATCAAGCCCACATAATGTGTAACTGGTTTTATCGGGGTGTTTTCTCGGTAACCTCATTTACCCCGAAAAGAGGGGGAGGTTACCGAGATTTTTTCAATTTTGTAACCAATTGATATTTCTCAATGTATGTCGTTACACTCATAGAATCACCATTCATTTCACCCCAAAATAAAGACTTGACAAAGCCCCCAAATTGAGGTTACCGAAAAGGGGTATTTAAATATCCGATTTATTAAAGGATAAAATGGCCAGGGTGGAAATCGTTGACCGGACTCGAACGGGATTGCGACAGCCTGTATCTGACCAATTCTCTCAAAGAGTGTTTCCACTGTGGAAATCGTTGACCGGACTCGAACGGGATTGCGACACCACGATGAACACGGTCATGATGACCGCAATCAATCCCGTGGAAATCGTTGACCGGACTCGAACGGGATTGCGACAAAATAGGTAGATGGCGAAGCCATCTGCCTGTATGTGGAAATCGTTGACCGGACTCGAACGGGATTGCGACAGCCTTTTCTGAAAACTTCTAAAGCCTTATCAAGGA
>PPCM01000535.1_pt1 | contig 30711 bp, 28 predicted proteins | sample 1555541 | NCBI WGS metagenome assembly PPCM01 (sample SAMN05284479, study PRJNA326546) | Marine sediment metagenome, whole genome shotgun sequencing project. | isolation source: marine sediment | place: Germany: Wadden Sea | collected 2012-09-05
GCTTGAATGCAGAACTAACTTCCGTTTTCTTGTATTCAAAGTAATTGCAATAGTAACATCCGTTATTTTTAGCTATAAATGCTATGAAAATAGCGCAAATCCGTGTATAATAAACCTAAATTAACTAAAAAATTGATTTTTTCGTATGGAAAAACGACCACTGGAAAGTCTTTGCTAGAGTAAGTTCCGCCGGTCTAATATTTGTGTTATTAACTTCCGTCGACATCTATCCCTTTTTTAGTTCTTTTTTTATGCTCTAATTGCGTCCAATAAAGTTCTTTTTAAGTAAGTTGGATCTATTAATTCTTCCTTCAAATATATATCATCTGCATCTATTTTTTTCAAAGAGAGGGCATCTAACAATCTCTTATCAAGTTCTGATTCAGCTAGTTCAAATGGTGTTTTTTCATTTAAGCTTTTTCTAGATATACTGTTGATATGATTCATCAACAACGTTATTTTTTCTTGTGTAAGATGATCAAAGGAGCTTCCTTTTGGTAGAACATATCTAATGTATTCGTGATTCTTTTCAAGTTGTCCTTTTTGATGTGAGGACATAGGATCACAGTAAAATACTTGTGTTCTCTTTACACCATCTTTACTGTATTCAAGGGACTTTGTATCTAAAAACTCTGATCCATTATCTGTGATGCAAATCGGAAAATTGGATTTGAATACTTCAGTTCCTACATCACCATAAATCTTATCAAATGCGTCTATAACGCATGATTGTGTGTTCTGATCTAATAACTGCGCTACCATCAGTGAGCTCTTTCTAAAGAAAAGAGTTAATAGTGTTTTACCACCTTTTCTACCTATAACAGTATCCATTTCAACTACTTCAGACTCTGTATTTTTAGCTATATGTACACAAAAATCATCATATGATTTACCGATTCGATGGTTACTTTTTCTTTGTACAATCGTTTTTTTCTTTCGAGGCTTATACTTTACTTTTCTGCGTAAATCAATATTTCTAACCGATAATAGCCCATTTTCTATGTATTGATACAATGTCCGTTCCGAGCATTTAATTTCATCCTTGTGGTTGGCATAAATGTGATAGATTGGTTGTCCCATTCGGATAAGTGGTGATACCAATTTGTCCAAAGCATCTAACTCATTCGCAGTCATATTTATACCTTTTCGAGAAGTCTCTAAATTATCTCTGTAATTTGCTTCTGCAACCTTTGAACGGTAGAAGTATTTATCTAATTTACACTGATATTTCGTTTCACACCCATTACAAACATGAGGAAACTTGTTTAATTTACTACATGGTTTAGGTTTAAAGTCAGTACACTTTCTCATGCAATTTAAATTAATACAGCTTTTACATAATTTATTACAAGCATCACTGCACAGATGCTTTACTTGGCATGATTTACGATTAATACAACCACCTTTAAACTCTGCTCTACTTTCTTTTAAAGATCTATTTTTCTTCACTTCTTTTGAAATTGTACGAGGATCTTTGCTTAAATATTTTGCAATTTCATTAAGAGGATAACCATTCGTTAATGCATCTTCTATAAACGTTCTATCATAAATTGTAAGGTGCTTTCCTTTAGTACTTGTTTTATCTAACATAATTCTTCTCCTGTTCTAACAGGATAGACATCTATATTAGTATAAACGATATGGCTTGCAGGAGTAACTTCCGTTTAGGGTTAAATATCGGAACTTACTTTTTCATTTAAGGGTTTCTAAACTCTCAGAAATATCTGATGAAGGACAGAGTACCATCAGCCAGTTGAATAAAACAACTGCAGAGAATCTAGAAATTGGTAAGTATATTCAAGAACAGTTCGAACGTATGGAGGTCAGTTCCAACAAAATTGCACAGGCGAGTGAACTGATTTTATCAATTGCAGAACAAACCAATTTACTTGCACTTAATGCTGCGATAGAGGCTGCAAGAGCAGGTGAAGCTGGAAAAGGTTTTGCTGTTGTTGCTGAGGAAGTTAGAAAGTTAGCGGAAAGCTCAAAAGAATCTTCAGAGGAAATTGGTAATGTTATTCAGGAATTAATTGATAATACACATCATGCCAATGATTTGGTTATTAAATCATCTAATCATTTGATGAAGCAAAGTGACGCTGTGGAACATACAGAAGTGGCTTTTAACAATATATACTCAGTTCTTGAAGAACTCGAAGATAAAATTCGTTCGATAGATGTTTCTAGTAACACAATGTCTGAACGTAAAGAAAAGATTTTAGATGTTATGCAGAACTTAGCGGCCATTGCAGAAGAAAATGCTGCGAGTTCTGAAGAGGTAACAGCGACTGTTCATGAAATTATGGATTCAATACAAGGTGTTGCCGATTCTGCTAAATCACTGAATCAAGTGACCAAGTCATTACACAAGCAAGTAGAAAAGTTTATAGTAGAATAATTATAGTAGCTACTAGCAGGGATGTTAGTAGCTTTTTTTGGTTACTGATGTTTGATCAAACATCAATTTTTTGAATACCTGGCTACTAAAAATTGAAAGTTCCTATAGTTTATTAATTTCATTGTTATCAAAAAAAACAATTGTTAGAATGAACATTGGAGGAAACTGTAAACATGAATAAAAAAAATATACTTATACCTAAAGATGATATGACATCAAAAGAGAGAATGATTGCTTTTTCAAGAGGTGAAGCAATTGACCGTGTACCTTGTTGTCCATTTACTGGTGAAAGCTTTACCAACTATTTTGGTTATGGTTTAGATGAGTTTAATCATGATGTTGATATAATTGTGGATGTTGTTGAAAAGACATTTCAACGATTTGGAGCTGATAATTGCAGTATTGGACCAGGGCTTCATGGAATGCCAGAAGCTATGGGCTGTGAATTGACATTTTTCAAACAAGATATTCCACGCATAAAATGGTCTCCCTTATCTGAAAAAAAGGATGTGAATCAAATAAAGCTAGTTGATCCATACAAGGATGGAAGGTTAAAACTTTATTTAGAAGCATTGAAAAGGTTGCAAGATAAATTGGGCAATGAAGTTTGCATAGGAAATACTTTAGGTGCACCTTTTACCACAGCAGGTTTGATGATTGGTGTGGACAATTTCATGCGTGATCTAGTAAAAAACAAGAGTTTTGTCCATGAAGTCTTAAAGATATCTCTTGAGAATACTCTAACTATGATTGATGCAGTACTAGAGATTGGTATATCTCCAGGATTGGCCGATCCTTTAGCTTCATCACATTTGATTAGTAAAAAGATATACGATGAATTTGTATTACCTTATACAAAAATATGTCAGGATCGTATTATTGAGAAAACTGGTAGTGGGAGTGTACTTCATATTTGTGGAAAGACTCAGCCGATTTGGTCTTCGATGGTTAAGACTGGCATTGCAGGTATAAGTCTTGATAACTGTGATGATCTTATGATGCTGAAAAAAGAATGTGAGAATGAAGTAGCAATCATTGGTAACATAGATCCCGTTGAAACGCTCTTAATGGGCAATCAAGAACTGATCTATACAGATGTTAAGAGATGTTGTGAAAAAGGTATTGGTGCTGCATCGGGCTTTATTTTGGCTTCTGGATGTGATGTTCCGATAGGAACAAAACCTGAAAACATTGATCACTTTATTAACGCTGCAAGAATTTACGGAAATTATAGATAATAAGAAGGTGTAAATTGAAAATATATATAACATCCGGTTTCTTGGGTGCAGGGAAAACAACTTATATTAAAAAGCTGATTCATACATTGTCAGGGAAAACTGTACTCATTGAGAATGACTTCGGTGAAATCAATGTAGATAGTAAGACATTTCATGATTCTCTGATTATTAAGGAAATTACTTCAGGGTGTATTTGTTGTAGTATGAATGGTGAATTTAGAAAGAGTATATTAGAAATCCATAAGAAGTTTGATCCAGATTATCTGATTATAGAACCTTCTGGAATTGCTTTGTTAAGTGAGCTAAAAAATATTTGCTTAGATATATGTGAAGATATTGCTGATGTTGAGATGGGGCATACTGTTACTTTAGTAGATGTGACATCCTATTTTGACTATCGCGAGAGTTTTGGACATTTTTTTAACGATCAATTAATGAATGCTGATGCGATTGTTTTAACACATACTAAAGATAATAATGCAAAAGAGGCAATTCAAAAATTATATGATATTCCCGTTATAAGTGAATCGTGGTTATCTATGACAACTAAAGAATTTGGAGATGTATTAGATGGCATTCAAGTAAAGGGGACTCAAAATAATTTATCAAATACTAAGAAGTCAATAGATTTTAAAAGTATGAGTATTCATAATGTACGTATGTTTAACGAGGAACTTATTAGAGAATTACGTAGTGATATGAATGAAACACATCTTGGGAAGTTATTGAGAGTAAAGGGAATTGTTTTATTTGATAATACAAGTTTCTATGAAATTAATCTTAGTCCCTCACATTGCTCAGTAACAGCAACAACTTGTAGAGACGTTGGGTTGGTATTTATTGGGGAGACTTTAGAAGAAAAAAGAATTAACCAGGCTTATGCTACTTTTCTTGGTCAGGTAGAAAGAAATGTATGATTATCCTTGCCGGAAAAGTGATGCTTTAAATCACAAAAAATGTTTTGATATGTCTTGGTCATTTGAATATAAGGAAATCCATACTAATGCTAAATATATGGTTTTAATGGCAAAAACCTACAAAAAAAAGAACGAAACTTTATTTTGCCAAATTCCTTTTTGTCATACCGTAGAAGGTGAAAGTCTTGGAGCAATCATTGAGATAGAAAACACTTATGAGCCTAGGTGCAAATATGAAAAATGTAAAGAATTAGATGATGTCCTTGCACTAGATGATATCGATTTTACAAATGGTCGTATAGCAGAAGTTATTTTAGCAGCTCAACTACTTGTAGATGAAAATATAGAGGTCATTGTAAATGTATCAGGACCGTTGACGATTTTATATTCATTAATTAGTCCAGTGAAACTGTTTAAGGGGTATAGACAATCCCCCGAAAAGGTGTGTGCAGTATTTAAGAAGATAAATGATAACATTGTAGAATATGTACAAGTCCTAAAAAAGTCAGGCGTTAGCAAAATTAGTTTTGCTGACCCAACTGCGAGTCTTCCGATTTTGGGACCGGAACGCTTGAAAAGACATTTGAAAGAGGTTCATAAACCTTTGTTAAGGTCATTAATGGCTGAGTTTGGCGATAAAGGTGTCATCATATTGTGCCCTAAAATCACTTATGGTTTAATTGGTTTTGGTGAGGGCCGACTGGTAGAAATATCATCTACTATGAGTGGTCTTATTAGTAGGGGATGTGTGAATGAAAATCATAAACATGAAGAGGGTCAAACATTAATTATAGATTGAGACTTGTAATTTGTGGAGGTAGAATTGATAGAAAAAGAAGTGTTATTAGAAAAGATTTCTGAAAGTGTTTTAGAGATGGAAGAAGAAATGGTTAAAACATATTGTATGGAATACATTGAGACAGGGTATCCTGCCTTGGATGGAATTCTTTATGGATTAGTAGATGGTATGAACAAAGCAGGGCAATTATATGACGAAGAGGAATATTTTGTTACAGATTTACTATTGTGTTCTGATGCTATGTATATTGGTCTAGATGTGCTACAACCGTATTTGAATGAGGAAGAAGTTAATCGCTCAAAGCCGAAGGTTGTTATTGGTGTTGTTGAGGGGGATACCCACGATATAGGTAAGAATTTGGTTAAGATTATGCTAGAGACTGCTGGTTTTGAGATCTATGATCTTGGACGTGATGTACCATTAAAAGATTTTGTTAATAAGTCTATTGAGGTTAATGCGGATATGTTATGCCTATCAACACTTATGACGACAACAATGGGTGGTATGAAAACAGTGATTGAGATGTTGGTAGCATCAGGTATTAGAGATGAGATGAAAGTGATTGTAGGTGGTGGTCCTATTTCACAAAGGTATGCAGATCAAATTGGTGCTGATGGCTATTCCGAAAATGCTATAGAAGCTGTTAAGTTATCAAAAAGATTATTGGAAATTGCATAAGATATGGGAAGAGAAAAAGAACGATTAATAGATGTATTAAGCGGCTATGAAGTAGATCGTGTACCATGTATTTGTCCAGGTGGGATGATGAATATGATTACAAGTGAAATCATTCTTAAAGAAGGAATAGATGATTCAAATATTCATACTTGTCCAGAAACTATGGCACGTCTAGCTATAAGGGTCAATAAAGAAGAGTGTTTTGAAAATGTTGGCTTACCTTTCTGTATGACCATAGAGGCGGAATTACTTGGAGCTTCTGTTGATTTGGGGTGTGATATTGTTGAACCTCATGTAAAGGCATACTGTTATAAATCAGTTGATGAGTGGGATGCTTTACCACCTGTAAATCATCATATAGGACGTAGTCAAGTGGTGCTTGATGCTATTAAAATCATCAAAAAAATGCAAGTAGGAACACCGATTATTGGTAATGTTACAGGTCCAATTAGTACGGTCGCATCGCTCATTGAGCCAGTTGATTTTTATAAGTCTTTGAGAAAGAACCCTAAATCAGCCCATAAGTTCTTGAGTGCTGTCACAGAAAGTATTCTGATGTTTGCTAAACTTCAGATAGAAGCAGGTGCTGATGTTATTGCCTTATCAGAACCGAGTGGTACTGGGGAAATTCTAGGACCAAAACTTTTTGGGGAATTTGTTGTACCTTATATCAATAGAATAACAGAGATGGTTTTATCTTTAGGAGCCAAATCGATTGTACATATCTGTGGAAAGATGGATAAGGCATACGGAGAAATGTCAAACATTCATGCAGATGCATTAAGTTTTGATGCTCTTGTCAATATGAGAGAAGCGAGAACTGCTTTGCCAAATAGATGTTTGATGGGAAATGTGAGTACTTACGCCCTTGAGTTTGCTACGCCAGAAAAAATTACTCAGTTAACGAAACTATGTCTGAATCAAGGTGTTGATATAGTTGCACCAGCTTGTGGTTTAGGAATGAAGTCACCTACTAAAAATATACAGGCCATGACGAAGACAGTGAGAGAGGTGTATGATGCATAAGGTTGATGTGAACCAAGGTGAATATGTCTTCAATGTTCCTTCGAAAAGTAATTTGCTAGAAGCGCTCGTCAAAGAGGGTGTCTTATTAGATAATCCTTGCAATGGCAATGGTACCTGCGGGAAATGTAAAGTCAAGCTTGGTGGAAGTAGTCACTCTTCAAGTGAAGATTTCAAACATCTTTCGAGCATGGAAATTAATAGTGGAATAAGATTAGCCTGTAGAGTTACTGTTGAAGAAGATATTTTTGTTGAGATAGAGATGACTTCTTCTAATTATAGAATACTAGAAAAAGGATTGATGCCTAGATTTGATTATCATCCTTCTGTGACAATCGTAGGGGATAAGAAATATGGTCTTGCTGTTGATATTGGGACAACGACTATTGTTATGTCTCTAATAGACTTGATAACAGGAAATGAAATTGCAACGACTTCTCTTTTAAACTCTCAGAAAAAATATGGACAAGATGTTCTGACTAGAATTAGTTATGTTCTAGATAATGAAATAGGTAGTCTAGATATGAAAGATAGTATTGTAGATACCTTGAATGAAATGATTTCAACTCTAGTAACTGATGCTGATATAGATAAGTTTCAGATTGTCGATATGGCAATATCTGCGAATACAACCATGTTACATTTCTTGTTAGGAGAAGATGTGAGTGGGATTGGAAGAGCCCCTTATAAACCGAGTTTTGTTGAATCTAAAACTCTTTTAGCAACTGATATAGGTATAATAATAAATGAAGGTGCATATATCTATTGTCTACCATCGGTTTCTGGCTACATTGGATCTGATATTGTGGCTGGATGTTTGGTTTCTGATTTGGCAGCATCTGATGAGACAACCTTGTTTATTGATATTGGTACAAATGGAGAATTGGTATTGTGTTATGACAATCGCTTGTTATCTTGTTCATGTGCAGCAGGACCTGCGCTAGAAGGAATGAATATAAGTGCAGGTATTAAAGCACAAGAAGGTGCAATAGAGGAATGTAAAATCTCCAAGGAAACAATTGAGTTGTCAACGATAGGTGACAGTAAGCCTATTGGCATTTGTGGTAGTGGTATTTTGGCTATTGTAAGAGAATTGATTCATCATGATATCATAACTAAAAGAGGAACATTTCTGAAATTATCAGATTTAGACAATACTGACTATAGGAAGAAGTACCTTGATTCAGAAGGAAAGAAACGTGTCTTTCGTCTTGCTGAGAGTGGACTTAAAGTCACTCAAAGTGATATTAGGCAGGTGCAACTTGCAAAAGGGGCTATCATGTCGGGGATAAAAGTACTTTGTGAAAGAAGTGGTATCATCATAAGTGAGATCGGTCGTGTGATTATAGCCGGTCAATTTGGTAGTCATCTTTCTGAGAGCAGTTTGATAGGAACAGGATTACTACCTGTATCAACAAAGGGGAAGATTGAATACTTAGGAAACACTTCTAAGTCAGGTGCATATATGGCTTTAATGTCCACATATATGAGAAGTCAAATGGAAGAACTTGCATCGGCAGTTGATTGTTTTGAGCTTTCAGATGTAGAAGACTATGATAGAATTTTTGCCAAATCACTCCTGTTTGATTTTTAAAGTGAAGCTGATATCTTTGATATCAGCTTTTATAGTTGAAATATAATCATACAGTAACAGAAACCTCTTTATTTTTATTCAGTTTTGTTGCACACTAAAATTAAGGAGGGATGACATGGACTACTTTTTAAGAAAAAATGATTTTCTAGACCAACTGAATGAAGGCTTGATTGCCATCAATTCTGAAGGTATTATCAATACTTATAATAATAAGGCAAAAGATATGCTTGGTGCTTCAAGGCAATGTAATGAAGCACATCCCTCTGGAAAGTTAGAAGAGGGTGATATTGTTATTCTAGCATTTACATCCTTTGGAAGAGATGCTGGAGGTATCAGCCATGAGGACTTAAAGGATTTAGGAATTGAATTGATTGAAATTGAAAAAGGAACAACGCTGTTAGCTGTTGGACAATATAAAAGCAGTGTGACTGGTAAAATTAAATTAAAGGGACCAGATCATTATTTAGATAAGATTGTAATGCAGGATGTGTTTAACGATATTGAGTTTAAATCAAAAATTGACTTTGCTGATAGGTTTGTTGAAATACAAGTGTTTGATGACAGTTATCGTTATTATTACAACAATTATTTCAATCATTTTGTAATCGTTAATCCCAAACATCGTGTAGTCAAATTTTATCAAATGGGTGGTTACACTCTCTGGAAAGAGGATTTAAAAGATCTGATGTCTGGTAAGGGTTTTTATGAAAAGAAAATAGGTCATAATGAAATAGAACTAAATAACTATCATTTAACTAATTTCCACGAAGTTGAAGAGATCATTACTGAGTTTATTGAATGTGCTGAAGGTAGGCATAAGGGTTATCAAGGTAAAGCTGGACTAATTAATGGAATTAATGTCATTAGCACGCTACAACCCATATATAGAGGTAGTAAAGTGGTAGGTGCATATTTGCTGCTTAACGATATTAGACGATTACAAATAGCAGAAAATCAAAGAAATATTGCCTATCGTAAATTAAAACAGGCTACTGAAGCCCTTGAGGATGTAAAAAAATATGAGGCAAACTTTCAAAATTATATTGGTTCTAGCCCTAAAATTATGAATATAAAGAAGTTAGCCTATAAAGCAAGTTGCTTTAGATCAACAGTTTTGATTCTAGGTGAAAGTGGTACCGGTAAATCTCTTCTTGCAAGAGCCATTCATGATGCTTCAGATAGAAAAAAGAATCCATTTATTGAAGTGAATTTGAACTCTGTACCAGATAGCCTTATTGAAAGTGAATTATTCGGTTATGAAAAGGGGGCTTTTACTGGAGCCAGTAGTAAAGGAAAAAAAGGTTATTTTGATTTGGCACATCAAGGTACAATTTTCTTAGATGAAATTGGTGATTTAAAGAAAGAATTACAAGTGAAATTGCTTCATGTTATCCAGAATAAGTCCTTTTATAGAGTGGGTGGAAACAAAGAGGTTAGGGTAGACGTTAGGATTATTGTTGCTACAAATCGAAACTTGGAAAAAGATGTTGTGAATGGTCGTTTTAGAGAAGACTTGTATTACAGGATTAATGTTTTTCCAATCAAACAATTACCATTAAGAGAACGGATTGAGGATTTGTATGAACTGGTAGAGTATATTCTTCCTAAAATCTGTTACAATGTAGGAACAGTTATTAAAGCTATATCTGCAGAAGCATATGAAAAAATGAAGATGTATCACTGGCCTGGCAATGTCCGCGAGTTAGAAAATGTACTTGAGAGAGCAGTAACTCTATGTGATGGTAAGACACTTCTAAGTGAACATATTGATGTTCGCATCACACAAAAGAATCAACTGACTGATGAGGAACTCCTGAAGCCACTAAAAGAGACTTTATTGGAAATGGAGTTGGATATTATTAAACGTGTCATGCAACATACAAATGGTAATAAAAAACAAACTATGGCTATTCTAAAGATAAAGAAAACAAATTTATATGAAAAATTGAAATTGATTGAATGGTAGAGGTTTCCGAAATTTAGGAAGTCTCCTTTTTTTCTTGAGAATACTGCAATAAGTGCATTTACAAGTTTTTGATGTGGATATTTTCTGAGAAATAAAGCTGATTTCAATTTGCTTCCAGAATAACGGAATGGCTTTATATCAATAAATATAACGAATTCAAAGTGAGTTAATCCGAAAAAACGGAAATGAATTGGTGTGATTTACGGAAAAATGTTGAAAAGTGAGACTTTTCAGAATATTCAGAATTGGCATGAGTATTGCATAAACTATATATGTCAGTCGCAAAAATATGAGGAGGGAATATGAAACGAGTTTGGATTTTATTATTAGTTTTGATGCTTGCATTGACATCATGTGCTAACAATGCTGTTAATAATGCAGCAGAAAACACAGGTGAAGAAGTGGAAGCGGTAACAAATGACAATTCTTCAAATGAGTCTACAGAAGATGAAACTGTAGAGGCAACAGAAGAAGGTGCGGGCGGCATCAGTTACTCTGATGATCAGGTTTATAAAACTGTTTATTCAGGTGAAGTAAAGACATTAAACTATTTAGTGACAGCAACAACAGCTGAGTTTGGTTTTGCTGCTAACTTTATAGATACATTAGTAGATTACGACAGATATGGAAAGTTGATTCCGAGTTTGGCTAAAGAATGGGGCGTTTCAGACGACGGTTTGGTATGGACTTTCCAAATAAGAGAAGGTGTTAACTGGTATACACACGATGGTCAAGTTTATGCTGAAACTGTAGCACAAGACTTTGTTGACGCATTGGAATATACTTTTAATCCTGATCATGCTTCAAAAACTGCAAACATTGCTTATAGAGCAATCAAGAATGGTGAAGCATACTATAATGGTGAAATTACTGATTTTAGTCAAGTTGGTGTAAAAGCTCTTGATAAATACACTGTTGAGTATACATTGGAAGAACCACTTCCATATTTTGAATCGATGTTAACTTATGTTTCTTTCTTCCCAGTGAATGGTGAGTTCTTAAAGGAACAAGGGGATACTTTTGGTACATCAATGGAGTCGCTTTTATACAATGGTGCTTATATTATGACATCGTTTGAACCACAAAACAGAAGAATTTTATCAGCCAATGAAAATTATTGGGATAAAGGTAATGTATTTATCAAGGAAATTAATTATAAGTACAACAAAGAAGCTGCAACTGTCGCTCAAGAATTATTCTTAAGAGATGAAATTTCTCAAGTAGGTGTTGGTTCTGATTCTATTGATGCATGGATGATGGATCCTAAGTTATCAAAGATGATTCGTCCTGCTACTGCAAGTTATTATACATACTTCTATGCTTTAAACTTCGATCCACAATATGATGAAGCTTATGAGCCTGAAAATTGGAAAGTAGCAGTTAATAACATGAATTTTAGAAAAGCATTCTATCATGGTTTTGATCGTTTGGCTGCATTAACTGTTGATGAGCCATACAATCCACAAAATAAAATTGGTAACACAGTAACACCAGAAACTTTTGTTAATATCGAGGGTGTTGATTTTGTTAATTTAGGAAATCTTGATGCCCATGCAAAAGATGATAAATTTAATGCAGATATGGCTAAGTCATACATGGATAAAGCTATAGCTGAACTTGGTGATACAGTAGAATGGCCTGTAAAAGTTGTTATGCCTTACAACACAGGTGGTTCAAACAATGCTATGAAGGCACAAGTTATTGAACAACAGCTTGAAAACTTATTCGGAGATAGCGTAATTGATGTATTCATTTTACCTTATCCACCATCTGGTTATCTTTCAAATACAAGACGTGCTGGTAAGTACTCGTTTATGGAAGTAAACTGGGGTCCTGATTATGCAGATCCACATACTTACACAGATATGTTTATTGATGGTAGTTACAACTTCCCAGAAACAACAACTGAAGTTGATGAGAATGGCAGAAATAAATATGAAGTTTACGAAGAGTTGGTAATGACTGCTTCAGCAGAAAAAGTTGACTTAGGTAAACGTTTTGAAATGTATGCTAATGCGGAAGCTTACTTGCTAGAAAATGCCTGGGTTATACCATATAGAGAAGGCGGCGGCGGCTATGTTGCTTCACTACTTAATCCATATGAGTCAGCATTCTCACCATTTGGTGTTGCTAGCGAACGTTGGAAAGGTATGCATATCTTAGCAGAACCAATGAGTACACAGCAATTTAAGGATGAAAAAGCAGCATGGGAAGCTGCTAGAGAAGATGCCTTGAAATAATTTCATAAGCCAGGATTTTTCCTGGCTTCTTATTTGAGACTATGAATGGGAAACATCTAGGGAGTAATATATGCTAAAGTATTTTATCAAAAGATTTCTAAGATCTATTCTGACATTATTTATTGTTATAACAGTTGTATTTCTGTTGATGAGATTAATGCCTGTAGAAGGTTATTTCGGTGAATCTGGTATCGATAAGTTAGACGAATCTCAACAGGAAGCAATTTTGAATAGTATGGGTTTAAGAGATCCAGTTGTTATACAACTGAAAAATTTTTACTCGGATCTATTGAGAGGTGATTTTGGAAAATCCCTTATTTTTAGACCGAATGTACCAATCAATGAAATTATCAAACAGAAGTTACCATATTCATTATGGTTTGGCTTGTTCGCACTTGCTCTATCTTTGCTTGTTGGTATTACAATGGGTATTGGTATGGCCAAGAACAAAGGCAAATTCTTTGATAAACTGGGGACAGGATATGTTGTTTTTATATCTGCGGTGCCCGCCATTATTTATTATCTATTTATACAGATTTACATAACAGGTGTTCTGAAACTTCCATTGTTATTTGAAGTAGAGGATCCTAAAAGTTGGATCATACCTGGTGTTGCCATGTCTTTAGGAAGTATCTCAGGTTATGCAATGTGGATGAGACGTTACATGGTAGATGAGCTGAACAAAGACTATATCAAATTAGCAACAGCAAAAGGACTTCCAAGAAAAAAAATTATGTATTCTCATGTTATGAGAAATGCATTGGTACCGATGGTGCAATATTTACCATCATCTATTCTATTTACCATAGCAGGTTCGATATACGTGGAATCATTATTTTCAATTCCAGGCATGGGTGGCCTTCTAGTATCAGCTATACAATTACAGGACAACACGCTTGTCCAAGCTTTGGTGCTAATTTATTCTTCAATTGGAATCATTGGATTATTCCTAGGAGATGTGCTCATGGCGATATTTGATCCTAGAATCAAGTTAGCAAAAGCAGGAGGTGGACGCTGATGAGTTTATCAATTGAAAAAGACTTAGAAAATATCGTTGAGGAAATGGATCAGGAAAAGTTTGAGTTCGCTGAGTATAATGCTGAGGAAGCTGAAAAAGTGGGTTATTCGAATTACTCATATTGGCATTCAACATGGAAGTCATTTCTGAAGAATAAGGCAGCAGTGTTCTTAATGATTGTTGTATCGATTCTTTTACTGTTTACATTTATTCAACCTTTTTTACCCAATCAATATGAGGCAACAGTTATCAATACGAACGAGACGAACTTTAGACAATTAAGAAATATGCCACCAAGAGTTAAATTTCTTGAAGATATTGGTTGGATTAACTTAGATAAAACTGATTTTAATCCATATAAGATAAATCAAGTTGAAGATCAGTATTTCTGGTTTGGAACAAACTCAATTGGCCAAGATCTTTGGGCTAGAATCTGGTCTGGTACAAGAACTTCATTGTTTATTGGTGTGATTGTTGGATTATCAGAACTTATAATTGGTTTACTGATTGGTTCTTTATGGGGTTATGTTAGAAAACTAGATGGGATTATCACAGAAATTTACAATGTCATCAATAACATACCTCGAACAATTATTTTGCTGTTGTTTGCTTATATCATGAAACCAGGCTTGTTTACAATCATATTTGCTATGGCCATTACTAGATGGACACAAATGGCAAGATTTGTTAGAAATTTAATTATTATCATAAGAGATAGAGAGTATAATCTAGCCTCAAGATGTTTAGGAACGCCAACGTCTAGAATCATTTCAAAGAATCTTTTACCTTATTTGGTATCAGTGATTATGCTAAGACTTGCGCTCGCTATTCCGTTGGCTATTGGTTCAGAAGTTTTCTTGACCTATATAGGTATTGGTTTACCAGTAGATATTCCTTCATTAGGTAATCTAATCAATGAAGGTAGAGTATTTATAATGGTACCTGCATTGAGATATCAACTGTTATTCCCAGCAGCTATATTATCAATTATCACAATTTCATTTTATGTTATTGGTAATGCATTTGCTGATGCAGCAGATCCAAAGAACCATATATAAGGAGGGACAATGGATACAATTTATAAGAATGAAAATATCGTCCTTTCTGCAAAGGATATTGTGATTAAATTTGAACTAAGAGGGCACGTGTTGACGGCTATTAGAAATATTTCACTCGACTTATATCGTGGTGAGAGCCTTGCAATCGTAGGTGAATCTGGATCTGGAAAGTCTGTTTTTACTAAATCCTTTATGGGTTTGTTAGATGCAAATGGATGGATAGATGAAGGCGAAATTATTTATCAAGATCAAGATATTTCGAAGTTCAAAAAAGAAAAAGAGTGGTTAAAAATTAGAGGGTCTAAAATTGCAATGGTATTTCAGGATCCAATGACATCTCTTAATCCCCTAAAAACTGTTGGTCGTCAAGTACAAGAAGCTGTAGAACTCCATCAAGGATTAAGGGGAGATGCAGCTGCTAAAAAGACCATCGAGTACTTAAAAGATGTTGGAATTCCAATGCCTAAAAAACGATATAGTCAATATCCTCATGAGTTTTCAGGAGGTATGAGACAACGTGTTGTTATCGCAATAGCGGTTGCCTGTAATCCTGATGTTTTGATTTGCGATGAGCCAACTACAGCCTTAGATGTAACGATTCAAGCTCAGATTTTAAAACTTCTTAAAGATATGCAGAAAAAATATGCATTAACAATTATCTATATCACACATGATCTAGGTGTGGTTGCCAACGTTGCAGATAGAATTGCGGTTATGTATGCTGGTGATATCGTAGAGATCGGTAAATCTGTTGAGGTATTTTATAATGCTCAACATCCATATACATGGGCACTTTTATCATCTTTACCACAACTCGGAACGAAAGGTGAGGACTTATATGCTATAAAAGGTACACCGCCGAGTTTGTTTAAGGAAATCAAAGGTGATGCATTTGCTCCTAGAAATCCAAAGGCCTTAAAAATTGATTTTGAGGAAAGACCTCCATACTTCCATATAACAGAGACTCATAAAGCGAGAACTTGGCTCTTGCATCCTATGGCGCCAAAGGTTGAAAAACCAGAAGCTTTAATGACTCTACAAGAAAAAATGGAGGGATATCGAAATGAATAGAGAAGTATTACTCGAAGTAAAGAATTTATCAGTGGATTTCGGTAAAGGCAGAAAAGCGTTCAGAGCTGTAGATGATGTGAGTTTCAAGATTTATAAGGGTGAAACTTTTGGACTTGTTGGAGAATCCGGCTCAGGAAAAACAACTATAGGACGGGCAATTGTAAGGATTAATCCTGCAAGTGATGGTGAAATTGTCTACAAAGGTGAAAGAATCAGTGGTAAGCTTTCAAAAGAACAGGATAAAAAAGTAACAGAAAGTATACAGATGATCTTTCAGGATCCTATGGCTTCGCTGAATGAACGTGCAAAAGTAGATTATATTGTATCGGAAGGGCTTTATAATCTTAAAAAATTCAAGTCTGAGACAGAACGAAAAAATAAAGTAGAAAAAGCACTTCTTGATGTAGGTTTATTGCCTGAGTTTGCTACGAGATTTCCACATGAATTTTCAGGAGGTCAAAGGCAAAGAATTGGTATTGCAAGAACTCTGGTTATGGAACCTGATTTGATTATTGCAGATGAACCAATATCGGCGCTAGATGTATCAATAAGGGCTCAAGTATTAAATATTTTATCGGATTTAAAGCGTACAAAGGCGTTAACATATCTCTTTGTAGCTCATGATCTGTCTGTTGTAAGATTTATAACAGATCGTATTGCAGTAATTCACAAAGGAAAAATTGTTGAAATGGCTGAGTCAGAAGAGTTATTTTTGAATCCGCTTCATCCATATACTAGGGCTTTGTTATCTGCGATACCATTACCAGATCCGATAGCGGAAAGTAAGAAGGTGTTGGAAGTATATGATCCAAATTGTCATGATTATAGTGTTGATTTACCATCATGGGTAGAAATCAAGAAGGATCATTTCGTATTGGGTAACAAGAATGAAATATGTGACTACCGAAGTAGATTGAAAGAAGGATAGTATGATTTATCATTTCACAAATGAAAACTTCAGACAAGGTGCATTAGAACACGTGACATTAGATGATTCTGGTATTATTGGATCCGATGGATCTTGGATGTCTGAAATTATTCAAACGGAGAGGTTTAATAGACTTTTGATGTCTTGGAATGTAACCTCCCAGGGATTTGTTGAACTTAAAATAAGAGTAAAAAACGGCAAGTGGTCGTCTTGGATGACCTATGGAAAATGGGCTGATTATGGTCGTAATGAGGGCAGTATAAGAAATCAAAAAGATGATGTAGCTAGAGTATTAATTGATGAAGTAATTGCCAATACTTACTGTGATGCCTTTCAAGTAAAGGTAGAGTTTACACAAGGTTCTACATTACTTAGGAATATAACTGTTTCATTGGACTTAGGCACTGAGATTCAAAATCATGATGTCATGAATATGGATATTGAGGTACCACGAATATCACAACTGATGATCCCTGAGATTGGGAATGTCATTTGTTCTCCAGCTTCATTAGCAATGGTTATGAACTATTATGGTGCTGAACAAGATGTTATTGATACTTCGCAAGGTTGTTTTGACAATGGTGCAAGTATTTATGGCAATTGGTCATATAATATAGCCTATGCAGGCGAAAAAAATTTTCACGCATTTGTTATGTATTGTAAAGAAGTTGAGTTACTGATGAAGTACATTCAAAAGGGGATGCCTCTTGTTGCATCCATTAATACAAAGGACAAGAACGAGTTAAAAGGTTCGCCACAAGCTTATCCAGCGGGACATCTCATTGTTATACGTGGATTTGAGATTGATGAAGATGTGTATATCTTAGTAAATGATCCTGCATCAAAAACCATTGAGGGGGTATTTAGAAAATACCTGTTAAAGGAATTTTTAGATGTTTGGAATCAAGTAATTTATGTTATAAAACCTATGAAGCATTAGATACTTTATAGATATTAAGATTGGAGGCTCCATTTATTTATGAATTTTCATATAATAAAGCTCTGATTTTGGTATGTGATTTCACTTAGTATCTGATGTATGATTTGGCAAAGTATTGTTAAAGTGCCATTTAAACTAAAGAATAAGGCATCAACAGAATAGGCTGTTGGTGCCTTTGTATTATTTTGTACACTATTTTTGTATTGATTATAAGAGATGCATATGGTACACTTTGAGTTGAAAATCTTTATCAATTAGAAAGGAGTCACTATGGCATGTCCATGCAAAGATGATACAAGAATTGCCTTAGAGTTGATTGAAATCATACAACACGATAACGAAACTTATAGTTTCGATTTTAATAATCATATGAATCTAAAATGGAAAGAGGGAGATAGTTCAAAAGTGTATTTGGATATCAATGAGTCTTCCATTGGAAAGAAGTTTTCGTTTGCGACGACAAAAGAGGAGAATAAAATTCGCTTTACAACGCGTATACGAAAGGATTCAAGTGATTACAAGAAAGCAATGGAAAATCTTAAAATAGGTGATACGATTGAAATATCTAAACCTTCAGGAGAGTTTCATTTAATAAGAGAAGAACGAGCGATACTGATACTTTCAAATGGTGTTGGTATGGCTGCAGCAAGATCATTAATCTCTGCATACAAACATGATTCAACTTCGATCCCTTTATTAGCCTCAATAAGTGTTAATAATTCTAGTGAATTGTATCTGCAGGAATTGAAGGAATATGAAAACGAAATTAAGTACTTAAACATACAATATGTGGACAACCGAAAAAGCTATTATCAATCAATCGATGATGTTTTCCAGAATCTTATGACTTATTTGAGTGATGATCCAATCATATATGTGGTTGGTAGTAGAGAGTTTGTTAATGATAGTATCAACCATTTAATTAACATTGGAATGGGTTATGGAGATATCATTACTGATAGCCACTTTGAGAGTGGTGGTTGTGGTTGCAGTGGTGGTTCATCGTGTGGTTGTGGTGGTAATTAGATGACAGCATTAGTAGTTATAGAGTGTTAATTACTAAAATTTCTATAATAGCCGATATAAATATTTTCTATCTTTAAAGAAAGAACATGCTTTTAGACATGTTCTTTTTTATAGAAATTATAGAATAAATCTGTGTGCCATAGAATAAGATTAATTATTGTATACACACTCGTTAAGCCCAAAACACCATATGATGTTTTTTGGAGACTTAGATGAAGAAATGCCAGTAATCCAATGGCAGTCATTAACATGATATTTTTAACAAAAATGCTTCCTTTATCTTTGTTAGCTTCAGAAACATCTAATGAAAAAGGTGTTTTTTTTGCTATAAATAATCCTGTTATCCTGATTATAATCATCATTAGTAAAGCTGCACATAAGAGATCAAATAGAACACTTACGCCTGCAATTGCAGCAAAACCTAAACATGGAATCAAAAGTATTGGTAAACCGTACTTTATGATATAAGCCTTTTGCAATCCCTTATGGATTTCAAAATAATTGTTAATAGGGAGTGCATCATATAACCATGAGGCACCTGGATGTTCAGTATGAACCAAATATAAGACATAAGTAGAGTTCATAGCCACGGTCATATATACCCACATATGTTCACTGCTTAAGGTGATATCAGATAGAATCATTCTGAAAGCAAATATCAAAGGTAAACAGGCCCCTAATGCCATAGAAGGAAGCATCATTACTTTGAGTTTTCTGTCTTTGGATAAAATAATGATTGATAAGACAAATGATGCTTTTTCATGCTTTGACCTGGTTATCATCTCTGAAATTTTTTCGAGTCTCTTTCTTTTTTTATTCACTTTATCGATATTGATTCTTTCACCACTTTCTTCAAGTTTTGAAAGATAAGTTTCAAATCTTTTTGAAAGCACTCTAATATAAAACCAAAACAGTATGATCGGTACAATAAAACCAGTAACTTTTAATATGATCAGCAACAAAGAATTATCCGCCATAAACCATGAAGCATACCACATAGGTGGCATAAAAAGATGGTACCATTTTGGAACAATCACAAGATTCATATTTGAAAAGGCAATTGTATTATTAAATAGTTGATAACCAAGCATCATCAATATTGCAAGTGCAATCTGAAAAAAGTTAATGATGTCTTTAAGTTTTTCTCCATCAAAGGTTTTTAAAATAATTACATATAAAATAGATGTAATAAAAACAACAATGAAATCAACGAACACTAATCCTAAGAGCATAAGTGGTAAGACGTATAAACCATGTTTTATTGTTAATACGACTAATGATGGCAGCATCAATACCATGGTATACATGATCATGTAATTTAAAATATGAAGTACTTTTGCAGTACTAATAGTTTTTGGATCAATTGGTTTTGTATGAAGAACTACTTTTTCTCTAACATCTAATATAACATTTGAAAAATCAGATATCATGGTTAATGACATCATGACCAGTGTTATCCCCATCAGAATTCCTATTTTTATATACAGATCAGACATCATCAAGGAAAATATCACTAGAAAAAGTCCCATCAAACCATAGCTAAGAAGTGCCATCATTTGAGAATTCTTGGTATTGTTATTGTTTGCCTGAATACTGGTATTGGTTCTTCTTGTATCCATTAAAAACTTAAGAGTTAAAATGGTTCTCATTTGCTCAAAATTAATACCTGCTTTTACAAAAACAAATTTCAGACGATCCACAATCCATAAGGTTATGTTAGACACTGGAATAGCCTCCAGTCATAGCTGCTACAAAATCATCTGCTAATTCTTTGTATTCGTCAAATCCTGTTATCTCATTAAATAAGGATTCTAAAGACTCGAACTCACTACTATTTGCTAATTCTTCAAATCGACCATTGGCGACAATCTTACCTTCGTTTAATAATAAGATTCTATCGCTGACTTTTTCAACAACATCCATAATATGAGATGAGTATAAAATCGTTTTTCCACTTTTGGCAAGTGATGATAATACCTCTTTAAATATCATGACACTATTAGCATCCATACCATTTAAAGGTTCGTCAAAGATCAATAAATCTGGATTATGAAGCATACTTGAAACGATTAAAAGTTTTTGTTTCATTCCCTTGGAATAGGATCCAATACGTTCGTCGAGGTTTGTGTGTATGTCAAATACTCTGCATAGCTCAAAACCTCTATAGTTAATTAAATTAGGTTCTAATGAAAACATATTTCCAACAAATTCTAAATACTCTCTTCCAGTCAAACTTTCATATAATGCTGCTGATTCAGGTACATAACCAATGCGTGATTTATATGCATAGTCCTTAGAATTTATTTTTTCACCAAAAATCTCGATTTCTCCTTCTTTATAACTTAGTAAACCAAGAAGGATTTTAATGGTTGTACTTTTACCTGAGCCATTAGGTCCTATGTATCCAATGATCTCACCTGGGTATATTTCCATATCAATGCCATTAAGAACATTTTTATCAGTAGTATAGCCCATTACTATATTACTTGTTTTTACAATAGGATTCATGATCCACCTCCTGTAGAATTTTTTGCTTCTAGTTACGCAATTTTCTGAAGTTGACCTATCTAATATTAGGCTCATTTCATTTATTATGTTACCACATAATGACATCGTGGCACTAGCTTTTGGATATAATTTCCTGGTTGATTGATTTTTTTCAAAATCATTCATTGCAAATAAATCTAAAGGAATGACCTTAATCGGGAAGTTAATATGTATGTAAGAATCCTTATGAAAATGCCTTCCGAGCGTACTATTTCTCAATATATAGAGTATTTCTATTACTATGCCTTCATTTCGCTTTATTAAATGAATGATTCAGTTAAAGTGCTCCTTTTGTCATCATTATTTGGTATAATTATGTGGAGAATGTTTAATTTCTATTGAGAAATGTTTTTTTGTGACTGATATTTTTCTGAAAATTCAGGAAATAAACAAAATATAAAACGTTAGTATAACCGACTATTTGTTAAGATGAACAAAAAGGAGGGCGTTATGATTTCGAAGGAAGTAAAAAAACCGGGTTTGGTAGGGGTATTATTTGTATTTGTTTTTTTGATCGTTGCAATGTCACTGCAGATATTTGTTATTAAGCAAAACTATGTAACACATATCACTTTGATACTTGCTACAGTAGTTGCGGCTGTTGTCGCAAAATTAAATGGTTTCAAATGGGCTGATATTCAGGAAGGTATCTTGTATGGATGTAATATTGCAATGTTACCCATGTTAATCCTAATGATGGTAGGTGTATTAATTTCTACATGGATTGCTGCTGGTACAATACCAACTTTAATCTATTATGGATTAAAAGTATTATCACCGAGTATGTTCTTGTTTTCAGTATGTTTGATCTGCTCAATATCTTCAGTGGCGACGGGTAGTTCTTGGACAACTGGTGCAACATTTGGTGTGGCATTTATGGGTATTGGTATGGGACTAGGTATTCCGGCACCGATGACAGCTGGTGCAGTTGTTTCAGGTGCAATCTTTGGTGATAAAATGTCTCCATTATCAGATTCTACGAATTTAGCAGCGGGTGTTGCTGAGGCAGACTTGTTTGACCACATTAAGAGTATGGCTTATTCAACAGGCCCAGCGATCTTAATTTCACTGTTAATTTATCTTGTGTTAGGTTTCAGATTTAATACAACTAGTATTGATAACAATCAGATCAATGTTATTTTAGATGGTTTAAAAGACAGCTACTTTATTAATCCAATTGCTTTTATACCGCCAGTTGTAGTAGTAATATTGGCTGTAAGAAAATTAGGTGGATTGGCAGTAATGATCATCGCGTCATTGATAGCAGCTGCTATGGCCATGATCTTCCAAGGTTACAGTATTGGTGAAATGATGAATTTCATGAATTATGGTTTTGTTTCTGAAACGGGTGTTGCTGAAGTAGATGCTCTTTTGAGTAGAGGTGGACTTCAGAGTATGATGTGGACAATCTCTTTAGGTTTTATCGCACTTAGCTTTGGCGGTTTATTAGAGAAAACAAGAATGTTAGAGGTACTATTAGATCAAATTAAGGGACTGGTTAAATCTGTTGGTGGTCTTGTAACAACTCATGTACTATCAGCTATATTTATCAACTTGTTTTCTGCATCGCAATATATGGCAATTATTATTCCAGGTAGAATGCTTGTACCTTCATATAAAGAAAAGAAACTGTTACCGCAAGTTTGCTCAAGAGTATCAGAGGATGCTGCTACTGTAACTTCTCCATTAATTCCATGGGGATTATGTGGTGTATTCTTTACTGGTGCATTAGGGGTTTCTACTATAGAGTACTTGCCGTATGTTTACTTATCATTCTTAGCACCTGTGATTACATTAATTTATGCATGGACCAATAAGTTTATGTTTAAAGAAGGTGAAATCAACTCAGTTAAAACATACAGTAAGGCGAATTAGGAGTTTACATGAATATTAGTAATAATGACGTAAAAATTTTGCTTGGTGACCTTATAGGTATACACAGTCCATATTTCGAAGAAAAAGAAATCATGGATTATGTTTATAAGTGGTTAACTAAGCAAGGTATTCCAGCACAATTTCATCATTATCATGAGAAAAAAATTACAAACTTTAAGGGTGTTAATGTTATCGGTGAGATTCAAGGTACTTCTGGACCATCTATTTTAATTAATTCACATCTTGATACGGTACATATATGTGATGGTTGGACAACTGATCCTATCAAAGCAGAAGTAATAGGTAATAAAATGTATGGCTTAGGCGCTCTAGATATGAAATCTGGAGCAACTGCAGCGATGCTAGCACTTAAAGCATTTAAGGAAAATGTTAAATCGTTTAAGGGTAAAGTAGTGTACAATTTTGTTTCAGATGAAGAAGGTCCTTATGGTTTAGGTACAAATGCTATCTTAGAGGATGGACTATTAGAAGATATTTCTGTAGCAATTGTTCCTGAACCTAGTTCTGGATTTACTTCAGAATCGTTCCCTTGTTTATGCCTTGGTGCTAGAGGTGGTTATTCATATACTGTAGAAGTGTCTGGCAGATCTGCGCATGCAGCTAATCCTGAACAAGGTATATGTGCTATTGAAGCTGCTTCAAAAATCATGTTGGCATTGAAGTCGTTAAATTTAACATACGATGAGCATCTTGGTAAAGGAGACATTTGTATCGTTGATTTCAATGGAGGAGGAGCAGCCTGTTCTGTGGCTGATAAAGCCAGCTTTAAAGTCTTTCGTCATATAGTTAATGGTGAAGATAAGGAGACCCTTAGAGCTGAAGTGGATACTGCTGTAAAATTGGCAGATGTAAATGTATCATATTCTGTTGATTTTAGAGATTCACCATCAGAAGGCAGTGATGGCTTTATGCCATATAAAGTTTCGTATGATAACATTTATACTCAAAAGATGATTCAGTCGATTGAAAGGGTAACTGAACTGCATCCGAATATTTCATATTTTCAAAGCATTGGTGATTTTAATTATATAGGTTCTAGACTGAAAATCCCGACATTTGTTTTTGGTCCTGGAGGTAGTAATTATCATAGTGCAGATGAATTTGTGTACTTGAATGATGTAGTCGAAACGGCTAAAGTCATTTATGATTACTTGGTAACAGTGTTAGAAGCAAGTGAGTAGCTTGCTTCTATTGCTTTAGAATTATGCAATAAACTAGTAATAGGAGGTTTTGCTTATGGACTTAATATTATATAATGCCCGAATTTATAGTTTGGAAAGTACTTGTTATGATTGGATGGCCATTGAAAATGGTGTGATAAAAGCACTAGGATATGGGAATGACTATGTAGAATTGGAGACGTGTGAATGTATAGACTTGAAGGGAAAAACAGTCTTACCTGGTTTTTATGATACTCATGTTCATCTGATTCAGACTGGATTGAATTATAAGGGCGTTGATTTAAGTGGTATTCAGACCATTGATCAGTTGTTGACCTGTATTAGAGAGGCATCTGAAACAGTAGCAAAAGGGAAATTGATAAGGGCATTTCGTTTTGATATCACTCAATTGAAAGAAAGAAGATTTCCTACTAGACGCGAGTTAGATCAAGTATCACCTAATCATCCTGTGTGGATTAATAGTATAGAATTTCATATGAGTGCACTTAATACTTTAGCACTGCATAAAGTGAATCTTCCATATACCATTGATGGCATTGCTAGAGATGAAAGAAATATGCCTTTAGGCTATTTTAGCGGTAAGGCAAGTGCATTTATTAGGCATCGAATGTTCGATCTAATGGACAATGATTTGAGAGAAAGCGGCATGATGAAAGCTGTTGAGCTTGCCATATCAAAAGGAATAACTTCTCTTCATGCCATGGAAGGTGGTTTTACTTTTCATGAGAAAGATGTGAGTTTTCTTTATGACAATCGTCATCAAGCACCGATTGATATAAAGTTGTTTTTCCAAACCTTTGATTTTAGTAAAATAGAAAAATATAATTTAGATTGCCTTGGTGGAGACATCTTTATAGATGGTTCGTTTGGAGCAAGAACTGCAGCGATCAGTAAACCTTATGAAGGCACAAATTTAAATGGAAAACTCTACTTTAATCAAGATGAGTTAAATTTCTATGTATCAGATGCACATCATAGAGGCTATCAGATGGCTTTACATGCAATTGGCGATAGAGCAATTGAACAAACACTAAATGCTTATGAAAATGCATTGACCACAAATCCTAGGAGAGATCATAGGCATCGTATTGAGCATTTTGAATTGGCAACTGAAGATCAAATAAGAAGAGCAAAAGACATGGACTTAGTCATTTCTGTACAACCGACATTTGAATATTTTTGGGGTGAAAGTGGTGGTATGTATGAACATAGATTGGGTAAAGAATTAGCTTCTAGAACAAATAATTTTAGACGAATGATAGATGAAGGTTTGATCCTTTGCGGTGGGTCGGATAGTGATGTTAATAGAATGGATCCAATACTAGGAATTCATTCGGCTGTCAATCATCCAAAAAAGACATCGAGTATAACGGTACTTGAAGCTGTAGAAATGTTTACGAGAAATGCAGCCTTTGCCAGTTTTGAAGAAGATGTTAAAGGCAGTCTAAAGGTAGGCAAAATGGCTGATTTTGTGATTTTAGATAGAGATATTTTTGAAACAGATTCAAATTTGATTAAAGATGCAAAAATATTGTTTACATATAAAGAGGGAAATGAAATATATGCCTATGAGACCATAAGGGGTAGTTATGAGTAAACCTAGGATAGAACTGTACTTTTTCGGTAACTCTAGGATAGTATTCAATGGTATCGATATCACCAATAAACTCAGTACAAAATCAGTTGGTATTCTTTTTTATGTTTCTGTTGTAGAGTACATCAGTAGAGAAAAACTGGCTTATTTATTCTGGGAGGATAGTGAAGCTGAGTCGGCAAAATACAATCTAAGATACAATATATGGCGTATGAATAAGGTGTTTCAAACATCTGAGTTTAAAGAGGCTTTGATTGTTTCAGAACCAAATAGAACATATATTTCAGATGCTTATGATGTTTACATTGATGTAAATACATTTAAAGACACTACAGAGAATGTTGAGGATCTGTTAAAGTTAAGAGTACTTTATAATGGAGATTTTCTTGAAGGTTTTTATATAAAGAATTGCTATCAATTTAATGATTGGCTATTTTATCAGCGTGAAAGCTATCAAAAAAAATATATCGAAATTTTAAATAAATTACTGGATAACTATAAATCATGTAGTGATTATTCGAGTGCTAGTGATTTGCTTGAAGAAATGATACGATTGAATCCTTTAGATGAAGAATACTACAATGAGTTGATAAGGATGTACATTGATTGTGGTGATAGGCATTCAGCATTGAAGCAATATAATAGATGTATTCATATGTTAAGAGAAGAATTGAATCTTTCACCGAAAGAGAGTACTTTGAATCTTCTTAGACAAATTAAGTCATCGAGCTTTGAAACCAACAATTCTGCCTGTACACAGTTATTTCATATGAGTCATTTTGATGCCAAAGCCATCAAAAAATCAGATGTTTATTTACAGTGTATGCCAAACGGCTATAACTATTTTGGGCTCCATCATATTGTTGATTCAATACTTAAAATAATGGGACCTGAAATGAGCATTGAGTTTGGAGAATTAGGACGTATACATACTGAGATACCGTGTAAAACAGAAAAAACTCTAACACCTGAAACAGAGAGATTATTAATTTATCATAGTTTCTATGATTTCATTAAGTCCTCTAAACAAATGATTCATTTGCTGATTGATAATTTACATTGTATGGACGATTATTCTTATGAAGGTCTAAAATTTGTTTTAATGAAAGGTGTCACTAATTGCAAAATACAATATACTTGTGATGTAAATTCAAGACAGTTCAAAGAGTTGTCTGAACTTAGTTAAATGGCTGAGTATTAGAGGGATGATACGTTTGTTTTAGAATATTCACAAATGGAGAATATAGATTAAAAGTGTACAAAATGGGTATATATAGTAAGAGGTGATTTTATGAATGTTACATTAGATCAAAACCTAGTTGACTATATGCATCATCATCGCCATAATGCTATTACTTTATCTATGGTACAGGATATGATTAATTTTCATAATGTACTATATACTAAATATCCATTAATTAATTATAAGATGCCTAAACACTTAGAATTATATGACGAGTATCAGGTTGGCGATATCTCTGTGTATGTATCAAAAGATGCAGAAGTCGAAGGTGAAACCATTGAATTTCATGATAAAAAGAAATGGGGCATTCACAAGTGCTATGTACAAGGCGTAAAATTTAGAAAAGTAGATCCATTTACACATTAGACTGGCGAAATCCAGTTTTTTTTTGATTTGAAGTTCTTCAATAGAGTATATCTGTGATGTGTTTGTTGTTTGTGATGGTGGGTATATAATTGAAGAGGAGTGGTAAAAATGACACTTAAAGATAGAGACATCTTAGAAACGTTAGAAGAATATGAAGGCCAACATACGAATTTTATTGGTAATAAACATGAAGATGAGGAATCATTGGATAAGGCAATACATGAATTTTTCATTAAGGAAGCATCAGAATTACTCATGTAAAAAGATGGGATCTTTGAAATTAATTTTCAAGGGTCTTTGTTTTGCTTAAGTATATTCCTGCTGGGTAGCTTTAAAATGAGGAGGATGTAATATGAAAGGTGAAGAAAGGTATATACAGATATCGGCATATGGAGAACCATTTAAAGTTTGGACACAAAAATTTGGAAATAACTCTAAGTTAAAGGTACTTCTGTTGCATGGAGGTCCAGGTGGATCTAGTAAAAGCTTTGATAATTTTATAGAACCTTTTGAAAAGGCAGGAATTGAGTTTTATTTTTACAATCAATTAGGATCATTTATGAGTGATGATCCAAAAGACAAAAAGTATTGGACTGTTGAAAGATTTGTAGATGAAGTTGAACAAGTAAGAAAGACTTTGGGACTTACTAAAGACAATTTTATTTTATTTGGTCATTCATGGGGTGGTATGCTAGCAATGGAATATGCATTAAAATATCAATCGAATCTTAAAGGATTGGTACTTTCAAGTACAATTGCTAGTATTTCTGATTATGTTAAGTATGAGAAGGAAGTATTGGCACCAAAGCTAGGTCCAAATTTTTTAACTGAAATCATAAAACTCGAGTCTAAAGGTGATTATGGAGATCGATATGACGAATTAATCAAACCATTTTATAAAGAGTTTGTTTTAAGAATCTCTTCAGATAAATGGCCAGATTCGATTATGCAAATGGTTAAGCATTTAAATTATGATGTGTATAATTATATGAATGGACCAAGTGAATTTGGCTGTGTAGGTACTATAAAAGATTGGGATGTTAAAAGAAGGTTAAAAGAAATAAGTGTACCAACTTTGGTGATAGGCTCAAAATACAATACAATGAATCCTGATGAAACTAGATGGATGTCGGAAGAAGTTCAAAATGGACACTATCTATTTTGTCCTAACGGCAGTCATATGTGTCATTGGGACGATTCTGATACTTACTTTAGTGGTTTAACCCAATTTATAAAAACTCTATAGAAAGGTATTTACCTTATAGTGGACTGTTAGCATGATTAACTGTTCACTATTTTTTTGAATCTTTATGAAAACTAAATGTTTGATATATATAAATGAAATTTTCACTTGCTATACTGTTCTTGAAAGTTGATGAAAGGAGTTTATAATGAATAGAATAGTATTAAGAACAGAAAACTTAAGTAAAAAATTTGGTCTTCAAGAGGCTGTTAGTAGGGTAAATATGACTTTGGAAAAAGGAGATGTTTATGGTTTTGTAGGTCCTAATGGTGCTGGAAAATCAACTGTAATTAAAATGATAATGGGATTAATTAGACCAAGTGAAGGTCGAGTAATTAAAGAGAATATGAAAATCAGTGCTGTTATAGAAACTCCTGTATTTCATACGAATATGACCGGTAGAGATAATCTTATGAGTATGGCATTAATTTATGGTGATGAAGCCATTAAGCGAATTGATGAGGTGTTGGAGATTACTGAATTGACTGAAGCTGCTGGTAAGAAAGTTTGCAATTATTCCTTAGGCATGAAGCAGCGACTTGGTATTGCAAGAGCTTTTTTAAATGATCCCGATATCATCATATTAGATGAACCAACCAATGGACTTGATCCTTATGGTATCAGATCCATTAGAGAGTTGGTCATACATCTAGCAAAAAAATACAACAAGACATTTTTAGTTTCTTCACACATTTTATCGGAGTTAGAAGCCATGTGTAACAAAGTTGGTATTATCCATAGGGGACAATTGTTAGAAGAACTAAAAATAAGTGAATTAACGAGTAGATGCTCGAATAGTTCGTTTGAGGAGTATTTCCTAGATATCACAAAGGAGGGGCGTAAGTATGCTTAAGTTAATAAAAAGTGAACTATTTAAAATGAGAAAGAGAAAAATGATTTATGTGATGGCATTTATTATGTTTATTATGCCTATATTTGGACATGGTATGAGCGTACTTATTCAAAGTTTTGGCATTGAAGATCCTACGATGAACATTTTTGCTGATATGACCATGTTGGATTTTATTCAGTTTTCTTCAAAAGATGTATTTACTGGTGGGACAGCATTGATTATGGTTTTGGTGATAGGTGTGAATTTATTGTGCGAAGAATATAACAGCGGTATGTTGAAAATGACAGTTATGGCTTCATCGAGAAAAAAAGTCGTGATTTCTAAGTTAATCACAATGGCGGTTTATACTCTAATCCTTACCTTAAGTCATTTAATTTCTGCACTAATTGTTGGATCCATATTCTATGGAAATTTTGAATTAAGTGAAATAATGACTGTTGTTTATACCTATGGTTATGGTATATTGAGCATGTTGGTATATGGTATTTTAATGATGAATTTTGGATTCTTGTTCAATAAAGGAACTGCAGCGATTGCTTCAGGATTTGGTTTGTATATTGTGTTTACAGTTGCACTGCAGATTACACCGCCGAACTTTTATTGGATGATACCAATTGGTCATACAATGTTATGTGTATCTGGTATGTTTGAACAATTTGCTATTCAAGGTCTTATCAGTGGACTTGTTATAGGAACAATCGGTGTAATGATGTTGTTGAACTCAGTCGTTAAAAAAGAACTTATTTATTAAAGAGTTTGAAATGGGGAGTAACAAATGGTGAATATTTTAGTCGCAGATGATGAACCTGCAATTATTGAATTAATTAGTTTGTATATTGAAACAAAAGATATGAATATCATAAGGGCTTCTGATGGTGAAGAAGCTCTTGAAAT
>PPCM01000536.1_pt1 | contig 30689 bp, 24 predicted proteins | sample 1555541 | NCBI WGS metagenome assembly PPCM01 (sample SAMN05284479, study PRJNA326546) | Marine sediment metagenome, whole genome shotgun sequencing project. | isolation source: marine sediment | place: Germany: Wadden Sea | collected 2012-09-05
CTCAGTAGATTATTTGAAGAATACTTGACCATATTTAAGTTTTCAATCTGTTCTTCATTAAGACCATCTGTGTCAAGGGTCAACTCAGTCATACCAATAATACCATTAATAGGTGTTCTAATCTCATGACTCATATTGGCTAAAAACATACTCTTTGCTTTGTCCGCTTCTTTTGCCTCATCAATTGCAATAGCCAACTGCTTCTCAAGATCTTTTGTTTCCGTAATATCATCCATCGTCACTAGGGCAAAATCCTTGTCCTGTAACAATACATGCCTGGCATTAATTCTAAGCCAAATATATTGGTTAGTTTTTATATCTTCCCATAGGAATTCTTTACCTTCCACATTAACATGGCCAACAAGGGCTGATTCAATGATCGTAGACAGTTTTGTTTCATTATTGGCCTTATTGTACTTTGGCTCATTCAAAATATAATCACTAATCATATCGATGTTTTCAAAACGTTCAAACATTTCTCTAATACGTTCGTTCATTCGACTTAGATTAAATGATTCATCAATTAACATGATGCCAACTGGTGCTGTTTCAAGTAAAGCATTTAGATTTTGTCGTTCAACAACCATGGCTTCTTTAAGCTTATATTCATAAGTTACATCATTCTTCATTGCGATGAATTGAGTAATCTCTTTAGTTTTGTCATCTATAACTGGTGCTATAGACATTTCTTCCCAATAAAACTCACCATCTTTACGTCGGTTCTTAATGGAACCACTCCACACATTGCCTGATTTTACAGTCATCCATAATTCTTCATACAATTTTTTACTGGTCGATCCTGACTTGAGTATACTTGTTTTCTTATCAACTACTTCTTCAAAATCATAACCCGTCATAGTTTCGAAGCTCTCATTGACATATTCTATGATACCTTCATTATCTGTGATGACAATGGCATTAGGGGATTTGTCAACTGCCCTTGATAACATTCTAATCTGCATCTCATTTCTCATGATACGAGTAATATCTCTCAATATAATCATCGTACCTGTGAAATTTTCTTGATTAACCCAACTAATACCTGCCGACACATACTTATAACTTTCATACTTTGTTTTTAGCTTAGTATACTTTGGTAATCCACGGTTTGGATTTTTTTCATTCACAGATGTTAAAATCTTTTCTATAGATAGGGGTGACACTTCGTTGTGAAAGGATAATAAGCGATTCACCGGTTTACCCAGTACCTCGTCACGTGTGAATTCCGTGATTGACGCAGCCTTTCTATTCATATATATTAGTTCATGTCGTTCATCTAATAGAAAGATCGCCTCGCCAACCTTTTCAAACAAACTAAAGAGGGAATCTTCCATTGTATAGTTCATGTATTGGTCTACTTGACGTTTTAACAAAGTTATTGAATGTTGATGAAGGGCTCTATCTAATCCATTAACATCACTTTCTTCAACACATAGGGCATTTGTTACTGTTCCAAAAGCTTCAATGGACTCTGTATTGGCAACAAAAATTACATAACTATGCAAATCAAGAATTTTCGAGATTGCTTCCATATCCTCTGGTGCCCAAATCGACTCACTATAATCTATGATAACAAGGTTGCTTAAAATTTCTTCAATCCTATCAATGTCCTCACCCAAAGCTTTGATTACAATATCCAAATCCAGATAGGACCAACGCTCAGTCGCTTGGAGAACTAGTTTAGATGTGGTTTTCTTCGAATAAATATATAGATTTAAGTTCATATTATTCCTTTTCTATGCAAGTCTTAGCAAACCATCCATATCAAGTATTAAGCTAATACCACCATCACCTAAAATTGCACATCCTGATAAACCTGCAACCCTATTGATGTATTTGGGCAATGGCTTAACTACCACTTGTTGTTCACCTATTAATTCATCAGCTAGCAAACAAATTTTCTTATTCTCATCACCAATGAAGATAACTATACCTTCTTCTGGATGAACTTTTTCATCATGTATGCCATACTGCTTATGTAGCCTTAGAAGATGGTAAGAGCTACCTCTAATTAAGATGATTTCGTCTCCGTATGGATCCACTACATAATTCTCAGCTTGTACTTTAAAAGACTCCTGAATGGCTGTAATTGGTATGATAAACTCACTATTCTTCACTTTCAATCTCATGCCGTCGACAATTGTTAATGTTAATGGGATTTTGATGGATACGGTTGATCCTTCATCTTTCTTACTGGATACACTAAGGCTTCCACCAATTTTTTCAATATTTTGTGTTACAACGTCCATACCAACGCCACGGCCAGAGTAGGTTGATACTTCTTCTTTAGTAGAAAATCCTGCCATGAAGATGTAATTATACAAGTCTTCATCTGCTGGTCTTGGTACATCTTTGGGGATTAGACCTTTCTCAACAGCTTTATCATAAATACGGTCAGCATCCAATCCTTTGCCATCATCTTTGACTTCAATAATGACATCACCACCTGAGTTCTTAGCTTCAAGGGTAATTGTGCCCATCTCTGGTTTACCTTTTGCCAATCTGTCACTTGGTATTTCTATTCCGTGATCACAAGCATTACGGATGAGGTGCATAAGCGGATCCGAAATTTTCTCAATGATATTTTTATCAGCTTCTGTATTTTCACCTATAAGCTTAAGGGTCATTTTTTTATCAAGATTCTTGCTAACATCTCTTACTATACGCTTCATCTTTTGGAAGGTACCTGATAATGGCACCATTCTTATGGACATGGCTACATCTTGCATATCATTTATTATTTTTCTATGCTGACGGACCGCTTTATTCATACCTTCATCCATAATAGAAAGCATCTTATCATTGCGCGTTACCATAGCTTCAGAGACAACAAGTTCTCCTACTAAATCCATAAGCTTGTCTAGTTTATCCACATTTACACTAATCATTGTCATAGCTTGACTTTGCTTGCTTGATTTTCGATCTGAATTAGTGGATTTCTTAGGCTTGTCCTGTTCAGGTTCTGGTTCATCTACTACAATACTAACTTCATCTGCCTCATCTAAAATAATAAGTAATTCATCAAGTTCTTCACCTTCTGAGACAGCTTCTATGGTAAAAGATTCCACATATGGATAGCCAGTCAGATAGTCAGTAAATGCCTCCTCTGATTCTGTACTTGTAACCCTCATAAGAAAGCCATTTTCCTTAATTTGCTGGACTAAAGTCTCATCACCTTCTAATAAATTCCTTGGTGTTTCCTTAATATCCGAACACATCTCCCTGACATTATTCATCAATGTAAATGATCTAACATTCTCCATAACACAGTCACTTGTAAAGCGAATTGTTATATCAAATAGATGACTTTTTGAGTCTTCCGCTTCTGATGCAATATAGTAGTTAGCCACTTCAGGTAATGGTTCTTTTTTTGCTCTACCTCTTTTTTTGGGTTCACCTTTAAGCTCTCCAATATATGTTTTAATTGTTTTGATTTCTTTGTCGGCTTGTCTTGACGCCCCATTACCATCTTCTATCTCAACCATTTCAGATTTAATAAAATCAAGGGTTTCTAAGGTCAAATCAGTTACAATGGCAGTATCATAGCTTAGGCTTGAATCATTTCTTAACAAGTCAAATAAATCCTCTAAAGCATGTGATAATTTTGAGATATCGTCGTACATCATCATACCGGCAGAACCTTTGATTGTATGCATACCCCTAAAAATTTCATTAATCGCCTCTTCAGAATATGATCCTACATCTTCAACTTCCATACAGGTTTTTTCGATATTATCTAACATTTGTTTTGTTTCATAAATAAATAATTCCAGCATCGGTTCCAAGTCGTAAGCCATTGTCTACCCTCCAATTAATTGAATATTCTAAATATTTAGTTTATTTGATAATTTAAACTTGATTAATTGTTTATTTGTGTTATAATTTTATTCATATTCTATGTAAATGAGGTGATTACATGATACTATCCACTCAAGAGTTTAATCGAATTAGCCAATATATGAAAACTCATTATGGTATCAATCTTACGGATAAGAAAAAAACTTTAGTTGAAACACGTCTACAAAAAGAAGTCATCCGACGCCAATTTTCTAGTTATAATGAGTACCTAGATTTCATAATTAAAGATCAAACAGGTGAAGAATTAAAGTTATTGCTTAACCACCTCACAACCAATCACACCTACTTTATGAGAGAAGTGGAACATTTCGACTTTCTGAAATCGACAATCTTGCCAACATTTTTCAGACAGCCCTCAAAAGAAAAGGATTTACGAATTTGGTGTGCTGGGTGTTCTACTGGTCAAGAACCTTATACCATTTCAATGTTGGTGTCTGATTATATAGAGCAACAATACCCAAACTTTCAAAGTTGGGATAGACAAATGCTTGCGACTGATATATCTGACCGTGCACTTAAGATCGCTATCGAAGGTTCTTATGATATTGAAGACCTAAGGGATTTACCTAATTCCTGGCTTAAAAAATATTTTACTAAAAATGGCAGCTCATGTAAGATAAACAAGTCACTTAAAAATGAAATTCTATTTCGCAAATTTAACTTGATGAATCAACAGTTTCCCTTTAAAAAGCAGTTCCATACAATCTTTTGCCGTAATGTCATGATCTATTTTGATACACCTACCAAAGATGCTCTCATAGAGCGATTTTATGATGCCTTGGTCCCTGGTGGTTACTTAATTATTGGTCATTCTGAGTTTATTGACCGCGTTAATAGCTCCTTTGATTATGTCCAGCCAGCTATATATAGAAAACCAGGAGGTGTTGATTATGCCTAAGAAAATAAAAGTTCTGGTTGTAGATGATTCCATATTATTCAGAAGAACCATCATAGAAGGTATTTCCAAAGATCCCATGATAGAAGTCATTGCAATGGCCGCTGATCCTTACGAAGCTAGAGATCAGATTATAGCCCACAAACCAGATGTCATGACCCTAGATGTTGAAATGCCTAAAATGGATGGTATTGAGTTCTTAAAAAGATTAATGCCTCAATACCCTATCCCAACAATTATGGTGAGTGCAGTGGATGACAAAGTTTTTGAAGCCCTTAAATACGGAGCCTTGGACTTTGTTGTCAAATCGAATTTGGCATCCAATCAAGCCCTAAGTAGTTTTATAAACTCTCTTACAGAGAAAATAAAATCTGCTAGTTTAGTTGATATGAAGTCCAAATACAGTGCAAATAAATCTGTTGTTAGCAGTACAATTCAACCGACTTCTAACAGCTCTAACATAGATATCATAGCACTTGGGGCTTCAACAGGAGGACCAGAAGCGACTGAAAAAGTTCTATCTACTTTACCAGTGAACCTACCACCAATTGTTATTGTGCAACACATGCCTCCAGTGTTCACTACTATGTATGCCAAGAGACTTAATGAAAACTGTCTAATTACTGTTAAAGAAGCTGAAACAGGCGACATCTTAAAATCAGGCCATGCCTATATAGCGAAAGGGTCAGATCACCTTAAACTGATAAAAACTGATAGGGGCATGATGGTCAAATGTTTTCAAGGTAACAAAGTAAATGGTCATATGCCTTCGGTTGATGTCCTATTTGCTTCAGTCACCAAATACTATAACAATAATGCTCTTGGGGTGATCTTAACAGGTATGGGCAATGATGGTGCAAAAGGACTTCTAGCAATGAAAAAACTAGGAGCCCCAACCATCGGACAAGATGAAAGAACATCTATTGTCTATGGTATGCCAAAGGCTGCCTATGAACTAGGGGCGGTACAGTTCCAAACCCCTATTCATCATATTGGCAAACAGATTATATCCATTTGCTCAACTAATTAATTTTGATAAATAGGCTGTTGACTCAACAGCCTATTTTTTTATCTAAAACTTGCCAAACTCATCCGAATCAAGGTTAATGACCGCTTCTTCAACTTCACGATTTTGATTCATTGGTTGTACTATGTACTTAGATCGTTTCAGTTGATTAAACTGCTTATTTTCTTGATTGCCTGTCTTTAATCTAAACTGGGAAACCATTTCTCTAGTTAACTCAGATTGACTCAATAGCTCTTCACTAGCTGATGCACTTTCTTCTGCTGTTGCTGTATTGGTTTGAGTTACTTTTGAAATCTGCTCAACTCCTTGAGTGATCTGATTGATAGCCATAGATTGTTCTTTAGAAGCAGTTGCAATATTGTCAACTATTTCTGCAGCTTCTTTCACGCCACTAACTATTTCATTTAGAGCAACTGCTGTATTACTAGCAATTGTAGTTCCCTTTTCTGCCATAGCTACTGAATTCTCAATCATCTCAGTTGTCTCTTTAGCTGCATTTGCGGATCTTGCTGCTAAGTTTCTGACTTCCTCAGCAACAACAGCAAAGCCTTTACCATGTTCACCTGCTCTGGCTGCTTCAACCGCTGCATTTAAAGCCAATATGTTCGTTTGGAATGCAATCTCATCAATCACCTTAATAATAGCTGAAATGCTTGATGAGGATTCGTTAATATCGTTCATTGCTTGAAGTGTTTCCTTCATTTGCTCGTTACCACGTTCAGCAGCATCTTTAGCCGAGAGGGCTAAAGTACTTGCAGTTGAAGCATTCTCTGCGTTCTGAGTTGTTTGCTCTGCCACCTGAGTAATAGAACTTGTGATTTCTTCTACTGAGCTCATTTGATCTGAAGCACCTCTTGATAGGGCCTGAGAAGATTCAGACACTTGACTTGCTCCAGCAGCAACTTGCTCAGACGCTTGGTTAATCTCACCAAGCACCCTGTTTAAGGACTCAACTATCATGTTGATAGCATCTTTAATGGTCACAAATTCACCTTTATAATCGCGACTAATTTCCACATCCAGATCACCATCTGACATTTGACCAAGAACGGATGACATTTCTGTAATATAACTCTTAATACTAGACACACTGTCACCTAATGACCCATAAATCTTATTAAATACTTCTGATAATTCTTTAGTATCTTCATCAGCATCCGCTGTTTCTGCAGAAACTTCTAAGATACCAAGAGATAAGTTCTCAAGGTCGATTTGAAGCTTAGCAACTTCATTGTCTTGATACAAGGCTTGCTTCTTAGCCCTTCTTTGTGCATTCATCACTTCTGTTTGATTAACAACGATTTCCATGAAACCATCTAGTTCACCAATCCTATTATAAAGTGGCGTACCGGTATACTTAATATCTATATCCTGTCCACCAATATGGGCTACGGTCTCTTGAGTCTGCATACTTTGTGTTCTCATACACGCTCCAGAAGCACATAAATCTGTATTACATTGATCTGTATTAAATAAACCAAAGCACTTTTGGTCCACGACGTTTTCTTTGGTACTTCCTACAATAGAGGCAGCTGTTTCATTCATATATCTTACATTAAAGTCTTTATCTGCAAACATAAGAAGTATTGGCATTTTATCAAAGAATCCTGCTATGACATCTAAGATATTGTTCATACCACTTGCGAGTTGCTCCCAACCACCATCGTATTCTTTACTATTAGCTCTAGCATCAAAATAACCACTACCAACAGAATCTACCAATGCATCCATTTCCATTAATAGGTTACGGATTGTTGAAGTCATTTCCTTCAACTTAATATTAAGTACATCTTCATCTGATCTAACATCAATCTGGCAATTAATGTTACCTTGTGCAATTTCATCTATTATATTTGCTTGCTTTCTAACACCATCAATCATTTTGTTAAAAGAGTTGCCAAGTTCTGCTAATTCATCTTTACCACTTGCTTCTACTTGTACTTCAATGCTACCTTCAGCTAATTTAAGGGCGCCATCCTTAAGGTTTTTGATTTTATTAACAATACCATTAACAATAACCATATTAACAACAAAGCCTACAGATATTCCTACAATAAAGATAATAAGAATGATGTTGATAGCACTTGTTAGTAAGCCAATTGAATCTGCTGTTGTTTGGCCTGTTGCCTCAAGACCAGCTTCAGATATTAGATCTGCACTTGTAATAACACGGGTTAGTGTTACTTCTCTTTGACCTCTTAAGACATCAATATTGTTATTAGCATCAATAATTTTGCCAATGTCACTAGCAATAGCATTAACAGCTGTTCTCATTTGTCCTAAGTTGTTTAAAGCTGAATTACTCTCTTCAAGACCTTCTAGTTCATTAATACTATCTAAAATATTAGTTACATCTGTTTCATATCCATTTAAAATAGTAAAGTCGTCTTTTGCCTGAGCACCTAAATTTCTAACTCTAAGATTATTGGTTCCTCTTACAAGATCATCTACTAAATGAACTTTATTAAGTGCTGCTATAGGATTAGAATCACCTTCTGTATCATTCAATGCTGTTTCAACATCCTCAAGTAAACCTTCCTGATACGTTATTGCTAGCGTTAAAAGATTATCAGCTTGTAATTCAGCCTCATCAGAAGAGGATGTAATTGTTGCAAAAGTTTGCTCTGTTTCATTAATCTGTCCTTGGTATTCAGCTAAGGTTTCCTTCATACTTGCCAACTGAGTTTCAAGGGTTGTCATATCAACAGTACTCTTACCCACCAGCTCTTCACCTTTGGCAATTTCATCAAAAAGACCATCAATTTTGCTTCTACCTCTTGCTAATAAGTCGCTATCACCAGTAACACCATATTTTGTCATATCAGCCCAAACTCTAGATACAGATGAGTTAATATCTCTGGCTACAACTACTTCTGGTAAGTACTCTTGTTCTAATGTTGTAAAATTACCTTTAACAGCATTTAAGCTGATATTGGCATAAATGACAGCACCAAGTAAGATGGCACTCATAATGCATAATCCTAAAATAAACTTTCCTCGTAACTTCATATTCTTCATTGTCATCTCCTATCTGCCCTCATCCATTTGGGCCATATCAGCTAATCCATCTATTTCATCATCAAGTAACAATCTATTACAATCAAGTAGTAACTTAACACCATTCTCAGTTTTTCCAATACCCTGTATATATCGATTCTTAAAGTCATTGTTCAACTTAGGGGGTTCAGATATTTGAGTCAAAAGAATATCAGCCACCTCTACAACCCTATCAATAATCAGTCCCACTAACAAATCCTGAATATCCACAACAATGATACATGTTCTTTCATCATAGTCTCTTGGTTCTTTCTTGAACCTTAAGCGCACGTCAAGAACAGGTATAATCTTCCCACGTAGGTTAATGATACCCTTGATATATGCCGGTTGTTCAGGCACTTCTGTAATTGTTTGAACGCCAATGATTTCGTTGACATGGTAAATTTCCAGGCCATAAGACTCTGCACCCAAATCAAAGATCAGGTACTTAACAGTGTTTTGCTCTTCACCATTAGACAGACTTGTAGACTGAGTTTGTGTATTTACTGACATAATTTCCTCCTTATTAATATCTATACCCACTCTTCTCAGCCATAAGAATTGTCCTTACAAGTATATTATATCTACTATTTCTTAGTCAAAAGCCATCCTGTGACCATTCTGTGTTGTTTTAGTGTCTAAAATGTAAACATGTGTCCATGTTATGCCCGCCTCAAATTATGATTATCCTTTTAGAATCAGTGCTTCTATTTGTATGTTAGATTAGAGTATGTAAATTATCTGTTTATTCTGACTATTGTTTCATCAGATCAAATGCAACTTTGTCGCTTTTGCAGCGCCGAATATGGTCTGCAGGACAATCTCAATACATATTCGTGTGCTTCCTGGGTCGCATTTTTGTTTTGCTGGAAAGTATGACTTTCCTAGCAAAAAAAAAGCAGACCTTGTATGGTCTGCTTCCGGAAATCGAATTTAATTGTAACTGTGATTATTCAAAGATGATCTCATGATGCATTTCAGCAACATGTGACAGGGTTTGATAGATTGAGCAATATTTAGCTGCTAGGTCTAAAGATTTTACCAATCCTTTTTCATCACTTGCACCTTTGACTGTTAACTTAATCACTACTTTCTCTAACGTTGTTGGTACAGTTTCTCTTTTATCACCTTCAATGTCAAAACTTGCACTTTCAAAGGTAATTTTCTTTTTCTCAGATATCTCCAAGAATGTAGCATATAGACAAGATGCCAATCCACCTAATAAAAGGTTATATGGTGACATACCACCCTCTTGCGCACCAATTTTCACTTCACCTCTATCTGAAATTAACGTACCAACAAATTCTGGGTTAAACTCAACTTTTACATTCTGCTTAGACATAATTGCCTCCTTTAAGCTTAATTTTGTTCTTATATTATACTACTAATGTACATAAGAAGTACACAAAAATTCTAACTCAATCTGGTATACTGACATCAGGAGGCAAAATCATGAAAAAAACCATAATGTTTCTCTCAATTTTCATAATAATCCTAACCTTATCGAGTTGTGAAAAAGAACCTTTAAAAGTTGGTTTTACAGGCAATCTAACGGATACTGGGTCCGAACTTGGTACAAGTGGTATGTATGGTGCTTATCTAGCTGTAGATCATATCAACGAAGACGGTGGTCTCCTTGGGAAAGCTGTTGAATTACTTGTTGAAGATGATAAGAAAAACCCTAATGATGCCCTTGTTGCTGATAAAAATTTAATAGAGGCAGGTGTTGTTGGCATTATCGGTCATATGTTAAGCAGCACTGGCAATCTAAGAGAAATAAATAGTGAAGAAATGATTATGATTAGCCCAACCATTTCATCTCCATCTTTCGCCTATCAAGACGACTATTTCTATACACTTAACCCTATTACTAGCTTCCAATCTGAAGCTATTACATTAGCCCTTTCTGATACAGATGCAACAAATATTGGTATTCTTTATGAGGAAGAAAATCAGGCTTACTCTTATACACTTGCCCAAGAAATCAATACATTATTAGATAACCAAGGGCTAAGCTCTGTAATGATTGAACCTTTCTTAACATCAAAAACAACAGAATTTGCAGAACTTCTATCTTCTTTAGAAAGCAAAAATTTAGATGCACTTGTTGTCATTGGACCGGCATTTGATGTCTCTAAATTTTCACAATATTTTTATACCCATAACATTGATCTACCTATCTACTTAACTACTTGGTCTATGACCAATGAATTACTGACAATGGCAGGTCCTACAGCCAATGGCATACATGCAGTGAATCCTTTTGACAGAGATAGTGATACCCTAGCCTTTGAAAAATTTCGTATAGCTTACATGGAGAAGTATGGTTTAGAACCGACCTTCGCATCTACTTACACCTATGAAGCAGTTATATTATTAGCCCAGGCAATTGAATCCACCGACTCAACAGATTCTAATGTGATTAAATCATATTTAGATAACCTTCAATCTTTCGAAGGTCTTCAAGGTATGATCCTCCTTGATCAATATGGTGATGCACAGAGATCTTTTCACTTATATGAAGTTGTCGACGAGAAGTATGTAAAGGTAAAGACTTATGAATAGAAATAAAACACTCAGAAGCACCATCATTAAAAACACCATAGTTACCTTACTAATAGCTATCACACTCTTTGGTATTATAGCTATAACTTTCTCTGTATTTTCTACTATAACATCTAGAACTGAAAGAAATGAAGTCCTTGCAACAACAATTTCCCAGCAATTTACAACCTCCCTAAGAGAACCCAAAAAATTATTAACCTATATTGAGTCAGACTATGATTTTGAGACTAGTAGAGAATTCAACAATTTAAATGCATCTCTTAAGAATTTTGCCATGACCAACGAATTTATTTTGAACATTGAGATTGTCGGAGCAGATGGCATCGTGATTTACTCTGCCAATATACCTTCTGAAACCCTAGGGCAAATCAGAACTGGTGAGGCATTTTATCAACATTATGAGCTAAGTAATGTACCCATTTACTGGTCCAAACCCTATATGTCAGGTTCAACCGAAAATTTAACCTTTAATATTACGAAGAGAATGGCTGATGGTAATATTATTGTTGTATACATAGATTTAGCAACGCTGAGTGAAACTGCTTCTGAACTATCGGCTGCATTTGATGACGTAGAAATTTCTATTACAGATGAGTTTGGTATTTTTATCTCACATATAGATAATGATAAAGTAAAGATGCGCCTTTTTGACAATAGAATTGATGAAATCAAAAGTTTGTTAGATTCAGATGATACATTTAAAATATCAGAAGATTTAGATGGTAAAGGTGTTGTTCTTACTGCGGCTCAGATGCAGGATTCTAACTGGTATGTCATCGTTTCTGAATCAATAACCACCGTTTTTCGACCAGTTATAGAACTCGGTTTCATTTTAACAGTTGTCACGCTCATAGTTGTCAGTATTTCAATCATCTATACACTACTCTTCACAAGACGGGTAGTTCGTTTTATTGAAATTATGAATGCAACTATGGCCAGAGCAACCATCCCTAAATTCAAAGTAGATTTACCTTCCTTTCACTTCTCAGATATCAACGTATTAAGGGATAATTTTATTAAGATGCATGATCTGATTCAAGAAAGAGACCATAAGCTTTATACTATGGCCTATCAGGATTCCTTAACTGGTTTTGGTAATCGACAGTTACTATCCGAACATCTTAGCGAAATCTTTCGTAAACATATTATTCCCAACTTAACTTTAGTTCATGTGGATATAGATGATTTTAAGATTATTAATGATTTGTATGGACATGATTTTGGAGATAAAGTTCTCAAATATGTAAGTAGCAATCTTTTCCAAGTGTTTAATGATTATGACGGCACTATATATAGGCTTGGTGGTGATGAATTTAGCATCCTATTTAAAGCCTCACTGAATGAAACGAAAATCATCAGCACAATACGACCTTTTATTGATAAGCTATCTCAAGGTATTGCTTTTGGCGATAGGGTTGTTAGAATCACCTTGTCCTTTGGTATTTCCCAATACCCATTGTTGGCTAGTAATGCTTCTGAGCTAATTCAAAATGCTGATATGGCACTTTACAATGTTAAAGGTAGAGGTAAGTCTGGAATGTTGACCTACTCTCCTACCATGAAAGATGTTATAAAGAGAAAAACATCTATGGATAGCCTGCTTCGAGCTGCTTTAGTTGAAGAATTATTTGAGTTACATTACCAACCACAAGTTGACGTTAAGACGATGGAGATTATTGGCTTTGAAGCGCTTATTCGTTTAAGAAATCATAACGATGAACTTATACCACCATTTGAATTTATATCTATAGCTGAAGATACTGGGCTGATTCTTCCAATCGGAGAATGGATACTCAAGAAAGCAATAGCAGATTTACTGACCCTAAACGAAGAATTTACTTCTCGTTTTATAATGGCGATCAACATATCCACCATTCAGATGCGTTCTAAATCTTTTGCACAAGATGCCATTAATATAGTAGTAGAAAGCTCTGTAGAACGTGAACTTATTGAATTTGAGATAACAGAAAGTGTTTTTATCGATGCCGATGCCAATGACGATGCCTATAATACACTTTACGCTTTAGAAAAAGAAGGTATATCCTTCTCACTAGATGATTTTGGAACAGGTTATTCTTCCCTATCCTATTTGACAACCTTGCCCTTTGATACACTTAAGATTGATCGAAGTTTTATATCTGATGTTGAATCTATAGAAAGTAAAGGTAAACTTCTTGAGTCCATCATACAAATGGGCCACAAACTTGATCTTAGAATTGTCGCAGAAGGTATTGAAACAATGGATCAGATGGAAATCTGTCGGAATTATGCTTGTGATACTTTCCAGGGATACCTCTTCTCCAGACCACTGCCTTATGATCAATTAATTAAGTATATACACAATTACAATAAGAAGAAACAAAATGAATAGTGACTCAAACAGATTGTGAGAAATACATGAAAGGAGCTGTCGATTAAGACAGCTCCTTTATATTACCAACTTATCAGTTTTTCTTGGCCGGTCTCATAAATCTTCACGTCAAGACCATAGACCGTTTGAATGACTTCTTCTGTGAGTACCTTCTTTGGTTCTCCTTGTGCCTTGATACGACCATCTTTAAGTAAAAATATATGATCACAGTGGTTCATGGTCACATTAAGATCGTGTAAGACTGCTATAACAGTTTTTTTCTGCTCTCGGCAAAGCCTTTTGAGCAAAGTCACTATTTCATATTGATAATGTATATCTAAGTGTGAAATCGGTTCGTCTAAGACAATGATGTCAGTGTCCTGAGCAATTGCCCTTGCGATGATGACACGTTGTAACTCACCTCCGCTTAGCTCATTTACATAACGATCTTTAAGTGGGTCAAGATTAGTAACCGCTAATGCATCTTCTACCGCTTTTCTATCCTTGTGATTGGGGTTTGAGAAACGATTCATGTATGTGTATCGCCCCATCATAACCACTTCACTCACTGTGAATGCGTAGTTAATATTAAACATTTGTGGTACAAAGCTTAACCGTTTAGCAATCTCAAGGGGTTTTATGGTCTCTAATCCTTCACCAAATAATTGTATATCCCCTAACTTATACTTGTGAATACCAGCAAGGGTTTTAAGCCAAGTTGTTTTCCCTGATCCATTAGGACCAACGATGCTGTAAAAAGTACCTTCATAGAAAGTCCCATTTATATCATGGAGAACTTGGTAATCATCATAAGAAAAATCTAAATGTTCAACAACTAATGGAATGACTGGTGTCATGCGCCCACCGCCTTTCGATTCTTATATAATAACCATAAGAAAAATGGCACACCACAAAGGGCTGTAATAATTCCAACCGATAACTCTTTGTTATCCAGCACAGTTCTTGCAACCGTGTCACATATAATCAAAAATATACCACCACTCAAGCCAGCCAAAGGCATTAGTCTTCGGTGACTTGGCCCAGTAATAAGTCTAATCCCATGTGGAATAATGAGTCCAACAAAGCCGATGATACCACTTGCAGCTACAATAATAGCAGCCATAAGTGAACTGATTAAAAGCATTTTCTTTTTTAACCCTTCGACGTTTACGCCTACTGATTTTGCCTGTTCGTCTCCTAACATGATTAGATCTAATTCTCTATTAAATCTATAAAGATAGAAAGAACCAATAAGAACCACAAGAGATACAATAATCACTTTATCCCAACTAGCGTTCTTAAAGCTACCAAGGGTCCAGAAGTAGACATTCTCTAACTTATCTTGGTTAAAAGACATCATTAGGGTAATAAGTGCACTTAAGAAATAGTTAATGGCAAGACCTGATAGAAGTAATACAGATACAGGTAATGTCCCTTTTTGCATTGCCATTCTATAGATGGTTAATACAACAATCAACGCACCTACAAACGCAAATATACTTACAGTCCCAAAGGATAAAAAGTTGATCTGAACAGATAATATTGCTGCAAGGGTTGCACCAAATGCTGCACCTGATGAAACACCTAACAAGTAAGGTTCTGCCATAGGATTTCCAAAGACACCTTGAAAGACTGCACCTGCTATTGCAAGCCCAATACCAGCTACTAAAGCTAAAAATATCCTAGGTAATCTAAGGTTAAATATAATGGTCTGATGACCTTTTGGTACTTCATAGTTATCACCAATAACTGGCATCTTGCTTAGTAGTGTTCTAAAAAAATCTTGAATACTTATATCTGCTGATCCAAAAGTTGCTGCGATTATGATGGTTATAAAAAGAAGGCATAACACAATCAGTAGATTTAATTTTAATCGTTTCTGGCTCATGGTATACCTCCTTATCTTATTTATTCAAATGCAACTGGATGGAAAATTCTAGCTAATACTTCAACTGCTTCACCAATTCTTGGTCCTTGCCTAGAGAAGATATTCTCGTCAACTTCATATAAGCGATCTTCAAGAACTGCCGTTAAGTCTTTGTAACCTTCAAGGCCTTGAATCTTCGCTTTGGTTTCCCATCTCATTGAGCAAACCATTAGGTATGGATCGTCTTCAACCAATTGTTCAACGCTATAAGACCAGAACTCACCTTTTTCCGCAACATTCTGTCCGTTGGCTTTAGTGATCATATGATGGATAAATGTATCACCAGTAGCAGTTGAGTCGTAACCGTCACCAGCATAAACAACATAATACACACTTGGTGCTTCAAACTCAGCTACTTTAGTGGAAATTTCAGTGATATGACTCTCGATATCCATCGCTAATGTGTTGGATGCCTCTTCTAAGTTAAGCACTTGTCCAACAGCTTTAAAGTAATCGTAAGTACCATCTAATGTACCATCTTTGTCTAGAACAACAACGCTTAAACCTTGATTCTTAAGGTTCATTGTTGCTTCCTCTGACGCCATCGATGATAAGAATATTACATCTGGTTGTGCTGCAACAACGCTCTCAACATTAACATCTAATAATGTACCAAAGTCAGCAACTGAAGCTGCTTGCTCTGGATAATCACAATAAGATGAACGACCAATCAATCTGTCGCCTCCACCTATTGCAAATATAATTTCAGTAATTTCCGGTGACATTGATATCACAGTCATAGGTTCTGATTCAATAACAACTTCTTGCCCAAATTTATCTGTTAAAGTTAAAGGATAGATACTTACTTCTTCTTGAACCTCTTCTACTTCCTCTTGAACTTCTTCTGCAGGTTCTGCCACTTCAGCTTCTTCAACCTTTTCTTCAGTAACTTCCACTTCAGCTGCTACATCATCTTGATACATGTCCTCACTTGTGTCTTTGTTCCCACATCCTGTGATCCCCACCATCATCATAATGGCTAATAGTAATACTAATAATTTCTTCATTTCTAATCTCCTTAGGTTTAATAGAGAAGGGGTGATATTAAAAAAACCGTATCCCAATGGAATACGGCTATAATGTCTGTGTGACATATAATATCCGTACTTTCCCTCCGAAAGTTAAGACTGAACCATACAAGGCAGATCTCCTGACTTACAGCGTAACCTACTCACCAACCTTCTCAGACAATGTCCAATGGTATCTCTGGCTTTCGTACTGCTTACAGTAGCGGGGGCTGCAACGGACTTACACCGTTTTCCCTTTTAATCCTTAAGTAAAACTTAAAGAACCTTATACACTATTCAATTCAATTACTGTCTAATCATATACCCCTATTTACCAATTGTCAACTGATAATATAAGGAACTTAAATAAACACTTTTTTTAATAAATTTCCACCTATTTAAGACGTCCAAGTTCATGGATTGGTATGTTAATCGTCTTAGTGATTTGCTCAATATCTTCTGGCCAACAAGTCATGATCATACATGTAGCAGGTCCAGCAGATACCTTAAGATCCACCTCAATAGACTCACCAAAGATTATTTCTAATTGATTTAAGTCCATCATCGTTTTTAACTCATATGAAATACCTTTAGAACCAACAGGCAATAGGTGACCAACTTGTTTAAAAGAACGAAGGTTCCTAACTAAACTTATGGAGATTACCTCACCTTTATGACCTAAAATTTCTTCTTCAACAAGCTGTTGTCCAACTTTAGGCAATCCTATTAAATAAACACCTTGACCTGACTGAGCTTGTTGTTGATCTAATAACTCAATTGACAATTCTCCAATAACAGTAATACCGCAGCTAGTCATTTCTGTCGGCATATTATCCTCTGTAGAACCAGTCAGACATTGATCATCAATATGGGCTTCATTCATGGCTTTCTTAATACCTTCAATGATTTCCAATCCACTATTATGCATTTCCACACCTAAGGTATCCACAACACTTAGTGGTCTTGCACCAATAGCTAATAACTCAATGATTGGTACAGCCGCTGTGTAATAGCCAACCATTTCATTGTTGACTTTAACAACATCCTGGTCTTTGGGACCAATAGCAGCAGATATATCACAGGCGATTGCTAAATAGGAATCCTGGTCTTTTATAATAAGCTGAATATCTCTGTACTTTGTAATCATGACTACCTCTTCTAGATTTTATCTTTCACAATACCATATATAACGTCAGCAAGTACGACATTGATAGCTGCTGTCATTGTTAATGGAAGTACTAAGGCAAGGAACATAACCATACCTGAAAACTCAGCTCCAAGGAGCTTAGCAAAGAAAGCTGCGACAAATAAAGATACAGGTCCATTCATAACAACACCTGCCACCACAGCTACATATCGATTAACCGACTTACATACATACCCATACACAAAACAACTTGCAAACATCATCACTGCAATCACTATATGCACTGGAAGACCCAATACAAAGCCTGATATACCCGCTATAAGTAAATGTGCAATTGCTCCTACCACACCACCAAGTACAGGTGTTAATGCTGCTGCTGTAAAGAATGCAGGCATGGCATCTAGACCAATACTTCCATTAATTGGAAACTGTGCTAAAACCGCCGCAAGCGCTAGCATTAACCCCATAATCACTAACTCTTTTGTTGTTAACTTCATCTTAATTCTCCTCATTATATGTTTATATTTTTTGTCACTTTATGACTTATCTCATGAATCTAGGTTAATAATATTTTTGATGGTATGATAGCCATCGCTACAATTAATTTCTATGATTGAGCAATTTCCAACCTCTAACTGCCAGGAGAAACCTGGTTCAACATCCATTAAATACTCAATTGCTGTTCGAATGACACCACCATGAGAGACCACCATAATCCTCTGATCTGTTTTCAGGTACTCTTCAAGAAAGCTCTGAATTCGGTCATTAAAATCATCGTAAGTCTCACCCTCAGGAATGGTATAATCAGGTTCATCATTCATAAAATGTTGCATAACATGAGGATGTTTTATCCAAGCCTCTTCAACGGTAAGACCTTCCAATATCCCATAATTCAGTTCCATAAGTCGGTCATCAAAAATGACTGGTTTTCCTAATCTATCAGAGACTGGCTCAGCCAGTAATTTAGCCCTACCAAGAGGACTTGAAATGATTTGATCCACTTTAAATCTACTAACACTTTTTTCCACAGCTTCGACTTGTTTATTACCAAGTTCAGTATAAGGATAGTCTTTTTGACCATAGATGTAGCCAATCTCATTAGCAATCGTCTGTGGGTGTCTTAAGAATAGAAATCTCATCTATAAACCTCCGATCACAGCAAACGAAATCAACCATAAAATCTGTGACATCTCAACAACAGCACCTATAACATCTCCTGTTACACCACCAATTAGATAGGTCGTTCTATAATGGACAATGAGTGTAAAACAGATGACCACAAGGCCAGAAACTAAATAGTTTATTCCAACAAAATAAAGTAAGGATATGAGAATAAGGCTATATATAACCACATGTCTTTTCTTACCAAAGTCAATCAGCGGCTGGCCCATACCAGACTCTCTCGGATATCGGCCTAATCCACAAACAACAATGGCCATCGTCTTGCCAACAACTGGCATAAAGAATAAAACTAAGGGTTCAGCACCAATAGACAAGGCAAAAAATCCAACAAAATATAGGATGAGTCCAACAACACCAAAGGTACCAATGTGGCTGTCTTTCATAATCTCCAACATCCGTTCTCGGCCTCTACCTGAAAAAATCGCGTCAAAATAATCCCCTAAACCATCAAGATGAAGTCCACCTGTCATACTGATATAGATGAGTATGTATATAAAGCTCATTAGATAAGGATTACTAAGGTCTACATAATTAGCAAATAAACCAAGAGGTAATCCTATGATGACACCAATAAAAGGCAACCATAATAAACCTTTAGCAAAATCCTCTTGCTCAAAGTTAAACTTATACTTGATAGGTATTCTAGTTAAAAAAGTTAACATTAAAACAAATGATTTCATCATGACCTCTATTTCAGCTTCATAGGCAAACCACTAACGATAAAATAAGCCTCGTCTGCTTCTCTTGCAATTAATTGATTCATTCGACCTGCTATATCTCTAAATACGTTACCCAATCTATACGGTGGTACTAAGCCAAGGCCTACCTCATTACTTACCAGTACAAGATTCTTCTTACTGTTTCTGAAAAACTCTAATAACCTGGTCACCTGCTCCTTTACAACCGCTTCAACTTCCATAATTCTATCTGGAGAACAATTGTCGTAATCTGTCTCCGTATCAAACATTATGTTTGTGATCATAATAGTGACACAATCAAGTATTAATGTATCACATCTAGTAAAGGCGTCATCTTTTGATAAGACTTCAAAATCTTGATATAGTTCAAAGGTTGGCCACTCACTTGGTCTTGATTGTTTATGATGTTCAATACGTTTAGCCATATCTGCATCCGTCACTTTAGCTGTTGCTATATAGCCAATTTGCTGACCCATTTCTTTTACTTTGTTTTCAGCGAAGGTACTTTTACCACTACGAGCACCGCCTGTTACCAATATTATTTTACTCATCTATTTCTCCTTATAAGCTGACAAAGCCTTAATGAGTTGCTCGTTCTCTTCATGGCTACGAAGACCAATTCTTATATAGTCATCACCTAGGTGGTCAAAACTATCACATTCCCTTACAGCCATTGGCTGGTCTTGATTTTGTAGATAACTATTGATCTCAGATCCTATTACATCTTCAAGTTTACACAAAAAATAATTAGCACTTGAAGGTAAGGTCGTTAGATACCTTATGTCATCAAGTTGTTTTTGCATATAGGCTTTCTCTTCACAATACCACTTGTCCGTCTGTTCAATGAGGGTATCATCTTCAAGAACTTTCTCCATAACATGTAAGGCAACACCATTGACTGCCCAAGGCATCTGGGTCTTACGCATTTCCTGAACCAAAGAGACATTACTTGTCAAGTAACCACATCTAAGTCCAGGGATGCCATAATACTTTGTTAAAGACATGAGGACAATTAAGTTCCAATACTTGTCTGTATAAGAACTCTTCATACCTTCAAACTGCCTAAAAGATTCATCAACTAACACATAACCTTTATGGGCTTTTTGTCGGTCTAATAATGTTGAGATAAATGATTCACTGTAAATGTGTCCTGTAGGGTTGTTTGGGTTACAAACAATAACCAAATCCGCTTTGATTTTGTGAAGTTGATCAAGAAGTTGTTGCTCATTCTTCTCCCCACTAATATTTAAGTTATATCTAAGGCCAAGAACCGTTGCCCCTACAATCTCAAAAGCTCTTTTATATTCAGAAAAGGTTGGCTCAATAATAATCACCGAGTTAACCTTAAGGGTTCTAGCCACATGGTAAAGACAATCAATGGCACCATTACCAACAATCAAACAATCTTTCTTTATTCCATTTTTTTGTATTAATAAATCGGTTAGTGTATTTGCAATAATTTCTGGGTACTCATGGACATCTTTCTCTGTCCCGACCATCAAATCATCAATGTATTGTTTTGTGACTGTAGGGTTTATATTCACACTAAAGTCAATTGTACCTTCTGGGAAATTTCCACCGTGTTTTAACATCTTATCCAACTTTCATCATGTACAGCAAAGTGATCATCATAAACATCAGGATAAACTCTGCCATATACATTATTTTATAACTTGCTATTATATCACTAATACTTGCTTTTCTAAGATCATCACCAATTGTGGGTTTGCTTAGAATTTCTCCAAAATAAGTGTGTGTGCCACCGAGTTGAATGTTTAAGAGTCCCGCTACAACTGACTCAGGGTATCCTGCGTTGGGGCTTTTATGATGACGTCGATCCCGTCTAAGTATCTTTCTTCCTGCACTTATATCATACCCTAAAACGCCACCAGCTAACAACATAATCAGACTGCCTAGCCTTGCTGGGATATAATTGGCTAAATCATCAATTTTAGCAGACACATAACCCATCTTTCTATAGGGCTCTTGAATGTAGCCAACCATAGAGTCAAGGGTGTTAATTGTCTTATATAAAAAAACCACTTGCACTGGATAACCAATCATCATACCTACAACGATGAATAATAATGGGGCTAAAACGCCATCAATTGTATTCTCTGCCGTTGTTTCTATGGTTGCTAATAGAACTTCCTCTTCTGTGAGCGTCTGTGTATCACGGCCAACAAGGTAAGACACTTGTGTTCTTGCTTCCTCTAAAGTAGCATTTTCTAGCTTATCAGCCACCATCATCACTTCTTTTTTCAAACAGGTTGCTGCTAATGAGGCAAACAAGAGATAGATGACAAGTCCATAATTTAACCATGGATGAATTATCTCTGTCACCTTAAGTAACAATGTGAGTACACTTATTACACCAGCAACTGATAGACTCCATAAGATAAACCCACCAACATAGCCAGATAACTTTAGCTTCCGTAAGGATTTCTCAAGAAATTTTATCCATTTGCCGATGTAGATAATTGGATGTGGCCATCCCTGAGGATCACCTATTTTGTAATCTAATAATACTGCAAAAAGAAGTTGCAAAATGACCATTCTATAACCCTGCTATTTCCTTTATTTTTACTATATCTAAGTGTTTTCTTGCTAATTCAGCTAGTTCATCATAGCCTTTTTCTTTCATCAAATAGTAGTTGGAACGTTTAATCGGATCCAAACCTTTACTTTTTCTTAGCTGATTAAGAAGACCTTCCCTAAAGCTTACATGGTCAAGAACACCGTGTAGATATGTACCAAATACAGTAAGTTCTTCGTTGATTGCACCATCTAAAGTGTCATTCTCTAGTTGAATAAAGGCATTAGTGTCACCATGTAAACTCGTCTCACCCATGTGGATTTCATAGCCTTCAACTTGATAAGAATCCTCCATCATACCTTTGGGATTTTTAATAAGTCTACCTTTTGATTGAACTGTATGTTTTTCTTTCGCCATAACTGTTGTGGTGTTAAGTAGGCCAAGACCCTCTATTTCATCCATCTCAGTCTCTACATGATAGGGGTCAGATATTTGCTTGCCTAACATTTGATAGCCACCACAAATACCTAATATTGGCACTTCCTTTGTCGAAGCCTGAATGATTGCTTTATCAAGACCCGATTCTTTAATGTAATTTAGGTCTTTGATTGTACTTTTACTGCCTGGCATAATGAGCATGTCCATTGAGGCAATCTCATCTATAGTCGTCACATATTGAATCCCTACATCTGGCTCAAGTTCCAGCACTGTAAAATCGGTAAAATTTGACATATATGGCAGCCTAATAATACCTATCTGAATTGGCGCTTCAGTCTTTTGTGCAAAACGATCTGTGACACTATCTTCATCATCCACATTAATCTGACTATAAGGAACGACACCTAAGCAGGGTATTGGTAAACGTTCATAGAACATATCAATTCCCGGTTCAAGGAGTTTGACATCACCACGGAATTTATTGATAATATAACCTTTAATCCGCTTTTGCTCAGACTCACTAAGTAACATATAGGTACCATAAATGGATGCAAATACACCACCCTTATCGATATCTCCAACAAGTACCACAGGCGCATCTATTTCTTCTGCTAGTCCCATATTCACAATGTCATTTTTACGTAAGTTAATTTCAGCTGGGCTACCTGCCCCTTCAATTACTACAACATCAAATTGTTCATCAAGGACTTTATAACTCTTCTTAACTTCTGACATGAGATAACTTTTATGGTCATAGTACTTAGATGCAGATAAGTTCTGATAAACCTCACCATTAACAACCACCTGGCTGCCCATATCTGAAGTTGGTTTTAGGAGTACTGGATTCATCTCTACCATAGGCTCTATCCTGGCTGCCTCTGCTTGGACCACTTGGGCCCTACCCATTTCCTTACCATTAATTGTCACATATGAATTTAGTGCCATGTTTTGTGATTTAAAGGGTGCAACAGTAAAGCCTTCGTCTTTGAGAACGCGACATATAGCGGCTGTCATAATACTTTTACCTACTGTGGACCCAGTGCCTTGAAACATAATATTTTTGGCCATAAAGAAAACCCCTTTCTTTCCACGCGAAACAAGGAATCATGACGGTTAAAGCAAGTCTCCTGACTTAGACATCAAACCTTAGGTACGTCTTCCCGGAAATCCAGTGACAATGGGTACCCTTGTAGTCCTTACAGTAGCGGTGGCTGTGTCGGATTTTCACCGACTTCCATAACTTTAAACCTGAATGATTGTGATTAACCTATTCTATTTAGGTTCTTGATACACCAACTATACCTAGTCGTACTAAGAATGTCAATAAACAACTTGGTTTGTCACAAATTATTACCAATAATGACATAAGATAGATGTTTTCATAATTAGTGGTAGAAGAAAAAAGAGGTAGCATGTATCACGCCACCTCTTTCGTTTAATCAAATTTAATTTTTCGTCCAACAATCAGATAAGCAACACTTAAAAGGGTTAGTATAATCGCTAGATAGAGAAAACCATAGAAAATATTGTAGCTTGTTGATATAAAACCAAAAGGCATACCTAGAACCATGACTGCAAACATCTCTATAAAGGAATAGGCAGATTCAATGGTCGCCCTATACTTCTCAATCGCATGATCATGTAAGTAACCATAGATTAAAGGTTCAATAACTGAAACGCCATAATAAACAGCACCAATTAAAACAATGATATACCATTCTCTAAAAAAGAAAAGTACAAACAAACTGACTGTAGCAAGTAAAATCATGGATTCTATGCTTACTTTTAAGCCAAACTTCTCTTTATGTTTATAGGCCATCAGACTGCCCAGAGCCACTGAACCAAATGCAATGATTTCAAAGGCACCAAAATACAGAACAGGCACCTCAACAGCTTCTAAGTATATCTGCCAAAACTCATCTACAAAGGTAGTAACAGCCCCTGTCACCATACCTACGATAGCCATCAACCTAATTGACTTTTTGTTAAAAATAAAGCGGACAATCTCAAGCCAATCTTTAACGGTCCAAGCTTCTCCTGGTGTAATGACCTTAACTTCAACGATTGTTATACTTACAATGAGTGCTAGAACTAAGCTGATCAGTGACAACCAATAGGTCGTAACTAGTGGATAATATGTGGCAATCACAGCACCTATTAGGCCACCAATTAGTGAACCGGTATAGTCAACGGCCTTTATGCGACCTAAGACTTTTTCAAATATATCTGTGTCATTTGTATCAGCTAGGCTATCATACAACAAAGCATTATGAGCCCCACTCTGAAAGGCGTGACCAGTAGCAGATAAAGCAATCGCTGCTGCAAAGTGCCAAAAATCAGTAGCAAAAATCAAAATAGCAAACTCTGCCAGTGCCATTACTGCATCAAAAACAATCCAGGTCTTACGTGAAAATCTGTCAGCAAACATACCCGTAGGTAATTCAAGCAACAGAACGATACCTGAGTAAATAATTTCAATATAAATAACATCTATGATTCTCATGCCTCGACTTGCCCAAAACAATCTCTCAATTACATAGGCAAATACCAGACTGTGACATAAACTGTATAAGTAAAATTTATTAATATTCTTGTGTTTCATTCTTTCCTCCAAGCCGATGGTCTCATCGTTGTCATATTATTATGTGTTCTCTTTTGAGTGCCTTCTCTCAAAGGCGGTCCTCGGGCTTGGTTGTATCTATAGGATCAGAATCAAGGACGTCCACGGTTGTGCATATGCGTTCACCTCACTTATTTATTAACTCTATTATAAACCTTTTACTACATTCTTAAAAGACCAAAATGGACCATTGGGGACGGTCCATTTATTATTCCCGATACTTCTTATTACTGACAAATTGAATACAAAGGATAACTATTGCAATAATTACAAATATAACAAGTATAGCTTTAATACCTCTTTCAATAAGAGTCTCTACATCACTCGATTCCTCATCTACTATAGCACCTTCACTATCATTTCTAAGTTCTTCGTCATATATATTAGTAGGGTTAATAACACTAATTATTAAATCGCTACTAAGTAACGTGTCTGAGTTTGCTTTATACTGACCTTCTCCATTTTCTACAAAAACCATACTACTTTCTCCCATTTCAAAATTACTGGGTACTTTGACAATAACTTCTAGTTTTTTGAAGTCTTTCCAATAAGACGCAGGATTTAGTATATAGTCAAGACTTAGTTCTAATCCTTCTTCATTGCGAATGTTATAGCTTAGTGGCATTTGATATTCTACGGACACTTCATTAATATCTTCTGCCTGAAAAGGCACCTCATATAGGACCGTAAATAAACGATCATCACCACTACTATCGAAATATTCATTGATCATACTCATTGATATTATGCCATCTTTTTCATAATCAAATAATCTTTTTGTAGCTGCATTGTATTTTGAAACGGGATTATAATAATCACTTGATAGATTACACACCCAATCAATCTCTGGCTCAATAACAAGTTCATAAAAGTCTTTATAAGTCACTTCTGACTCTATTAAGGTAAAGTCAAATTCAACCTCATTAGAAGCTTTCCAATCATCAAATGCAGTCACATAAAAATCAGCCTCTCCACCATATATAAAGATATAATATCCATTGCCATTGCCATAAAATCCGCTTAAATATATGTTCCCATCTTTTCTGTAATCATTATAAAACCCGCTAGTTACTATCTTGGTAGATTCATTCCTATCACTAAAGACCGCCGTCACACGAGTATTTTCAATATACGAACCATCATTTGCTTCAATTTTATACAACTTACCTATGGTATTTTGCTCTAGTCCTTTAATCTCCTGATAATCGGTGTGTATATTTTCCACAATGGAATCAAACGAATATAACACTTCTGTACTTTTACTTTGTCGATTATTATAGTTTTCAACAATTCTTCCAGCAAAAACCTCATACTCAACTTTTTCTCCGTTTACAGTGATATTTGGCATAGCACTATCCATTGTTCGGTAATTGCTGATCAAAGGAAATGCCATCTGACATACTTCCGCTACAGTTGATGTATTGTGCATAACATATGTCGCATTAACTATTGCAGTACTTACTTCTACGTTTTTAAAATAATTGATATCAAATGAAAGCAGTTCTCTATTCACTTCAATGGGTGAATTTTCATCAATTACTAAAACTTCACCTCCCGGATTTCTTTCCCACTTACTAGGACCGGAATTTGCCCAAACAATTGAGCTAAATAGACTTGCAATTAAAAGCATCACCATCAATTTTGCTATCATTAATATTCTTTCCACTTCGCCCTCCAGGTAGTTGATGGTTTAATTACAGTTTCCTATAACTACAGTGTCTCATAAGTACTGATCACTATATGTCTCATACATATATCAGATTTTATCATTCTACTTTTTTTATTACCTTTAACGGCCATAGTGAATCAAAAGTAAAAATCAAAAGTGACAGGTACATTTGATTTACTGCAGAAACTCATATAGTACGTTCTCATTAACCGTTTCTGTTATCTTAAAAGCTAGAACTTTGCCATCTTCAACTAAAAATCGAATATAGAACTTATCAATGTAATAATTGAATATCTCTGGGCCATCAGTGTAATCGATCACCATTTCTGGTTCTCCATAGACACTCTTGAATTCTTCAATTGTACTTCCAATACCTATCCCCTTTGATGTAGTGCGTATATTATCTTCTTCTACTTCAATCTCATACACATTCCCAGCCTTATCAAAATGAATATAAACTTGTCCATCAATATTGGAAGTGGATGTTCCATCATGCCACCAACCTTCCATAACTTCTCCAGCGTGCATCACAATAGGTTCATCAGCAGGGAATCCATTAGCAACAAGCACTGAATTGATATCATCAATGCTCATATTCAAACCAATATAACTATTCTCTAGATTTAGATCCCCTAAATAAAGTCTAGCGTCTTCAACTACATCAGATGCAGGAATACCTGGCTTGCTTAATAACTCAAATTGGTCCGACGTTTCTTTAGTTCCATAAACATCCTCGTTCACTGATTCTGCATTACATCCAATAAGAGTAAACAAAAACAATGTGAAAATAACCGTCACAAACCTCTTCATCAAAAACTCCTCCTTCATGTCATATCTATATGTATAAAGAACTCTTTCAAGAACTAACGAATCATGACGTCTAACGTCCTGCGTTCACGACGTCTTGGCCACCTAGAAATATTCGCTCATGGCAGGCTTGCCCTGACTAATGCGGATATTGGTCCCGACGGGCTTGGTGGGCTGGATGTGGCCGATATTATTCTTAGAATCACGTCCCCTAGATCGGCCTTTACGTTAACGTATTGTTAGTATTATTCTTAGAATCACGTCCCCTAGATCGGCCTTTACGTTAACGTATTGTTAGGTGATGTGTGATAGACCCCACCCGTAAAACATGGCTATCCAAAAAACTAAAACATCTCGTATGCAGTTATTACTCTATGGATTCAAATAGAAAAATAGATTCAACCAATAACCCCTTACCAGTTCAAATCTATGCAAAAAACAATATTGCTCCCGAATCCTCATCTACTACTTATATCTCTCCAAATATTATAACACAGACCAAATGTCTCTATATTTCAAATCTGTTAAATACCTATTAATTACAACAAACTAAAACCTTATCCGATTATAAACTACAAATAGTGTTCACTTCAAACAAGTTCAAAATCTGAATTCTAGCACTCTTTAAAACACTAACATCCGTAAATTAAAACTTCCGCATGTACAACCTCTCGTCTTGAGTTATCTTGATTCTACGAAACCAAATATATGACTTTACCCATATGAGAAACCTAAATCTTGGTAAGTCTTTAGATTACGTTTCGTTATGCTCAGACCGAAAATAAAAGCATCGGATCTTCATCATACCTATCATTAGACATTGAACAATAGCAATCCGCACAAGATTAAATCAACCTCAATACCGATATTGCATTTCACCTAACGTCCTGCGTTCACGACGTTCTGGCCACTTAGAATCTCTGCTCATGGCACCCTTGTGGTGACTAATGCAGGGATGTCCCGACGGGCTTAGTGGGCTGAATGTGGTCGGCATTATTCTTAGAATCCCATCCCCTTGGCCGACCTTCACGTTAACGTATTGTTATATGACGTACAGTACGGAAATTCCGTAAAATAACATCAGATTATGTGTATCTCATTCTTTACGAGTTATCAATTCTCGAATTTCAAATGAATTATGTGAATAGTGTCTCATGTTATTAAAACCAATGAACTCTATATGCTTCATCTCGGTTAAATACGCTAAGTCCCCATTGACTATCTTGGTTCCAGAAAAACTTAGAAATTTCAGTTTATCTAAGCTCTTAAGAAAATGCAGAGACTCAATAGACCCACATTTGATTAATCTAAGGATAGTAGTAGCTTTCATACCAGATAGTACTGGTAAATCCATTATGTTCTTACATGATTCAATATGAATCTCTTCAATAGAATTATCTAACTCTACTATCTCGTTAATCCTGCTCAGTTTACTTGCAAAGAACAAATTTAACACCCTTAATTTTCTTAACATTTTAATTCCCTCAAGTGAGATTATATTAGTTCTAACAATAGTCAATTCTTTCAGTAAAGTTAAATTAGATAGAATCATTATGTTCTTATTAAGAGGGTTAAATTTATGCAAAACTACATTTCTTAATAGAATACACGAATTAAGTGTATTCTCATATTCTTTATGCCATGTAATATTGATTGATTCAAGTGATATTAATTGATTAAAGTCAATAACTGCATTAGGTACATCTACATGCAGAGTAATAATATTCTTCATTCCATAAAGCGCAGAAAGATCAATCTCTTTATTCATCAATATACTGACGTCCCTAACACCATTACAATCCCGAAGGAACTCTAAATCATTATAATTATATTTCATGAGATGAATTGAAATAGATTTAATATCCTTATCATTTATATAATCTACATACTCAGCTATGCGATAATCCTCTATAACTATTCTGTCAGAATTTGGAGCCTCAAAAAAGTAAAACCCATCTTCATTAAGTAAAATAGCCATAACATCCTCCTTCTGTATATATCTAAATCAATATCTTAATAGCGAACGAAAGTTTCATGTTGTCAGGTAATTCTCAATCACCACAAATCTAGTACTGTATGTCATATAACGTCCTGCATTCACGACGGTCTGGCACCTTAGAATCTCTGCTCATGGCACCCCTGTGGTGACTAATGCAGAGATGTCCCGACGGGCTTAGGTGGCTGGCTGTGGTCGACTCTAAACTTCGAAGCCGTTCCCTAGGTCGACCCAAAGCGTTAATGTATTGTTATATGACGTATCAAGCGGTAGCTACCAATTAACTAATCCCTGTCATTTCAACTTCTTCAATAATCCACCGTCCATCTTTTCTTTCAAGTAAATAACTCACAGTAACAGCACCTTTCCTAGACTTGAATTTTCTAGCATGAACTAGAAACTTATTATCTTCAGTATATTCTATCGACAATATTTCTAACAGAATCCCTTCAAGATAATGATCATCTATCATCATACCCTTTTCTTCCAATGTCTCAATCGACTCGTCAATTACGGTTTCATTCCATGATTTAACTGTACTTAAAACTTGATTCAAACCATCTTCTGAGATATTCATAAGTGATTTACCATCAATTGCAATATAAGGAATACTATTATCTAAGATACCATCTTCATCCTTTATAGCTGTAAATACAATATTATATACAGCTATATAATCATCTTCAACTGCGATTACTTCATCACTTCTACATCCAATCAGCATTGACAAACAAATGATTATAATAAATAACTTAAACATTTCCATATCTGTTTCTCCTTGGTTTACCCATAAAATTAGCTTGATATGTCATATAACGTCTTGTGATTACGACGTACCGGCCGCCTAGAAGTACTCGCTCATGTCGAACTTGCTTCGGCTAATGTGAGTGCTGTCCCGACGGGCTTGCGGGCTGTATGTGGTCGCCTTAGT
>PPCM01000537.1_pt1 | contig 30609 bp, 32 predicted proteins | sample 1555541 | NCBI WGS metagenome assembly PPCM01 (sample SAMN05284479, study PRJNA326546) | Marine sediment metagenome, whole genome shotgun sequencing project. | isolation source: marine sediment | place: Germany: Wadden Sea | collected 2012-09-05
GCTGAAACATCACTCATACCTAAGTTTAATACAGTGTCCATCATACCTGGTAAAGAAACTCTAGCACCAGAACGAACTGATAATAATAATGGGTTTTCGTTATCACCGAAAACTTTACCAGTTGCTTTCTCTAATTTCGCTAAGTTAGCCCAGATTTGATCTTTAACTTCGTCTGCAAGTACTTTACCATCATCATAAAACTTTAAACAAGCTTCAGTTGAAACTGTAAAAGTTTCTGGTACAGGTAATCCTAAGTTGAACATTTCACTTAAGTTTGCACCTTTACCACCTAGAAGGTTTTTCATATCTCTTGAACCTTCATCAATAAAATAAACAAATTGTTTCATTCTATTATTTCTCCTTTTTCTACTAGATCAAGTCACTATGCTTGATTATCTTTTTTACATTTCATTATATCATAATTAGCATTTCTACTATCTATGTAAACGTTTTAAATTACTCTATTACTTCTTCACAACGTGAACAAATACCGTCTTCATTAACTTCATCCACTACTTGCCAACATCTAGCACAAGTATGTCCTTCTGCTGGTACAACATCTACAGATAAGTTTTCAAACTCATATTCACCTTTTCCTTCTAAGATATCTAACTTAGAAACGATTAGGATTTGTTGTAAGTTTTCAATAGATTCTAGTAATTCTTTTACTTCTGCACTTGGGTAAAGTTTTAAGTGAGCTTGGAAACTCTTACCAATAACTTTAGCGTTACGTGCTTCTTCTAATGCTTTTAATACGTTGCTTCTTACTTTCATAAATGCATCAAACTTCTCAACTACATCAGTGTTATACTCTCTTGGTTCAGGCATATCTAATAATTGAGCATTGTCTACATTCTTACCAGGTAAGAACTGATATGCTTCATCAGCTGTATGAGGTAGGATTGGTGTCATTAAACGAATAAGTACGTTTAATGCAGCATAGAATACTGTTTGAACACTTCTTCTTGCTTTACTATCTGCTTTTTCGATATATAGAATATCTTTTGTAAAGTCCATGTAGAACCCACTGAAGAATGTTACAAAGTTTGTAACTTTTCTATACACTTCATCAAATGCAAATCTCTCATAAGCATCAATTACATCTTTACTTAAATCATTTATTTTTACCATAACGTATTGATCTACTTCTGCTAATTCATTGAATGCAACAGATTTCATTACGTCAAAGTCAAATACATTTCCTAATAAGAACTTGTAAGTATTACGGATTTTTCTATATCCCTCACTTACTTGTTTCATCATTTCATTTGAAATTCTAACATCTTGTTGGTAATCAACACTTGATACCCACATTCTCAAGATATCAGCACCCATTTGCTTCATAACTTTTAATGGGTCAATTCCATTACCTTTAGACTTACTCATTTTTTTACCATCACCATCGTTGATAAATCCATGAGATACAACTGCTTTGTAAGGAGCTTTTCCTGTCATCGCTACAGCTGTTGATAATGAAGAGTTAAACCAACCACGGTATTGGTCACTACCTTCTAAGTAAAGGTCTGCTTGACCAGTATGTCCGAACGGAGTCATCCCACCTTGATGTGATGTTCCTGAATCAAACCATACGTCCATGATGTCTGTTTCTTTTTTGAAATTGCCATTCGGACTACCCGGATGAGTAAATCCTTCTGGTAATAAGTCTTTCGCTTCACGTTCGAACCAAACATTAGATCCAAACTCACCAAATAATTCAGCTACGTGATGAATAACATCTACATCTAGGATTGAAGTTCCATCTTCTGCATAGAACGCTGGAATTGGAACACCCCAAACTCTTTGACGTGAGATACACCATTCTTCTCTATCTTTGATCATGTTAGTCATACGAAGTTCTCCCCATTTAGGAAGCCATTCAGTATCTTCTACAGCTTTCATTAAGTCGTCTTTCATTGACTCAATAGATGCGAACCATTGTTCAGTTGCTCTAAAGATGATCGGTTTGTTAGTTCTCCAGTCATGTGGATAACTATGCTTGATGAATTTAAGTGCTAATAAAGCACCTTTACTTTCTAAAGCCATCCCAATTTCTTTGTTTGCATCTTCTACGAATAATCCACCAAAACCAGTAGAATCATCCATAATCCCTCTACCGTCAACCGGACAGTAAATATCTAAACCATTCTTTTTACCAACAATAAAGTCATCTTGACCATGACCTGGAGCAGTATGAACTAAACCAGTTCCACCTTCAGTCGTTACATGATCTCCTACTAGTACCGGTGATACTCTATCGTATAAAGGATGCTTATATGACATACCTTCTAAGTCAGAACCTTTAAATGTTTCAAGGATTTCATATGATTCCCATTTAAGTTCTTCTTTAACTGAATCTAAAAGTTCTTTTCCTACTACGAACCTTCTACCTTCAACATCAACTAAAACATATTCAAACTTAGGTCCAACACAGATTGCTAAGTTTGCAGGAATTGTCCAAGGAGTTGTTGTCCAAATAATGAACTCTGCATTTTCTATTTTACCTAAACCATCTTCAACAGGCATCGCAACATAAATACTTGGTGATTTATGATCATGATACTCAATTTCAGCTTCTGCAAGTGCAGTTTCACTTGACGGTGACCAGTAAACAGGTTTTAATCCTTTGAAGATTAATCCTTTTTCAACCATTTTTGCAAATGATTGTAATTGCAGTTTTTCAAACTCAGGTTGATATGTTACATATGGGTTATCCCAATCACCAATACCACCTAAACGTTTAAATTGATCTCTTTGTTTTGCGACTTGCTCTTCTGCATATTCTTGACATAGTTTTCTAAACTCATGAACAGGCATAGATTTTCTATCTACTTTTTTAACCTTAGTTAAGGCATTCTCAATCGGTAAACCGTGAGTATCCCAACCTGGCGTATATGGTGAATTGAATCCACTCATATTTTTATATCTAACAACGAAGTCTTTTAATACTTTGTTTAGTGCGTGTCCCATGTGAATATCACCGTTTGCGTACGGTGGTCCATCATGTAAAAAATACTTTGGTTTATTCGCATTTTTTTCTAACACTTTTTCATAAAGTTTTTGTTCATCCCAAGTAGCTTGGAATTCAACTTCACGCTTACCTAAATTTCCGCGCATTGGGAAATCCGTCTTAGGTAATATTAATGTTTCCTTAAACTCTTTCATATTAACCCTCCTATTTTCCTAAAAAATACAGTAACACATATAATATTGCTCCTGAAATAACAGCACGAAGCAATACCTGTGGTCTCGTTATCTCAATTTTTTTCCATTTGTACATTAACAGTGTGGCAAAATACATAACTAATACATATAATCCTGTCATCAATAATATATTCATACTTCCTCCATAAAAAAATTCGCCCTAAATCTAAGGACGAATAAAATTTTCCGTGGTACCACCTTAGTTCATAGTAAACTATGCACTCAAATTCTTTTAACGCAAGATTTACGTTTGCCCCTACATATCGAAGCAAAAACTCATAGGTGATCTAATTAATTTATTTCATACTAGACTCACACCATTTTCTAGCTCGCTTAATGAATTGAAATTAACTACTGTCCTAATCACTGTTAATATATTCCTATATTTATTATGTGCTTGTCTTTACGACTAGTACCAATCTCTTCTAATAGAAGAAATCTTCCTTTTTTTCTAACAGAAACCAAGTCTTTTTCCTTCAATACGTGTGAAGGATTAGTTATCAGCTTATGATTCACTCTGACATATCCCTTTAAGACTAAAGATTTCGACTCATTTCTAGACATATTATATACATTTGCGACCAGATTATCAAGTCTTATAGATTGAGTAAACACTTTCTTTTCAGTTAACTGTGGATTATACTCCATATTTTGCACATTTACCTCAATTAATTCCACTTCTAGGTTATTTATACGCAAATTCATCTCAATATAATCTTTTATCTCTGATGCTACAAAAATATATGTTTTATCACTAACGATGATGTCTCCAATATTGTCTTTTTCGATACCTAAAGCAAGTACACTTCCTAAAATATTACGGTGGGTTATATCCTTAAACCTTTTGTCATATACAAGTTCATAACAAGTTATGGAATAATCACCATCATAACTGATTCCCCTTTTCATCTCTGAATTTTTATATCCTCCGAAGAACATAACATCAGGATGAAGTGACTTCAAAATAGCCTGTTGATTCAAATCAAGGAATTTAGTAAGAAAGTAGCCACTTAAATTGGCTACCTTTTTTGCAAACTCCTGATCCTCACTATTAAAATGATCCAGATACAATTAAATTAGCAAATCCTCTTGTTGCGAAATCTAATAATAAGAATCCGATAATTGGAGAGATATCAATCATTCCAATTGGAGGAATTATCCTTCTGAATCTAGATAAGTACGGTTCAACAATTCTACCTAGAATTCCAAATGCTTTCGTGTTTCTAAAGTTCGGGAACCATGTCGATAATACATAGATTATCATGATATATTGGTATATTTTCAAAAACCAATAAATTAATGTTAAAAATAACGCCATTACTCTACCTCTTTATATTGATTATAAAAGTCCATTATAGACCCATCTTCTAAATTTTCACTTCTTGTAAATAAAAATACTTTTTTCTGCATTTGCAGATTAACTCCTTTAATTACATAAACAATTCCAGATAAAAATGCAATCACTTGATTTGCTTCAGAGACATCAACGTCTTCAAAGTTAATTACAAGAGACTTTCCATCAATAATTTTATCCGCAAGTTCCTGTGCTTCTGATGCACTAGCAAGTTTTAAAAACTCCATTTGCTCTCTCGCATCTTCATCCACACGTTCATAAATATCTTTAGTCTTTTTTTCTTCTTCCGGGTAACCCAACATTTTCTTTAAAAAACTCATATATTCACCTACTTATATAATATTCTTCCAAGCCTTACATACGTTGCACCGTACGCTATAGCTAATTCAAAATCATTACTCATACCCATTGATAAATGTGGAAGATTGTGTTTAATTTTTAAGTCTTGCAATGTTTTAAACGAATCCTTTAACACTTCTTTATCATCTGTTTCTACTGCCATTGTCATAAACCCAACAACTTCAATCATTTTATAACGTTTCATCTCTTCTAAGAAATCTTCAACTTCTTCTACTGCTAATCCGTGTTTTGTCTCTTCTGTAGTAGTTTTTACTTGTACGAAACATTTAACAGGTTTTAGAGCTCTTTTTTCGATTTCATCTGCCAATGCAATTCTATCTAGTGAATGCAAATAATCAATTTTATTAATTACTTTTCTAACTTTCTTCGTTTGCATACTTCCAATAAAATGCCATATAACACCATCAACTAAATCATATTTTTTTAAGAAAGAATCATCTCGGTTCTCACCGATGTCTAAAATCCCTTCTTTCTTAAATGCTTCAATCCCTAAATGATCCGTATATTTAGTTACCCCTATTATATTTACTTCGGGATACTTACTCTTCAGTTCTTTAATTAATTCACTTTTCAACATACTATCACCTCAAACATAAATATTATATCATAAATAAGAAAAATAGGGGATTAGCCCTATTTGAATCTCTTATTCAACCAATCAGGAACATTTGGAGCAGCTTCTTTGTCTTCTTCTTCAGCTTCAAAGTCAATAACAATGTCTTCTACTTCATCTACTTCTAGTTCCTCTTTATTCTCTTTAAATCCAGTAGCTATAATTGTAACAATTACTTCATTATCTAATTCTGGGTTAATTGCTTGTCCATGAATTACGTTAATCTCAGTACTAGAGTTATTTTGAATTTCATTAATTGCTTCATTTACTTCACTTAAAGTAATATCGAAATCACTCGTGATATTTACGATTGCATCAGTTGCACCGTTAATACTAGTTTCTAGTAAAGGAGAATGTATTGCACGTCTAACAGCTTCAACAGCTCTTGTTTCACCAGTTGCCATACCGATACCCATTAATGCAGTACCTCTATCCTTCATTACTGTTCTTACATCCGCAAAGTCTACATTTACAAGTCCAGGAACAGCTATAATTTCAGCAATACCCTGTACACCTTGTCTTAGTACTTTATCAGCTTCTCTATATGCTTCAAGCATATTAATGTTTTTATCTAATGCAAATAACAATCTATCGTTTGGTATAACGATGAACGTATCGCAGAATGGTTTTAATAAACGTAACCCTTCTTCAGCCATGATTGTTCTTTTTTCACCTTCAAAACTGAATGGTTTAGTTACTATTGATACTGTTAAAACACCCATATTTTTAGCTATTTCAGCAATAACAGGAGCTGCACCAGTTCCGGTACCTCCACCCATACCTGCTGTAATAAACAACATGTCTGTTCCTTTTATTAATTCTTCTAAGTCAGGTCGTGACTCTTCAGCAGCTAGTCTACCTATCTCTGGGTCAGCACCAGCACCAAGACCTTTAGTTAAACTTCTTCCCAATTGTACGCGTGTATCCGCTTTAGAAAGTCTTAATACTTGGGCATCTGTGTTTACCGCAATAAACTCTACACCCTGTACATTATTTTCAATCATTCGGTTTACGGCGTTTCCACCACCACCACCAACACCTATTACTTTTAAAACAGGTCCGTTTGTGAAATGATCATCATTCATAAACATAGAATTTCCCCCTTGATAACTTTTTTTGTAAAATCTACCCTTTATTATACTTTTTTTTTCACTTTTTATCAATCAACTATGAATATTTAGGACGTAAATCCAAGTACAGATCTGTCACCTGATATTCACTGTATTTATTTAAGTTACTGAAGTCTTCTAAAAAGATATTTATAACCAATCCGTCGCTCATAGTAAATTCAAAGTAATTATCTATTGATTCTACTTTCGCTACGTTAAATCTAAAATTGATACCTAAGTTCTTATATTCCTCTACAAACGCAATGTAGTCTGAAAACTCACTATAGTTAATTATCTCTGGAGTTGAAATACACAGATTTTCATTCTGGACAGTTTTCTCAAAACTTTGCTCGATGAAGTAAAGAGTATCACCATCACAGAATTTTGGATTAGTAGTCTTAAAACTAATTTCTACTTCATTAGGCAATATTCTGTTAATCTCAACACTGTCAATATACTCTAAGTTTTTTAACTTATAGTTTAGATAGACCTTTGGAGTCAATAAAAAGAAACTATCTTCTATACCTAAGTCGTCTATTAATTGTTTCTTTTGTTCTACAGCTCCATTATACGAAACATCATTGTATTTATAGTCACTTGTTAATGCCAAAACAAATGTCAATGATATGCTTAGCAAGATGAAAACAATTGATGTTATTGCTATTTTTCTACGTAAATACATAATATCACCTCTATTTATTATACAATTCTAATTAAGTTTTTCAAAGATAAAAAGGCAGGTTATAAATACTTGCCTTTAAATTCTTCTAAAAAATCACCTAATGTGTCATTTTTAATATTATTTCTGATATCAGCCATCAGTGTTTTTAAGTAGTATAAATTATGGTAACTTAGTAACCTTTGTCCTAAATACTCATCAGCTTTAAACAAATGTCTTAGGTAAGATTTAGAGTATGTTTTACATACTTTACAATCACATTCACTATCTAATGGTGATAAATCATCCTCAAACATTTTTTTAGTGATATTGAACCTACCTGAATGAGTTAATGCAGCCCCATGTCTTGCTAATCTGGTAGGCAGTACACAGTCAAACATATCAATTCCATATCTTGCTCCTACTACTAAATCCTCAGGAGCACCAACACCCATTAAATACCTCGGTTTATCCTTAGGCATAACATCTTGTAAATAATCAAGCATCTCGTACATTTCTTCTTTTGATTCACCAACACTTAATCCACCGATTGAATATCCATCGAATCCTATTTTCACTAATTCCTCTAAACAGTATTTACGCATTTCCTTATCAGGTCCACCCTGAACAATTCCAAACAGAGCTTGGTCTTCTCTTGAATGTGCGTCTTTACCTCTTTTAGCCCATCTAATTGTTCTGTCAACAGACTTTTTCATATAATCCGGTTCTGCATGGAATGGTGGACACTCATCAAAACTCATAATGATATCCGCTCCAAGATTCTCTTGAATCTTAATCGAGTCCTCAGGAGACATAAATAATTTCTCTCCCGACTTGTGATGTCTAAACGTAACTCCTTCTTCAGTAATCTTTCTCAAATTACTAAGACTGAATACTTGGAAACCACCAGAATCTGTTAGTAAGGCTCCGTTCCATTTACTAAACCCTCTGATTCCACCGTGCTTTTTAACGATTTCATCTCCTGGTTGTAGCCATAAGTGGTAGGTATTTCCTAAAATCAACCCATCACTCGCTTCTTCTATTTCTTTATTTTCCAATGTCTTTACAGTAGCTTTTGTCCCAACCGGCATAAAGATAGGTGTTTCATAACTCCCATGTGGAGTATGTAAGATTCCATATCTTGCTCCTGTTTGTTTACATTGATGTATTAATTCATATCTAATTGCCATAATTTCACCTAATAGTTTTTCGCTAATCCTCCGCGAGCAGTTTCACGGTAGTTTTTATTCATATCTTTTCCAGTTTCATACATAGTTTGAACTACTTTATCAAACTGAACTTTATTATCTCTATGTAGTACATGTGATAAATCACATGCATCAATTGCTCTAAGTGCTCCTACAGCATTTCTTTCAATACATGGAATTTGAACTAATCCTAGTACTGGATCACACGTTAACCCTAAGTTATGCTCTAAAGCTATTTCGCAAGCAACCTCAATTTGCTCAATTGGAAAATCAAGTAAAGTCCCATATGCTGCAGCACCCATACTACATGCAGTTCCAATTTCAGCTTGGCATCCTGCCTCAGCTCCACTTATAGAAGCATTGTGTTTTACGATGTTTCCTATAATTGCTGCAGATGCTAAAGCATTAATAATTTCCTCATCTGTGAACCCATGCTTTTCTTGAGCAGAACGCAATACAGCAGGTAACACACCACATGCTCCACACGTAGGTGCCGTAACAACTATTTTTCCCGAAGCGTTCTCTTCACTTACTGCAAACGCATAGGCACTTACCATTGCATTTTCCTTCGCGCTTTCGATTCGGAACATCTTTTTGTTTTCAAGTGACTCGTATAACTCTTTTGCTCTTTTTCTTATATCAAGCCCACCATATAGTAATCCACTTTTAGATAAACCAGAATCAATTGTCTTCTTCATGGTTTCCCAGATTTCAGCTAAAAATTCTTTTATTTCTTCGCCTTCTCTACGGTATACATACTCATATAATGGAACTTCGTTTAATAAACACCAAGATTTGATGTCTCTGAAATTCTTTTCTTTATATACTTCTTTCGAATCCTCAACTTGTAATCCTTTTACTTCAATTGCTCCACCACCCACACTATAAACCTCACACGTGTGGATTCCATCCGTGAAAATCATTCCGTTAGGATGACGTGTTAACTCAACCTCAGGGTGCCATTCAAATGTAACCTCTGAAGGTTGTAATGCTTTTTCAATAATGTAGTCAGTCAAATGCCCTTTTCCAGTCGCAGCTAGTGACCCGAATAACTTGACTGTGTAGTGGTCGCTCGGATGTTTTTCTCTAAACATCTTAGCAGCAGTGCTAGGTCCTATTGTATGTGAACTACTTGGACCTGGACCAATTCGATATAATTCTCTTATTGATTTCATTTCTTTCCCCTCGAAAATCCCCTATTTTATAAACATACTGTCTCCAAAAGAGAAAAATCTATATCTCTCTTTTACTGCAGTATTATAAGCATTCATAACATTTGCCTTTGAACTAAATGCACTTACCAACATTATCAGAGTTGATTTAGGTAAATGGAAGTTCGTTATTAAGGCATCAATTGCTTTAAACTTATACCCAGGATAAATAAATATGTCAGTCCAACCTGAATCTTCAGTAAACTCATCATATTTGCTTCTAATCGTTTCTAACGTTCTTGTAGAAGTTGTCCCCACAGAAACAATTCTTGAAGCTTTATTCATAATATCTGCATTTTCTTTTGTTAAATTATAAAACTCAGCATGCATTTTATGTTCCAATACATTATCAACCTTTATAGGTCTAAATGTACCTAACCCAACATGTAGAGTGATATAGGCTATCTGAACTCCTTTTGCCTTAATCTTAGCAAGAAGTTCCTCTGTAAAGTGAAGTCCTGCAGTTGGTGCAGCAACTGATCCACTATGTTTCGCGTATACAGTTTGGTATCTGTCCGGTAAATTAAGTTTTTCTCTTATATAAGGTGGTAGTGGCATCTCACCAAGTTCATCTAATACTTCAAGGAATATCCCATCATACATAAACTCAACGTGAATAATCCCATCACCAATAATATCGGTACACTTCGCCTTAAGTAAACCCTCTCCAAAACTGATAACTGTACCTATTTTAATTCTTCTAAGAGGCTTAACCAAAGTTTCCCAAATATCTCCTTCGATATTTTTTAAAAGCATTAATTCAATTGATGCTTTCGTAACCTCTTTTTCACCTAAAAGTCTTGCAGGTAATACTTTAGTATCATTAAGTACTAAACAGTCACCAGACTCTAAGTGATCTATGATATGAGAAAAATCAGAGTGAGTTAACGCTCCTGTTTCTTTGTCCATAACCATTAATCTTGATGCAGTTCTATCCAATAGTGGTGTTTGGGCAATTAATTCCTCATCTAAATAAAAATCAAATTCTTCTGTTTTCAAATTAACGTTCCTCGATCTACTTTTAATAAACTATATGCCTTCTCAGTTGCAACACGTCCCCTTGGAGTACGTTTGATATATCCTTGCATTAATAAATAAGGTTCATATACGTCTTCTAAGGTTGTAGACTCTTCACCAATACTTGCAGCCAAAGCTTCAACTCCTACTGGACCACCATTAAATCTCTCGATGATTCCTAGTAAGTACTCTTTATCAGTTCTGTCTAAACCTGTTTTATCTATCTTTAACTTTCCTAATGCATGATCTGTGATTGGTAAATCTACATCACCATTTCCTTGCACCATAGCAAAGTCTCTAATTCTTTTAAATAATCTATTAGCAATTCTAGGTGTTCCTCTAGATCTCATTGCTAATTCTTTTGCAGCGTCTATATCGATTTTCACATCAAAAATAGAAGCAGTTCTTTCAACAATCGTTTGAAGCTCAGATTCAGTGTAGTACTCTAACTTCTCTACAACTCCAAATCTATCTCTTAAAGGACTAGATAAGTCACCGTAACGAGTTGTTGCAGCTACCAGTGTAAATGGCGGTAAATCAATCCTTATGCTTCTAGCAGTAGAATCCTTACCTACAATTAGGTCTAATGAGAAATCTTCCATTGCTGGATATAAAATCTCTTCAACGATTTTTGGTAATCTATGGATTTCATCAATGAACAATATATCTCCAGGCTCTAAACTTGTTAAAATAGCAGCTAAATCTCCTGCTCTTTCTATAGTAGGTCCTGAAGTGGTTTTGATGTTAACACCCATTTCATTCGCAATAATCGCTGCCAGAGTTGTTTTACCTAGACCGGGTGGTCCATAAAGTAGAACATGATCTAAAGATTCATTTCTCATCTTCGCAGCCTTTATATATACATCCATCATTTCCTTTACATTGGATTGTCCAATATAATTAACTAAAAACTTCGGACGTAATGTTTGCTCAAACTCTTCTTCTCTTGTATCTCGTAAAATATCCATTCGAACACCTCAATAATATCTACTTAAGCATTAGTTGTAAAGCACTTTTTACCATTTCATCTAGGGAAGTGTTTTCAACCTGTAGCTTCGGTAGTACTTTATTAACTTCTCTAATTGAGTACCCCAGAGAAATCAGTACTTCTTTCACATCTAATATATCATTATTAATGATACCCTCAGCCTCAAACTTACCTTTTAAATCTAAAATAATTTGTTGAGAAGCTTTTGGCCCAATACCAGGGAATTTTCTCAAGTAATCACTATTACCACTTTCAATAGCCGACACAATTCCCGAAACAGAACCCGTGGCTAATATAGCTAAAGAACCCTTAGGTCCAATCCCCTTTACACTAATCAATTTTAAGAATAAATTTCTTTCATCTTTAGAACTAAATCCAAACAAATCAAGAATGTCTTCCCTTACGTACTGATACGTATAAATCTTTATTTTCTCTCCAACCTTAAAAACATACGGGTTGGCAGTTTTCACCATATATCCAATATTATTAACATCAACAATCACTGCATCTGCAGAATGATCCTTTATTTCTCCATATATATACGAAATCATATAGTCACCTACGCTTTCTCTAACACAATTATACTAGAATTGTCAGTATAAAGTATATTAAACCCTAACTTAGAAGCAATAATACTAAAAACCTGTACATTGAAGAAACTTATATGAGTATAATCTCTTCTATACCACCAATCAAAAAATGGTTCCTGGATAAACATGGTTTGAATAATCAATATGCCCTTAGATTTCATTAAAGACTTAATATTTTCAAGTTCCATCATCGGATCATCAAAATGTTCAATCACTTCAGTTAAAGTAACAACATCATACAAAAACTTATCGTAATCCTCATCATGTTCAAAGTACTTGTCATACGTCTTAACATTAAATCCTCTCCTTTTAAGGAGTTCAGCTAATACCGGACCAGGTCCACAACCATACTCAAGAAGGGTCTCGCCCTTTAAATATTTCTCGACCTTAGAAATAAGTCTTTCAAACATCTCTACGTATCCAGTATTTTCCATAGTGTTATTATGTTTTGCATAATGATCATACTCAACATCACCATCTATTACTCTATCTTTAGAAATAAAACCACACTCACAAAGATCATAATATGATTTTGTTTGCTCATCATACTCTCTTTCAGTTGGCTTTCCACATATTTTACACATACGATTTCCTTTCATAAAAAACTGTGTGTTAAACACACAGTCTATAAATTATTGTAAACCATTAAGATAATCGCACCAATAGCGGCTAACATCACCCAAATAGCTGCTGCTTTCCAGAATACTTGAATAAACTTCACAGTATGTCTTCTTCTTACCTTAACCTTATCTTTATCCTTCGTTGAATGAATTTCTTCAATGAACTTATCAAAGTCAGATAACTCACCACTTGCCTCTTCAGTATCAAGATCATTTTCAACTGTATCTAGTTCAGAATCTTGTTCCATTTCTTCAATATCAGTCATAATCTCATCTAAAGACTCTTCTTCAGTATCATCAAATGTATTTTCTATTTGCTCATCAGTAGTTAAAGAATCAGTTTCCTCTTCAGAGTCATCTAACAACTCATTTAAAGTCTCTTCTGTGTCTTCTTGAGAATCTTCAACAGATTCATCTTGGGATTCAATAATTTCTTCTTGAGGCTCTAATACCTCTTCTTGAGTTTCTAAAACATCATCTTTTTGTTCAGGAACTGAATCCTCAACTAAAGTATCCTCTATAACAGGCACTGTTTTTAATAGTGCTTCTTGTTTTCTCATTTCTACTTCTTGAATCAGTTCATCAATTTTATCGTCTTTCTCGCTCATTCTAAGTTCAATCTCTTCTATTTTCTTAAGAAGCATTAACTCAGTTTCACTTGGACCTTTTGGTACTTCTTCAACAACTGGTTCTTCCACAACTTCCTCTTCTGGAAGTTCTTGTTTTTCATCCAATAAAACAACTGGTTTAGGAACGAAGTGATCCATATCGTATTCGTAGTCTTTAGAAGCTGTAACTGTAAACTTAGGTTGTTCGATTCTTTCTTGTATTTGAACTTGTTCTTCAATTGGTTCAACTACTTGTTGAACAGGTTCTTCCTCTGTTTTAACAGTTCTTTGATAACTAAGTTTTTCTTCTAGTTCAGCTATTTTAGATAATAATGTCTGTTCTATTTTTTGAGCTTCTGTTAACTCAGGGTTCTCACCACGAGCTAACATCGAGATTTTATTCTCTATATCCTCAATTTTTTTAAGTAATAAATCTTCTTTGTTTACAGGAGCTTGTGGTTGCATATATAACGTTTCCATGTTAGAAATTTTATTCATTAATGCAATCATATTAGGGTCATAACTTTGACGTTCTGCAAGTTTCTGCTCTAGAGAGTCAATTTTCTTCAGTAATATCTCCTCTGAATCTCTTCGTGGAGCTTCATACGTACTAATTATTTTATTCATTACGGATTCTAGCTCCTCTCTAGATTTATCTTCAGTAATATCTTCAATCAACTGATGATTTTCCCCACGTACTATTGTTGCTATCATATCTTTTAATTCATCATCAAATAATTGACCAGGTTTTAAGTTTTCTTCCATCATATCGTCTTCAACTTGATAGTTATAAAGACTAGGAATCTCTAAATGTTTCTGATATTCAATATTTCTTATGTGATGTTCACTTGGTGTATATTTATCCAAGATGTAATTCACCATCTCTTTCTTATTCATTTTTAAGTCATCAGCAATGAAATTTTCTCTTGCATACTCTTCAATTTCATCCATTGATTTTTTCATTAATTCTGCTTTTAGATCAGGACTAGAATCTTCTAACCCACGCAAAATAAAGTTTACAACTGATTCCCTGTCTAAGTTTCTAGGCATATCAATACCAAGACTTATTCCTAATGCTTCCACTTCTTCATTACTTGAGAATCTAGTTAAACTTTCTTTCGCAATTATATATGGTTGACCATCAAGGTCATTTGCTTCATCTATAAATCTTGATAGTTTAGTAAACACATCTTTTGCATACTCAAATTTCTCTTCCGAATCAGAAAGAGCTTTTTTAATAGTAGTATCTTTAATTGTGAGTTCTCTTAAATTATTAAATACAACAGTCCAAAGTCTAAATTTGATATCGAAAGTATCAACCTCTATACCTTGTGCGTCGGTAAAGTTTAATAATTGTAAAAGAGTATAGTCTTCTAATTCAGTAGCATATCCTCTTAAGTGAACCAAGTCACGATCAGAAGCTATCTGTATACTTATTTGTTGTGCTAACACATAAGTAAGTATCCTTTTTGATAGATAAACTTCAGACTCTTTAAGCAAGTCATTTAACACATCAGATGACAATTTAGAAAGCTTTATAACTTCCTTAACTCTAAATTCAGGTTTATTCGTAAACATTAGACCACCCTTTTAGTCAGATTTTTAACAAAAATTACTATTTCTATTATATATTTTTATACATATATTTTCAATAAAGATAAGAAAAAGAGCCGAAGCTCTTTAAACTTGTTCTCCTAGAAGGTGCCAAGTCTTACCTTCTTTGATTTTTACTTTAACGATTTTACCTATAGAATCCTTGTTTCCTTTAAAGTTTACTAGCTTATTATGTCTAGTATATCCAGTCAACATATCGGGATCATTTTTACTTGTTGAATCTACTAAAACTTCCACCACTTCATGTTCAAATCGTTTAGAACCTATCAAGTAACCTTTATTAGTAGCTTCCATCAATCTATTTAATCTTGATTTCTTCTCTTCGTTTGTTACAGTATCCTCGTATTTGGCTGCTGGTGTTCCTTCACGTTTGGAATAAATAAACGTAAATGCACCTTCAAACCCAACCTCTTCTACTAAAGATATTGTCTCTAAGAAGTCCTCTTCTGTTTCATTTGGGAACCCTACAATAATATCAGTAGTAATTGAAATACTTGGAATATATTCTTTTAACAATCTAACAAGTTCTAGATAGTCTTCTCTTGTATATTTTCTATTCATTTTTTTTAACACACTATTTGAACCAGATTGAACAGGTAAATGAAGATGTTCCATTACATTTTCACTCTCTGCCATTGCCTTAATAGTATCTAAATCTAAATCTCTTGGATGAGATGTAGTATAACGTATTCTCTTTATTCCAGTTTCATTTAAATCTCTCAATAACTGCCCGAATGTATATTCACTCTCTAAGTCCTTTGCATACGCATTTACGTTTTGACCTAATAGAGTTACCTCTTTATAACCATTTTCAGCAAGTTCTTTAACTTCAGCGATAATTGCCTCTGGCATTCTACTTCTTTCCTTACCTCTTGTGTAAGGTACAATACAGTACGTACAGAATTCATCACAACCGTACATAATATTAATCCAAGCTTTAGTTTTATTATCTCTAATCTTAGGGATGTCTTCTACGATACTTCCCTCAGTTGAGAATACCTCAACAACTCTTTCTTTATCTAAGTAAGCTGTATATAAGTATTCTGGTAGTTTATGGATATTATGTGTTCCAAAAATCAAATCAATATATGGATACTTTTCAAGTAACTTATTTACTACTGACTCTTCTTGTGGCATACACCCACAAATACCAAGTAATAAGTTGGGATTCGTTCTTTTTAAAGAACTTAACCTACCCATTTCCCCAAAAACTCTATTTTCTGCATTATCTCTAACTGCACATGTATTTAATAATATGATATCAGCTTCAGTAGATGGTGCTTTCTCAAATCCCATCTGTTCGAAGATTCCAGCCATTTTTTCTGTATCTGCTTCATTCCCCTGACAACCATATGTTTGAATACTATACTTCTTATTTTTACCTAAACTCATAAGCTCATTTGCGATATTAAACTCAATTACTTCTGTATCGCCTTTTCTTAAACGAGCATCTTTAATTGAAGGTTTTTTAAAGTACTTTCCATAATCCTTCATGTTTTCACCTAACAGACTAAAACGAACCAAGAGTTCGTTTTTAGTTTTTCCCTCTATAAAATTCAATAGTGTAGATTGCTAAATAGATAACTAAATAACTTCCTACAGCATATAATACTAAAATACTTCTATCTAGATCCTTAATCCACTCTATTGGATCAAACCTCGGTTCTTGAGGTATTGGAGTCACAGGATCAACCGGCTCCTCTTTCTCAGTAAGAATAGATTTAATCACAACTCCATTGTCCATCAATATAACTTTTCTACCAGTTCCTTCAGCAACTGTCTCAAGTAAACTGTATTCATCGTTGATTAATGAAACAACTTCATGAGTTGAATCTGTAGTAACTTCAATATGATAATTCGTTATAGCTGTTAAAGAACCGTACAGCCCTATTTCGATTGTTTCATATGGAGTTCCAATAAAGTCACCTAACTCGTAACTTGCTCTTACTACCTGTTCTGTTTCTTTAATCTCTATTTTAAGTTCTGTAATAATACTATCTAGTACTCTACTTAAACTCTCATTAGGAATTAATAACTCATATCCTTCGGCCTTGATTAATAAATCAATTCCGTTATCCTCTGCGTAAACTAATGCATCCTTTTGGATAATAACTACTACACCATCTTCTCCACTAGAATTTAGTTCTGGAAATTCTAACACTGACTCTTCTAGAGTATTCACTAATGAATCAATCAAAGAAATTAGGAAATCAGATGTAACACTAGCTTCTAGTAAGTCCGCTGATACATACGTTAAATCTTCTGGTGTAAATTCTATAATCTCATTTTCAGGGTCTTCAGGATCTACCACAACATTATCATCAGTTTCCTCTTGGAATGTTGCGTTAAAGTCCATGTCACCTTTAATAACAGTATTTTCAAGCGGTGACCATCCTGTAAATTCATAACCCTCTAACTCTACTATATATTCAGTTATTGTTTGTCTTTGGTTAGTATCTACTAAATGCCAAATAGTGTCTCCACTAATAAACAATCTCTGATAATTTTCTTCTTCAAATATATTGTCTTCCGTAGCAGGATACTCTGTCACACCTACATTGAAAGCTGTTCTTACTTGTTCATTTAACTCTTCTAATACTGAGTCATGTCCAATCTCAGCTACAACTATCGTCGATCCATCAAGATTTTTAAATGTTATATCGTACATATTAGGTAAGTAAATAGCCTGAACGGTAATATCTTCAGTAATATTTAATATTGAAGCTGACCACCCAACAAGTTGATATCCTATTCTTGTATGATTAACCTGTTTTGCGTCTTGCCCATTTAGAACCTCTTGAACCTCTATAACATCTTCGTCAAAGTCAATAAAAGTTACTGTATGAGTTTCTCCATCAGCAGCTTTCGCTATATTCAATTGAGTAAACGACAATATTCCAAGCAATATAAGTAATAATACCTTCTTAGCCATAAACTACCTCCTTAGTAACTTTATATATATTTTAACCATTATATTCTTTTTTTTCAATGATTTATGTTGTAACTATTAGTAAATTCTGTTAATTGGAATAATCTTTTTAGTTAAACCGTCTTCTATTTGAAGAACTGTCCCATTTAATTGAGTTTTTCCTGTGTCCATAGGTTGAAATCTTTCTGGCATACCAGTTTTGAATTTTCTGATAATACCTTCTTTCTTAACACCAATAACTCCATCCAAACATCCGTTCATTCCTACATCAGTTTGAAAACCAGTCCCAAACTCTAAAATTCTAGCATCCGCAGTAGGTACGTGAGTATGTGTTCCTAAAACAGCAGCCACTCTACCATCAACGTAATAACCAAATGCTATTTTTTCACTAGTTGCTTCACCATGAAAATCAACAATGAAAACATCGCTGTCAACTTCTTCTAGGATTTGATCAATTCTTTCAAACGGACAATCATATCTAGCGTTCATAAACACTGTACCAATTAATGATACTACAGTAACTTTAGTACCATTATAGTTAATTGTTAGATACCCTTTACCAGGTGTACCTTTCGCATAGTTTGCTGGTACTACAATTGTGTTCTTCTCATCAATAAACTCGTAAATATCCTTATTGTCCCAAGTATGGTTCCCCATTGTTACACAGGCAACACCTTGTTCCATTAACCACTTATATGTTTTTTGGGTAATTCCTTTACCGTGGGCAACATTTTCCCCATTCACTATAACTAAGTTGATGTCATAGTCTTTTTTAAGAGTAGCAAGATTATCCTCAAGGGCACTTCTCCCCATCTTCCCTACTACATCGCCTAAAAATAATACATTCATTCTATCACTCTTTCTAAATAAAGCCTTCCAAACGGAAGGCTTATTTTGCTACATCGATTGCTCTTGTTTCTCTGATTACTGTTACTTTAACAGTTCCTGGATAACTCATCTTATCTTCAATCTGAGTTTTAATGTCTCGAGCGATTTGGTGAGCTTGTAAGTCAGAAATTTTCTCTGGCTTAACAATTACTCTGATCTCTCGTCCAGCTTGTATCGCAAACGATTTTTCTACACCTTCGAATCCATTAGAAATTTCTTCAAGTTGTTCTAATCGTTTAACGTAGTTTTCAACACTTTCACTTCTAGCTCCTGGTCTAGCAGCACTTAACTTATCTGAAGCAGCTACTAAGATCGAAATTATGCTTGAAGGTGCAACATCACCATGGTGAGATGCAATTGCATTCATAACTTCAGGACGCTCTTTATAACGTTTTGCTAAATCAATACCAATTTCTATGTGAGTACCGTCAACTTCATGGTCAACAGCTTTACCGATGTCGTGTAATAATCCGGCACGTCTAGCTAATATTTCGTTTTCGCCTAACTCTGCAGCTAACTTACCTGCAAAGAACGCACATTCAATTGAATGTTTTAATACATTCTGACCATAACTCGTTCTGAATTTCAATCTACCAATGTATTTAATTAAATCTGGGTGAATTCTACCAATACCCGTTTCGAATACTGCTTGCTCACCAGCTTCTCTAATTTCAGCATCCACTTCTTTTCGAGATTTGTCTACAATCTCTTCAATTCTACCTGGATGAATTCTTCCGTCAGATACTAATGTTTCTAACGTTTTTCTAGCAACTTCTCTTCTAACAGGATCAAACCCTGATAATACTACTGCTTCTGGAGTATCATCAATAATTAAATCTACACCTGTTAATGATTCAATTGCTCTAATGTTTCTACCTTCTCTACCAATGATTCGACCCTTCATTTCATCATTTGGTAATGCAACTACAGAAACTGTTTTTTCTGTTGTCGCATCGTTAGCATATTGCATAATAGAATGTGCTAATAATGTTTTTGCTTTTTTGTCTGAGACTAATTTTGCCTCTGCTTCTTTTTCCTTGATGAGTGCAGTAATCTCTAAACTAATTTCTTCTTCCACTCTGTCCATAATAATCGACTTAGCTTCTTCAACCGTAGTATTAGAAATTTCCACTAATTTTTGTTCTTCTTGTAATAGTAATTCATCCATTTTACTATTTTTCTTATCAAGTTCTACTCTTTTGTTATCTAACTGAGATTCTTTTTTATCTAGAGTCGACTCACGTCTATCTAAATTAGAAGATCGATTATCCAATCTATCTTCTCGTTTCGTTAATCTGTTTTCAGTATCAGTAATAACTTTTGTGCGACTTTTTATATCTCGATCAGCTTCTTGTTTTAAACTATGAATTTCTTGCTTTGTTTCGATAATTGTTTCTTTACGTCTTCTCTCAGCATCTTTTTCAGCAGTTTCAACAATACTTAAAGCTTGTTTCTTCGCATTTCGAACGCTTCTAGCGTCGATAATAGTTTTAATAACTATCCCTAGGATAGAACCTAATAATAAACCTAGTAAAACGGGCATAATTAATTGGTTTAATTCTCCCATTCTTTTCCTCCGTTTTATTATTGTATATTTGAAATTAAGGTCTTAATAATTTACTCACGTCTTATTATATCTAAATAACCCTTAAATAGCAATTGAGATAGACGAAAAAAAAGCAGTAAATAACTGCTTTTTCACTACATTTTTTCTCTAATCTGTGCTTCTACTTCTGCTAAGATATTTGGGTTTTCTTTTAAGTAGTTTTTCACGTTCTCTCTACCTTGCCCAATCTTCTCTTCTTTATATGCAAACCAAGAACCACTCTTATCAATAATATCCATTTGAACAGCTAAATCTAATACCTCACCTGGTTTAGAAATACCTTCTCCATAAATAATATCAATCTCCGCTGTTTTGAATGGAGGTGCTACCTTATTCTTAACAATTTTGATTCTCGCTTTATTCCCCATAATGTCTGTACCTAGTTTAAGCGTTTCACCTCTTCTGATTTCTAAACGAATCGTAGAATAGAACTTAAGCGCTCTACCACCTGGTGTCACTTCAGGATTACCAAACATAATCCCAACTTTTTCTCTAATTTGGTTGATAAATATTGCTACTGTATTTGTTTTTGAAATTGCACCTGATAATTTTCTCATCGCTTGTGACATTAAACGAGCTTGTAACCCTACATGAGAAGCTCCCATGTCACCTTGAATCTCAGCTTCTGGTACTAATGCAGCAACAGAATCCACTACTAAGATATCTACTGCACCAGAACGAATTAACGCCTCCGCAATTTCTAACGCTTGTTCACCTGTATCCGGTTGAGATAATAATAACTCATCAATGTTTACACCTAACGCTTCAGCATATATTGGATCTAATGCATGTTCCGCATCAATAAATGCAGCATTTCCACCCAGTTTTTGTGCTTCTGCAATCGCATGTAACGTAAATGTTGTTTTCCCTGAACTTTCAGGACCATACACTTCGATAATTCTTCCTCTTGGATATCCACCTATACCTAGTGCATTATCCAATAAAATAGAGCCACTTGGAATTGATTCGATTTCAACATGCGGTTTATCCCCAAGTTTCATTACAGAACCTTTTCCGTATTGTTTTTCTATTTGCTTCATCGCTTCTTCTAAAGCTTTAGCTCTTTTATCTGACATAAACATATACCTCCAATACTATGTTTAACAAAACACTCATTTTTTACTTCGAACTTAAAATAATGTCTAAATTCTTTTGAACGTACTCATATCCAGATACTACAGTTAAGATTAATGCAACATACATTAAATACTCACCCACTACTACTAATGGCGAGATCATTAATAAAATAATTGCGATCATTGTTGTAGCAGTCTTATATTTTCCTAAGTTTCCTGCAGAAATGACTTTTCCTTCTGAAACTGCTACTAAACGTACACCTGATACAATAAACTCTCTCGCTAAGATAATAATTACGATCCACAGTGCAACTAAACCAGCATCCTGTAATAAAAGTAATGCAGCCATTACTAAAATTTTATCTGCTAATGGATCCATAAACTTTCCGAATGTAGTAACTAAATCATTCTTTCTAGCAATGTAACCATCTAGGAAGTCCGTAAGAGACGCAACTGAAAACACGATTAACATCCATAAGTACTTCCAAGTAATTCCTAATAAAGCTACTGTATCCAATGCATCAATGTAATATAACACTACCATTACAGGGATTAATAGTACCCTGAAAATAGTTAATTTATTTGGTAAATTCATCTAATCACTCCTAGTACAAATTATAACATACACCCTTAGTAAATACACCTTATTTATACTGTTAAATAAAGCGAATCAACAAAACATTTGCAACTCAAGAAACTTTCTAATATAATGTAAAAGCATATTGAAATTTAACGTTGCTTTATAATATGAATTTTGATAAAATTACAATGTTAAGGTTGGAGGTGTAAGGAATGGCTAATATCAAACAGCAAAAGAAAAGAATTTTAACAAACAACAAAGCGAACATAATGAACTCAGCTTTTAAATCATCATTAAAATCATCTTTAAAAGAAGTTGAAGTAGCTGTAGAAGCAAATGATAAAGATGCTGCAATCGCTGCAAACAATGTTGCTGCTAAAAAATTAGATAAAGCAGTTGCAAAAGGTTTAGTACACAAAAACTACGTAGCAAGACAAAAATCAAGACTTGCAAAACTAGTTAACACACTATAAAAAAAACATCCAACGGGATGTTTTTTTTTTGCTAAATATTCAATATAAACATCTCTAGACCTACTTTTTTATCTAAAAGACCTTTTTTCACTTTTAACTCTGTCTCAGATAAAAGCTCTAGTTGATGTGCAATATACTCTTCACTAACATTTTTGGCGTTTTTCTTAATATAAAACACCCTACCTTTTGATGCGTTAAAGAACTGCATTAAATCTTGATCCGTATAGCCCTTTGAAAGAAGCGTCTTCGCATAATTAATTTCTCTAAATTTATTTACGATTAATCCTAATAGTCTTAAGGGATCTTCTGTTCTCATTAAATCATAACAAATACTCATCGCTTGTGTTAAATCACGATCTACTACTTTGTTTACTAATTGGAAGACATCGCTTTCCACATTTCTCGGAACAAGCATATCAATATCATCTACAAATACAGTATCTCCTGCTTCAAAATAGTTTTCCAATTTATTTAACTCATTCATTACACTTTGTGTATTATTTTCAGTTCTTTTGATTATTTCAACTACTGCATCATTATGAATACGAATTTGTCTTTTATCCAAAAAGTTTTTAATAGCTGCATTCATTTTATCTGACTCTAATGCCTTAAAATCGAATACCTCACAAACACTATTTAATACTTTAACAATCTTACTTCTTTTATCCAATGTTTTATTCGGAACGATAATCAACGTTAAAAACACGGGTAGGTCATTTAATAGACTTGTAAAATCATCTACGTTATATCCTTCCTTTTCTTTAAAGTCAAAGTTTTTAATAATTACTGCTTTATCATCTTCCATAAATGGAATAGTTGAAGCATCCATCAATGCTTCAGAAAATAATGACTCCTCTATATCATATGTCACACTATTATATTGATCCACCCCAGCTTGCTCGATTAAACTTTTTAGTTTTCGATCTACTAGATAAGGATCTCCTGTTAATAAATACGCTTTACCTTGTGCACTCATATTTTCACTTCCTAACAAAAAAATTATACCATACCCTAATCTTTACTACTATCTAAAACCGAGAAAATGTTCTTCATATTCTTCTGTTGTATAAAGCAACCCATCCCGGTAAATTATTGTACCATCTTCATCTGTTCTATACACCGGATACTCTTCAATTAGTTCTAATACATCCTTGGATGGAAGACCATAGTTATTCTTCCCTAAACTAATGATCAACGCTTCAGGATTAGTGTTTTGAAGCATTTCAAATGTTGTAGAAGTATTTGATCCATGGTGACCTAATTTCATATAGTCCATAGGACCAAAACTTTGCTTTAACTCACTATCCCCCATAAAATAAAACGATTTATCTAGTTGCACTTTTAATAGAATAGATTGATTATTAATATCTTTTTGATCACTTGTGGGTCCCAGGACACTTATAACTCCAAACGAGTCACCAGTTTTTGCTTTAATAAGTCTACCATCAAAATCTATCGTAAACTCAGCATACTCATTGATTACAATTGTATTTACATTAAACGAATCTAATATGTCTTGGTATCCAGCAATATGATCATAATGACTATGGGTTAAAATAAAATAATCAATTTCATCAATCCCTAAACTTTTCAATACTGGAATTACATTTCTTTTTGTTATATCTCTTCCGTGTTTTCCCCCTGTATCAATTAGATAAACATACTCATCAACAATTAGCGTACTATCCCCTTGATCAACATCAATAAAATACATCCCTTCAGCTGGTTCTAGAAAGAGTGGAATCAACAATAGCAAAACAACTACTTTTTTGCGAATAAAAAAGTAATATAACGATACTACCGCTGGATGTAGATTCGGGATTGTAATAATCATATTAAACTCCGAACTTAAAAACACTAACCGTTCAAAAAGCACTATAAACTCTGAATAGATTTCTTCTATTTTTATTAAAAGTGTTGCAAATCCCATTGGTAATATCATATTGCTCATTAGCCAAACGAGGTATACATTGATAAATATAGTAATGAGGTTTATTTGGTTATACATGTTAATGATAATTGGTAATGTAGCATACTGTGCCACAATTGACACCTCTAATAAGTTTTTAGGATTTGTTGTTATTAGAAAGAACGTCACTAAAAACGATAGTTGAAAACCAACATCATAGACAATAAACCTGTTCATTAAGACAGATCCAATAAATACAATTGATAAACAATCTAGCGAACTGTATCCTTCTTTTTTTAAGAAAAAATACAAAATATACATCGATCCTGCTCGCACAATAGAAGGAGTGAACCCCGCGATGATCATGTAAAAAAAGATAAAAACGATAACATATTTCTTTTTGATGAACCTTTCTAACATCAGTGCTAAAAATCCTACGTGTAAACCGGATATTGCGAACATATGAGAAATACCCATCTCACTAAACGTATTGAGGTCATGTTTATCAAAATATTGTTTATCTCCTAAAATAAGTGCTGATAAATATTTTTTAGGTAGTTCATCAAAAGAGTTTATGTATTCTTTCATCGTATCTCTTACCTTGTAAATGGTAAATCTATTCTCAATCACGTATGAACCTTCATCATAAAATGAATTATGTATACCCTTACCCATTAAATACTTCTTATAATCAAACGTAAATGGAGACGTTTTCCCATGTGGTTCAGAAAAACTACCTTTTAGTTTTATAACGTCCCCAACTTCAAACTCTCCTTTTATTCTAATACTTGTGTTTCCTTTGCAAGTATTGTATTCATCTCGGTCAATAATCATGCAAGTGGTAGGTGGTTTTATGGGTCGCATTGACAGTATAAAGATGAGTATTCCAAACAGGATATATCTCGGTTTAATTTTAATCAAAAACAACAAAAAAATAAGATAATAGATATTATGTAAAGAAAGTATAATTATCAAAACAGTGAGCGCAACAAAGTGAATATTACCTTGTAGAGATAAGGTTCTTAAACGACTCAAATGTGCTTTCACCTATTCCTGGTACGTTCATGATATCCTCTATTGTTTTAAAAGGTCCATTTTCTTCACGGTATGTTATGATTGCTTTCGCTTTAGACTCTCCCAATTTTGGTAAACTCATAAGTTCAGACAAAGTTGCAGTATTGATATTAATAAAATTATGAGACTTATCTTCCATTGCCTCTACTACAATCACATCTTCATCATGTAGTCTAGCTGATAAGTTTACACTTAGAACATCCGCATTATCTGTAAATCCTCCAGCAAGGTCAATCACTGTAATCACTCTAGTATTCTCTTTTACCTGGAACACACCGTTTTGAACAACTTCTCCTTTGACTTCAACAAAGATTTCATTTATATTGCACTCTTCAGTTATATATACTTTCTCTGGTTCTTTAATATATAAAAAATAAACAAGAATCAAAACGATAATTAAATACTCTTTTTTCATAAAACCACCAAAAGTATATTTCTATCTCATTTCTTGTTTACTAAAAAAAAGGTCATGAATGACCCTTTATTTTTTTGTACAAATATAAACTACTCTGTCTTCTAAATATTCTTTTTTAATATCAAACATATGAAGCATTAAATCCAATTGTTCTTCTGAATACACTCTTTGGATGTGTTCTTCATCAAAACGTTCGTAAATACCTTCATATTGAATAAAAAACGTTAAATAGTGATATAACTGATGTTCTAATACATTGGTTTTCCAAATGTATGTTACATCTTCATCTACATCAACATGCAGATAATCTTCCATTCGTTTTAACTTTGATTCTGTGTGTACATCAAAGATGAATACACCATCCTCCAAGTTTTCATACACATTTTTAAATACATTCTCTACATCTTTATCTTCAAGCAAATAGTTAATAGAGTCGACTGTACAAATAATGTTATCAATTCCTTCTAAGTAAAAATCGTCCTTTAAATCATGTAAAAACAAACTCACTTCAGGATTTCTTCCACGAGCCACTTCTAACATTTCTTCTGAAAAGTCAGAACCTATCATTTCATACGAATCTTTTAATAATGAAATCATTTTTCCTGTTCCACAAGCTAAATCTAATACTCTACCTGGTTTAAGATTTTTTTTTAAGATTTCTGCTAGTTCTGGATAATCAAAATCATTTAGTTGATCATAATAATATGCAAAATCTTTATACATACTGACTAATATCAAGTGTAGGAATATCCAACCAAAGTTTTTCTAATTGAAAATATTCTCTTTCTTCAGGCAAGAAGATATTTACAATTACTTCTCCAAGGTCAACTAGAACCCACTTTCCTGATTCCTTTCCTTCGACTCTTATACTAACTTTGCTTTCGTTCGCGTAGTCTTTTAAATGATTCATAATCGCTGTTGTTTGTCTTTCAGTGTTCCCAGAGCAAATTACAACATATTCATAAAAAGGACTAATCCCTCTCATGTCATAACACACTATATCTTCTGCTCTTACATCATCTACTACGTTTAATATATCTTTAATCATATGTCACTTCCTTATAGTATTCCTTATATTTGTCCCACATTGCATAAGTATGTTCATGCATTCTAATAGGGCCATTAATCATATATTGCAGTTTATATGCAACTGCTTCATTCAAAGACTGATACGATAATTCTCTCATAATCTCCGAATCTTTAAACTTTCTTGTGTTTCTTTCTGTTATATCAGCAACAAATAATACCTTTTGTAGCTCAGTCATTTCAGGATGCCCTGTAGGATGCCATTTAATAGCTTTCAGGATTTCCTCATCAGAAACTCCATATTTCGTTAAAGCTAAATATTCACCAACATATGCATGCCATAATTTTTCATGTTCCCGAATGTCATATCCACCTTGAATCATCAAAGCCTTCATTGTACAGTGACCTGTTTTTTTTGCCACATCATGCAAAAGTGCAATTGTTTTTGCTTTTTCAACGTCTAAATCATAGTGTTCTGCCAATCGAATCGACTCTTCCATCACACCCATAATATGTGACAATCTGCCAGGGTGTTCTTTCATCACTTCATGAATCTCTTTGATTAAATCCATTAGAATATCGACTCCCTTATATAATATTTAAGATTTTCTGGTAAGTGTAAGATTAGTTGAACATCTTTATTAATTGTGACGAACCCTAGACCAGAAATAACCAAATCTTGATTCGACTTAATGTTCAGTTTATGCGTTGTGAATGCACCTAATTTTTGTTTTTCTGTCTCCACTGGTGGTACTAATAATGTATTTTTATTCTTTTTATAATATTCATCCGCATAGGATGTTTTTGTTCTTCTAATTGGTACCCTATTAGCATTGTAAAACACAAACGAAGCTAACGGTCCATCAGCGTAGTCAATTCTAGCAAATCCACCAATATAAAATGACTGTTTTGCCTCTACTTGATAAACTGTAGGTTTAATTCCTTTATACGGTGTTACATCTTTTAACGATTGATCTAAATAATGAGCTACTTGATGTTGATTGATTACACCTGGTGTATCAATCAAATACGCGTCATTCATTTCTATTTCAATCGTAGAAATAGTTGTACCAGGGAAGATAGAAGTTGTGATGACATTTTCTTCTCCAGTATAGTGTGCGATCAATGCATTGATGAAGGAAGACTTTCCAACATTTGTACAACCGACTACATATACATTTCTGCCTCTTTGGTGTTCGTTAATCATCTCAATAACACCTTCTATTCGACTTTGTTTTAAACTTGAAATAACTTCTGCATCAAGTACTTTTAAACCAAGTTCTTTTGCGGTACGTCTCATCCAATGAACTATTTTATTTGGATTTACACTTTTAGGAAATAAATCTAGTTTGTTACCAACTAATAATATATCGTTTGTAGAAGTTATACGGTTTAATCCATGAATAAAAGACCCATGGAAATCAAACACATCGACAATATATACAACAAGTGAACTTGCTTCTATGTTATGAAGTACATCTAAATAATCCTGCGACTCTAATTCTGTTTCACTCGCTTTATTATAATGTTTTATTTGGAAACATCTTTGACAATACTCTGCATCCTCTTTGGGAGAGTACCCCAATGCTGCTTTTTGTGTGGTTTGAATTTCAACACCACAGCCTATACATTTATAACTCATATTTTTCTCCAACATCTTTTAAGATTGTTTTATATTCTAAGTTGTATCTTTTTTTAATACGTCTTAAAACCGCTCGTTCTAATCGGCGATTTATTTTAGTAAACCACTTTTCTGTCTTTCTTTCAATCGCTTCAACTAAGTATGTATCTACCCCTATTCTATTCCCAACAGAGACATCTGTCATTAGTTGATCTCCTAAAAAGACCATTTCTTCGATAGAATATGGAAGTTCATTAATTTTTTTCATAATATATTTTTTTAAAGGTTTTCTAGCTAATGCTAACCCATCAACTCCTAACTCCTTTAAAAAAGGAGTCACTCTAGAGGTAGGAGAGTTTGAAATAATCAATACTGTAAATCCAATTTCTCTAAGTTCATTTACAAATTTTGTCATCGTATCATCTGGTGTATCCAGAGCATAAGAAACTAAAGTATTATCCAAATCAGATAACACGACTCTTTTTCCTTGAGCATATAACTTTTTAAAGTTAATTGACTGTACCTTGTCAACATACTCTTTTGGAATGTAATTTTTACTTTTAAAAATATTGATTAACATAGTTACACCTCAAAAATTATTATACTAAAAGCCTTTAAATAAAAAAAGCATCTTACTAACGTACGATACTTCTTTTGATAATACGTTCTACTAGATTTGCAGCATTATCGGCTGCTTCCGCTACAAACTCTTCATAGTTCCCTAACTGACCATCAGAACCGATCACATCTGAAATCGCTCTAACGATTAAGAATGGAACATTATAAATTTGTGCTGTTTGAGCAATAGAAGCACCTTCCATTTCAGTCGCTCGAATCTCTTCGGTCTCTTTTAATATCGCTTCTATTTGTTTATATTCTGTTACAAATGAATCTCCTGTTGAGATTACACCTAATGTGTAGTCTAATTCTAATTCTTTTGCAGCCTCTTCTGCGTTTTGAACTAAAGTAGTATCAGCGATGAAAAATTTATTCTCACCGGGGATTTGGCCCATTTCATATCCAAATCCAATGGCATTTGCATCAAAATATATCGCTTTGGTAGAAATTACCAATGATTTCTCTTTTACTTTATACCCACCAGCTACTCCTGTGTTAATGACGTATTCTACATCAAAATTTTCACAAAGAATAGCAGTTGTTACTGCACTGTTCACTTTACCGATTCCAGCTTTAACTACTACGACATCTTTTTCATCAAGTTTCCCTTGATAAAACGTCCTTGAACTAATCTCTTTTACGCTAACATCTGAAAGTAAAGAAGTTAGTGTTGTTACTTCTATATCCATCGCTCCAATTACAGCGATCATTATTTAACCTCTAACACTTCTACTGTAAACTCAGCACCACTTTCAGAAACAAATTGAACAGTATCTCCTACTCTTCTTCCGATCAATGCTAAACCTAATGGTGACTGGTTAGAAATTTTTCCATTTAATGGATCTGTTTCTAAACTTGATAAAATACGATATGTTTCCGTTTCATCTTCACCTGCAAAACGTACAGATACAGTTGCACCTGTCGCGATAGCACCTGTTTTATCTTTTTGGATAATAACATAGTTTTTAAGGATATTTTCAATTTCTGTAATACGTGCATTGATTTTACCTTGTTGGTCTCTCGCTGCATCGTAGTCAGCGTTCTCAGATAAATCCCCTTGTGCTCTTGCTTCTTGTAATGCTTTAATATTTTCGACTCTATCTACTTCACGTAGTTGTTTTAATTCTTTTTCTAATTCGTTCTTACCTCTCGTGGTAAGCTCATGTGGTTGATTTTTACTCATTCTAATCACTCCTTCATTACATTATAATATATTTTATTCTGAAATAATAGATTTAATTTT
>PPCM01000538.1_pt1 | contig 30593 bp, 27 predicted proteins | sample 1555541 | NCBI WGS metagenome assembly PPCM01 (sample SAMN05284479, study PRJNA326546) | Marine sediment metagenome, whole genome shotgun sequencing project. | isolation source: marine sediment | place: Germany: Wadden Sea | collected 2012-09-05
ACTGCCGGACAAAGTTTCACGGCTGCGGAATAGGCCGCAGTAGAAATAAACCCATCGATACAAACCATCTGCCTGTTCTTTGCACCGCCGATAATCAACCCGGCAAGTGCTGCTATCTCATATCCGCCCAAAGCAGAAAGAATAGCAAGGGAGTCGGATGTACGCACGGTTTCGGCATTGGCTTCCAAGGCTCGCTGCACAACGCCGATTTTACGTTTGACACCTTCGGAGTCAATCCCCCCGCCCGGTCCGGTTATCTCAACGGGATTGAGATCGAAAAATGCGCAGTAAAGAGCGGTGGAGGGGGTGGTATTGGAAACTCCCATTTCCCCGGTCCCGAGCACTTTCACGCCCTCTGCATGGGCTTCGTCGGCAAGGCTGATCCCAAGTGCGATGGCTTGAAGACAGCTTTCTTCATCCATAGCCGGACCTTTTGCAATGTTTGCGGTTCCACAGGCCACCCTGCGCTGGATAAGGCTGGGGTGTTCCGGGAAAGGCCCTCCCTGGCACCCGGCATCCACAACCATCAGCTCCACACCGGATGTGCGGGCCAGAACGTTGATGCCCGCTCCGCCTTCCAAGAAATTCTCCACCATCTGACGGGTTACTTCCTGCGGAAAATAGCTGACGTTCTCCTCATTTACCCCGTGGTCCCCGGCAATAGTGTAAATACGCGCCGGATCGGACTGCGGCGCCTTCCCGCCGGAAGCAATGTACATCTTCACCGCAAGGTCTTCCAGCCTTCCGAGGCTGCCGAGCGGTTTGGTCAGGTTATCCAGATGATCGCGGGCTGAGGATTCAAGGTCCGGGTCAACGGGCTGCACAGCACTAACGATTTTCTTTAATTCTGATCTGGAACATTCACTCATTATTTTAACCTCTTTTAGCCCTGCTGGCGTATTGAGAAACCATAAACTGCTGTGCTAGAGTTTTCCCGTAATGAAAAAAATTTGTCTTCTACACGCCAATTGTCAGGGAGAGCCGCTTGCGGAACTGCTTATGCTTAGTGCCGAATTCCGGGGCGAATATGAGCTGTACCGCTTCACAAATTATACACGTGAATTCATCCCCGACAATATAATCAATAATTGCGACCTTTTTCTATACCAGACTCTTGGCGACAACTGGGGGAATCACTCGTCTGCAAAACTCTGTGCCAGACTGAAAAGCAGTGCCAGCTCCATAGCTATTCCGAATATGCGCTTCCTGCATTATTGGCCGCTATGGTCCAGCGAACCGGGCTTCGATTACCGGGATAAATTCCTTGATTCACTACTTGACCGGGGATTGAACGAATCCCAGATTCTGCACCTGTGCATGAACACAAAGCTGACCAATATCTATAATTTGAATGAAATTCTGGAACAGTCGGAACAGATTGAGCGGGATAAGGAAAAACTTACCCCGATCAAATATGTGGACTGGATGCTTGAGCACTACAAGCAGATACCGCTTTACAACACCATCAACCATCCACGCACAGAACTGCTATTCCTGATGGCTAACGGAACACTGAAAGAACTGGGCATCGACCCTCTATCAAATCAGGATATCAGTGCTTTTCCACCGCCTTTCGCGGACTTTGAGCAACCCATACACCCACAGGTGGCCGAATATCTCGGTCTGGAATTCGGCGGCCCGCAGCAACGCTACCACGTCTACGGGGCCGAATTGACTTTTGAAGAATACGCCATGCGTTATATCAAATGCCGCAAAAACAGCATTGATGACTTCATCGGCTTTCTAATCGCCGCAGCACGCATGGGAAAGAACTAGCCGTTCAAATTCGGCGGTCCCATAACGATCATTTCAGCCAGAGTCAGGTCCACTTTTGGCATGGTTCTGATCTTGTTACCGAGCAGTCCCATTTCTAGTCCGACCAGCTCTTTGTAGAGCGGGGTGCGATCAACAACCGGCACATCCTCCATGTCCTTAGTCAAATCCTGACACTTGAAACAACCGGGGAAGGACAGCTGACGTCCGTTGGGCTGGCGCAGTGTGTTGACCACTCCGTGCATACGGCAGATCATCAGCCTGTGCTTGTAAGCCCCGCAAAGACCGTCATCGTTCAATGGACACATGATCTTCGGACGCACGCCGTTTTCCAGCATGGCCTTGGCATTACGCACATAATCTTCAGAGCGTCGGATGTACTCATTGCGCTTGTCTTCGGGCAGCTTGTTCAAGCCCTGCCAGAGGTAGGTCCATTCCACATAGGTGTGGTGCTGGAAATAACTGGTACAACAGTTTTCTTCACATCCTTCACAGGAAAGGCCGATCTTGGCAGATGTTTCAGAGTAAACAGAGGCCATGCGCTCATAAAGCGCACCCAGCTTGCGGAATACGGCCTGTCTGGTCATTTTTTTCATTATTTATCCTTAACTTCACTTACTTCTTTTGATTTAAGCCAATCATAAATCTGGTCAACGCACTCTTCTGGCGAGCAAATGTCTGTATCCACGGCAAAATCAGAGTACTGCTCGTAGAGGGGAACCCGTTCGTTGTAAAGACCTTCCAGTGTCTGGCCGGGAGTGATAGCCAGTCCGCGGTTCTCACCACCGCCAACTCGATTCTGGCAAGTCTCACCGGAAATACGCAGGTAGATTACCGGACCGAGGAGCTTAAGGCGTTCCATGGCCTTCGGGCCGTAAATTACGCTCCCTCCGGTGGATATGACCATACGGAAAACACCGATTCCGGAAACAATATATTCCTCTGACCTGCGGAACTCCTCCACGCCCAGATGATCAACGATCCCTTGAAGGGGACGTCCATAGTACCCCTCAATTACTGAATCGGTATCCATGTTCTCCCAGCCGAGCTTTTCAGCCAGAAGCGGTGCCAGAGTAGATTTTCCAGCCCCGGCCATGCCAATCAGTACAACAGAGCAATCCTCTGAAAATTCTTTATTCCATGCTTGCATAAAACACATCAAACCTTCCGGGCGCTTTGCGCTCCGCAGCTGAAAAAGAGGAAAATCAGGAACGGATGATAACTACTTTGTCTTCATCATCCCGTTCTTTGACCAGAACATTTACATGCTGGTCTTCAAAAGTGACCACTTCCTTTCCTACGTAATCGGCCCTGATTGGAAGTTCACGGTGCCCACGATCCACCAGCACCAGAAGCTCAACCCGGCGGGGACGTCCGAAATCAAGTACAGCCTCAAGAGCTGCCCGCACTGTGCGGCCGGAAAAAAGCACATCATCCACGAGGATGACCGAAGCGGATTCAATATCAAATGGAATCTCAGTGCAGTTGATGCTAGGCTGGCGGCTCAGGTTGGTCCAATCATCACGGTAAAGGTTGATATCCAGCTTACCTAAAGGAATTTTACGACCAAGCTTTTCATCCAGAATAAGTTTAAGCCTTTCCGCAAGGTCCGCACCACGGCGCTGAATTCCGATGATTGCAAGACTTTCACTATCTCCACGACGCTCAGTAACCTCTGAAGCAAGACGATCCAGAGTACGGGCCATTGCCTTTTCCGAAAGTATAACTTTTTGTTCTTTCATATTATCCCACATCAAAAGAAGTTGATTCTTATTATCAAATTTGTTCAAATCACTTATGTAAAACAACCTGCCGGGACTAGCTATAATTAATGTATCCGGGCAATGCAATCCCCGGAACCCGGCAAACAAGGATATATCAAAATGCACAGCAGATTTGAAATCAAAGGTATGACCTGCTCGGCCTGCTCAGCGCGGCTGGAAAAGGTTATCGGCAACATGGAAGGCGTAAAATCAGCCACTGTGAACCTTGCAGCAGAAACATTGGCAGCTGATTATGACCCGCAAACAGTTTCAGCAGCTGAGATAATCAATTCAGTTGAAATGGCCGGGTTTGAAGCGATGGAGAAGATTGAAGGAACCGAGCTGACCCTGCCCGTGTCCGGGATGGCCTGTTCAGCATGTTCCGCACGGCTGGAAAGGGTTCTTAGCGCGACTGACGGGATTACCAATGCACAGGTCAGCCTTGCTTCGGAGACTGCGGCCCTGAACTTCAATCCAACAGAAATTTCACTGCGCGAAATCAGGCAGATCATCGCCGATGCCGGGTTTGAATCCGGCCAGATTCAATCAGCGCATAATGCCAAAGATAATTTCGAAAAGAGAAAAGCTGAAAACGCCGCCAAACTCGGCGAGATGAAACAAAGGCTCATCGCCGCCCTGGCATTCACCATCCCCTTACTAACCATCACCATGGGACACATGATCGGTATGCCGCTGCCGAACTCAATTGATCCTCACGCTTCACCGCTGGGCTTCGCTCTAATACAGCTGCTGCTAACCGCACCGGTGCTCTGGTTCGGACGCAATTTCTATCAGCAGGGCTTTCCCAACCTGCTACGCAAAACACCGAACATGGATTCGCTCATTGCGGTGGGAACTTCCGCTGCGGTGGTATATTCTTTGTGGAATACAATTGAAATCGGCCTTGGAATTGACGCCCATGCGCGAGCTATGGACCTATACTACGAATCGGCAGCTACTATCATCGCCCTGATCTCACTGGGAAAATTTCAGGAAACCCGTGCCCGCTCAAAGACATCCGCCGCCATTGAAAAACTCATGGACCTGACCCCGGCGCAGGCCATCCTGTTGCAGGATGGAGAACAGGTTTCCACTCCGATTGAAGAGATAGGCCCCGGAGACCTGATCCTGATCCGTCCGGGGGACCGGGTTGCAGCGGACGGTAAAGTTGCCGAAGGGCATTCCGATATTGATGAGTCCATGCTTACCGGGGAATCCATGCCTGTATCCAAAAACACCGGGGATGATGTTGCCGGAGGCACGGTCAATGTAGGAGGTGGAGCACTCAAAGTACGGGTCATCAATGTAGGCGAGAACACGGTCCTTTCCCGCATTATCCGTCTTGTGCAGGAAGCCCAGGGGTCCAAAGCACCAATCTCCAGCCTTGCCGATACCGTAAGCTATTATTTCGTGCCCACAGTTATGGCTATCGGCATAGTTTCTGCGCTGGGCTGGTTCTTTTTCAGTGATGAACCTTTTACGTTCGCACTGCGCATTTTTATCAGCGTAATGGTTATCGCCTGCCCCTGTGCCATGGGACTGGCAACCCCAACCGCCATCATGGTCGGGACCGGGCGCGGGGCGCAGCTGGGTGTGTTGGTTAAGTCCGGCGAGGCCCTTGAAACCGCAGGAAAAATCCAAACTATGATCTTTGATAAAACCGGGACCCTGACCTACGGTAAACCGGAAGTCTCCGAGACATTCACAATGCAGGGCCAAACACAGGACGAACTGCTCCTGCTGGCCGGATCGGCAGAAAAGCAATCCGAACATCCTTTGGCAAAGGCAGTAGTTAAGGCAGCGGAAAAGCTTGGCTCTCCTATGCCGGAAACAACATCCTTTAAAGCTGTCCCCGGACTGGGGATCAGCACGGAAACAAACGGGCAGGCTATGCTGCTCGGCAACCGTAAGTATCTGGAACAGAATTTCATCGGAGGTCTGGATGGCGAAGCAGCGAATGAAGCAAGCACTCGATTTGCAGCTTCCGGGCAAAGTCCGCTTTACGTTGCCATAAACGGGAAGCTGGCCGGAATTCTGGCCATTGCCGACCGGATCAAGGACGAAGCTCCGCAGACTATCCGTAAACTTAGGCAATTAGGCGTAGAAAGCGTGATGCTTACCGGTGACAACGAGAAAGTTGCCCACGCCATTGCAGCCAAAGCCGGGATCGATAAAGTCATCGCGCAGGTCATGCCCGACCGTAAAGCCGAAGAGGTAAACAAAGAGAAAGCAGCTGGCCGCAAGGTCGCTATGATAGGTGACGGTATTAATGATGCTCCCGCCTTGGCTTCTGCTGATCTAGGCATCGCAATGGGGACCGGAATTGATGTTGCAATTGAATCAGGAGACGTAGTACTGATGAAGGGCGATCTGGGGGGAGTGATCACTGCACTATCCCTAAGCAGGGCAACGGTACGCAATATAAAACAAAACCTTTTCTGGGCTTTTGCTTTCAATGTGCTGGGGATTCCGGTAGCAGCAGGACTGCTGCACGTATTCGGCGGCCCTACGCTTTCGCCCATGTTCGCAGCTGCAGCAATGTCACTAAGCTCAGTTACTGTGGTCAGCAATGCATTGAGACTGAAATTCTTTAAACCGGAAGATTAAATTTGAAAGACATCACCCTTGTTTTCCCGCAATGGCAGGGCTCCATCGACAACGAAGCCCTTTATGAAGGTGCTTTGGCTCTGGCAGACGGAATTAACGGTCTGCCTTCAGTGCAACAGGTTCCCACTGCACCGTTCAGGGAGATTACCCCCGGAGGCAACATTGCGGGCAAGGATGACATCCTCAAACAACTTCAGGAAGTAAACAACATACTGGAGCAGAAGCAACCCGACCGGGTCCTTTTGCTCGGCGGCGACTGCTCAACGGAGATAGGCCCGGTCTCATGGATGTCCCGAAAACACGGCGACAGCCTCGCGCTGGTCTGGTTTGATGCACACCCGGACCTCAATACTCCGGCAAGTTCGAAATCCGGTAGGCTGCAAGGCATGGCCCTTTCCGCTGTTCTAGGCAATGCAGGTAATGAAATAACCGAAACCATGTTTAAGCCGTTGCTTCCGAAACAGGTCTTCTGTGCCGGGACCAGAACTTTCGATCCCCCGGAACTGGAATTCATTGTCCGCAACAAAATGCCTTTCTTCGGTCCCGGAGAACTGGAACGCGACCCGGCGTGGCTGGCAACACAAATCACGGAGGCCGGATTCAGCAAAGTCTATATCCACCTTGATGTGGATGCAGTCAATCCAATCGGCTTCAATCATGGCAAGCCCTCCCCGCCCGCAGGACTGCTCTTCGGCAACATATTGAAAATCATCGAAGAGGTAGGCAACAAAGCTCAAATATGCGGACTCGGGATCACTGAATTCCATCCCGGCAGCGAACGGGGAACAGAAAAAGCCGCGACTCTTATTGAAAAGAGTTTACCCGGATTTATTAAAAACTAATGCAACAAAGAATGCCGTACTGCAGTGATTACTGCAGTACGGCATTCTTACTATAACTATGCTTGAACAACGATTAAGAAAGATCCCTGATCATATCCTTAATCGGTTTTCCGTTGGGTGTTTTTGCTGCAGGATTCATCTGGAGCAACCCTTTCCATGCCTGAATAGCTCCAGCCTTATCCTTAAGATCGTAATAGAGCACTATTCCTTTATTAAACCGGGCAGTTTCATGCTCAGGTGAAGCGAGAATCGCTTTATCAAAAAACTCAACAGCTTTTTGCGAATTGCCGTTGCGGCGGTACATAACCCCCAGATCAGTCAGCACATGGGGATCATTAGGATTCAGGGCAATTGAATTGCTGTAAGCATCAATCGCTTTTGCGGGCTGATTGGTATCAAAATAAAGATTACCCAGCTTGGTCCACAGGTTAACGGAATTCGGCTGAGACTCAAGCAACCGTTTTGTATCTTCGATCTGCTGCTCAAATCCGCCACCGGAACTCATCCCACCTGCAGTCTGCGGCGTTGCAGATTCCTTAAATGCAGGAACAATCACACTGCCGAGAAACAATCCTGCAGCCAAAGCAGCAATAACAATAATTACAGTATTGTTGTTGCTGCCACTTGATGATTTGCCCTTATTTCTATTCTTTTTTCCCAAAACACATCTCCGAGCACTACCGGCCTCAAACTCCGGAGTGCATCTTGTGCACCTTGCACAAACAAAGTGCAAAAAATTACCACTTTGTGCAAAACCAGACCTGATTTCTCACAAAACAAGACTAAAAAACCGCCATTTTCCAACCCTGTGCATAAAGCAATGACTATACCAGAAGGCCCCTGCTTAATCCTTGCCCCTTCCTGCATACGATTCGTCAACCCAATATTCAGTTTCTCTTTTACAAAATAAGCAAATAGCAACTGATCCGGAAAAAGACGCTTGTGATTATCTCAAAATATACCCCGACATTTTTCTCAAAACGCAGCAACATACGTTGTATATTTTTTATTATGTAAGTTTTTTACAATGTACAAAAACACAACAGTTATCTACATAATCGTAGCATTTAACTGCAACACAACACCAATAACATTAATATCAGACGTAAAAACATCCTCATTCCGCAACAAAAACACGCATTTTTTGACGCAAAAAAGATTTAGCAATAAATTTCTTGCTCAATTCTTCTGCTTTATGTACGTATTTCAAAACAATATTTTGCAAAGGGGTGATCCTGCGAAACTTGTGCAATTATTTCGCAGAATCTTGGTGCTAAAACAAACAAGGGATGATTTATGGACTTTATGACTTCAATGGACGCAATTGTTGGTAAAATCGGTGCATTCGCATGGGGACCGCCCATGCTGGTTCTGCTGGTCGGTACAGGCTTCTGGCTTACTCTCGCACTGCGCGGCATCCAGTTCAGCAAACTTTTTTACGCATTGTATCTTGCTCTCATCAAACGCAAGGAAGACACTGATGAACCCGGTGACATCACCCACTTCCAGGCCCTGATGACAGCCCTTTCCGCAACAGTTGGTACCGGTAACATCGCAGGTGTTGCTACCGCAGTAGCAGTCGGTGGTCCCGGTGCACTTTTCTGGATGTGGATTACCGGACTTGTTGGTATGGCTACCAAATATGCTGAAGCAGTTCTGGCAGTTAAATACAGAGAAGTTGACGAAAATGGCGAAATGAGTGGTGGTCCGATGTACTACATCTCCAAAGGCCTGAACATGCCTTGGCTCGGAACCCTCTTCGCAATCTTCGCTTCCTTCGCTGCTTTCGGTATCGGTAACATGGTTCAGTCCAACTCCGTTGCCGACGCTGTTGAAGCTACTTACGGCGTATCGCCTTACATTACTGGTGGACTGCTGATGGTCCTCACCGCTGCGGTTATCCTTGGTGGTATTAAGAAGATCGGTAAAGTTACCGGCCTGCTCGTCCCCATCATGATCGTTTTCTACATGGCCGGCGCAGCATACATCATTCTGTCAAACCTCTCCGAAGTCCCCGCTGCTTTCGCTCTCATTTTCGACCACGCTTTCAACCCCGCTTCCGCAGTTGGCGGTTTTGCAGGCGCAGGTGTAATGCTGGCTATCCGCATGGGTGTTGCCCGCGGTGTATTCTCAAACGAATCCGGTCTCGGTAGTGCTCCTATCGCAGCAGCTGCTGCACAGACCAAAGAGCCCGTTACTCAGGCTCTGGTTTCCATGACCCAGACCTTCATCGATACCCTGATCGTCTGTACCATGACCGGTCTGGTACTCATCCTCACCGGCGCATGGTCCAACGGAACCACCGGTGCTGAGCTGACAACCATCGCATTCTCCCAAGGCATGACCGGCGGTGCGCACATTGTTACCATCGGCCTTATCCTTTTCGCCTACTCCACCATCCTCGGCTGGTGCTACTACGGCGAAAAATCCATGGAATACCTGTTCGGTGTTAAGGCTATCCTGCCCTTCCGCCTCGTATTCATCTGCTTCGTAGGTGTTGGTGCCATCGCAAAGCTCAGCTTTGTATGGAACCTGTCCGACACCTTCAACGGTCTCATGGCTATCCCCAACCTCATCGGCCTGATTATGCTGACCCCGGTTGTTGTAGCTGAAACCAAAGCTTACTTCGCCAAGAAGAGCAAATCCGTAGCTGCTCAGTCTGAAACCAAATAGTCTGCAACAGCAACAGAGACAATTAAAATCCCCTGTCGCATTGCGGCAGGGGATTTTTTTTTGTGCTGTATACCCTTCCTTCACCATGCAGCAACGAACTAATAGTCATTGCTAATCTCCAAAAGCTCATATATTCGTTCAATAACACAGTTTAGAATAAGCTTTTTATCATTTTTTTTCAGCAGGGGAGTTACGTGTTGAAACGCTATTGGCATCTATTTACTGCTGTATTTTTTATTTTCATAAGCATAGCTGTTACCGCAACAGATACTCAAGCCATTAACCATCCCCTGTCCGGACTGACTTCTGACAGTTCCGGAAACCTCGATACGCTTGACCTGACCATGTCTGTTGACTGGGACGTAAATGCTCCGCCACAAAAAGCCATCAGCAAAAGTGAGCTGAATCAGGTTATTGACAGTTTTGCCAAAAGCCTGTTTGCCATGACAGAAGGAAGACATCGCCTCGGGAAAATTTATGTTTTTGACAACTCTAAGAACAACAATTTCACTGACTTAAAAATCATATCAAAAAAAGCAGGACGGGCAGGAGCATCCCCTGCATGTTGGACAAAAGGGGTCGGCGACATTGATATTTTCCTCTGGGAAAGCGACAGCGAACGCGATGATTATCTGGGCCCGACTATGGCCCACGAATGCGGGCACTACATCTACGGAATATTCGACGAATACCGGGAAGAAGGGGGAAAGACAGCTAAACTGCTTGACGATCCGAGCGACCCGGCCAGTGATGACTACAATGACCATACATCCATAATGAACAGGCATTATGAATATCCCTACCAATTCACCACACCCGCCGACTACAGTACCGCTGAAAAACGAAAAACAGCCCAATACCGGGTATATGAATCATCCATATGGGAAACCCTTGTCCGCAATCCACAAAACGACCCGACCCAAGGACGCAAGTACGGGCGCATAAGATATCCGGCCATGGTTGACTTCCCGGTTCCGGCTAACCCGACTATGCCGACAGCAAACTACAACGCTGCGCTTAATATTATTTTTGTAAAAGATGCTGCGGTCAATTCGATAATGATTGACCCCGCTATGAATGCCAACGACTACACTGCTGCAAAAAATGCCGCAGCCTCACTGGTTCAAAAACTTCCATTAAACTCCGTTGTACTGATTCCTGTCGGTGTCGCACAGCCAATTGCCGCAACAACTATCAGCAACGAGACGGCAAGAACAGATCTTATCAAAAAAATACGCACACTGACCGCTGCCAAAATTACAAACTTTGATGCCGCGCTGAGCACTGTAAGAGACAGAACCTCAGCCGCAAGAAGCGGGGACCAGACCGCGACGGTAATTCTTTTCACAACAGAAAATGAGGACGTGAACGATCAGCAGTCTAAAAGTTTCCGCAACGCAAAAATCGGCTTCAATGCAATAATAAATTCATCCACAGAACCACTGGCTACCCCCGAAGACGGATCAAGCCTTGCGTCACTGTGCAGAGATACCGGCGGAACTTTTACTCTTGCCAAAAGCGATGTAGAGCTAAGCGCACGCGCCAGAAAAATCGGTGCTGATGCCGAAGGCGACAACGATATCCTGATCGCCCAGCGATTCTCAGAACCACTGCAAAACGGAGAAACAATTTCCCTTGAATTCCGGATCGGAGAGCATGACGCCGAAGGCAACGGTTATTTTGATGTCAGCGTATTTGTCGATCCTGCTGACATCAATGAAGTCACCGTCAAGCTGACCGACCCTGCCGGAAACGAACTTCTAACAGAAACGGCTAAAGCCGGATTTGAAGTTGAAAAACTCAACGATGAAGGACTCATTTTCTTTAAAATAACTCCCACGACATATGGAGAGGCAACCGGAGTATGGACTGCGACGGTAACAGCCGGTTCGGCACTGTCCGACTCTGTAGGCATAGCCGCGATGGGAACATCAACTCTGCAATTAATAGTGGATGCAGTCCATCCTGAAGAGGAATACGCTCCGATCCTGAGGGCCAGCCTGAGCACAGAGCTTCCGGTTCTGCGCGCGTACCTTACGGCTGATCTTTACGACCCGGACGGCAACCTGCTCATAGACGATGTTATGCTCTACGATGACGGTACGCACGGAGACCTTAAGGAGAACGATGGTATCTACTGCCGCTCTTTGAACGAGGTAATCGTCAGCGGAGAGTTCTTCATCGAAGTCACCGCCTCAAACCCGGACGGCACTGCGGTAGCATCAAACCGCAATGTTTACTTTGCAGCATCTTCAGGCAACACCGAGTATGCAATGGGATCGTTCCAGCGCGCAGACGACGCCTCCGCCCAACTATCGCCGGCTTCAGCACGAGGCTGTGTCATGGGTGGTAACGGGAACGAAGACTATTCCCTCATTCTGCTAATGATTGTAGCGTTGGGTTTAAGATTCCTCTCCACAAAAAGAGTGCTCTGATAAGCCCGGGCTTAAAAAAAAAGGCTGCCCCAAAAGAGGCAGCCTTTTAATTTTGTAAAAATGGCAACTAAAAATTAATTCAGAATACTGCGGCGGCAGAACTCGACGGCTTCGGCACGAACATCCCTGCGGTCAGGCCAGTAGAGCTGCATTCTGGTCAAACCAAAAATAATGGTCATAACCACGGTAGCATTATCTTCGACAGCCACATCCCTGATTGCACCCTTCTTGATGCCAAGTTTAATACAATCTTCAAGAACCAATTCGAGATTTTTAAGAAATACAGCCATCAAACGCTTGGAAGAATCAAGCAGACCATAAGTAGACAGCATGATCTTCATATCGATTTCATTATCTTCTACAAAAGAGAAGTACTCATTCATGATCTCTTCAAGAGAACAGTCATCGCGATCCAGCTTCTGGCGAATCGCCTCAATGTAGTAAGAAAACTGTTCTTCGAGAGCATCAAGAATATGCAAAAGAATGTCTTCTTTGCTTTCAAAATGGCGATAAATCGTGCCCTCGGAAATATTGGCCATTTTCGCAAGATTGGCAGTTGTAGACTTGTGGAAGCCCACCTCTGAAATCATTTCCTTGGCTGTTGCGAGAATGATGTCCTTGGTTTTCATTCTTCGGTCTCCCTTGAGCGGACGAACGCCCCTGTTCAATCATTTTTAAATATTTTATCAGACTTTTTTCCGATTTCTAACACGTTCTCTAAACTGTATTATTTACCCCATGCAAAGAACAAGGTCAACTGGAGTAGATTGACAAAAACTAATAGAAAACTTATTTTGGATAGACAAATCCTATGAGGAGGAAAAAATGGTTGAAATTACCGAAGCTGCGCAAAAACAGCTTGAAAACTATTTTGCAGATAAAGATAGAACTCCTATTCGCATCTATCTTGCCACCGGCGGCTGAGCAGGCCCCAGACTGGCATTGGCTCTGGATGAGCCAAAAGACAACGACGAAAGTTTTGAAGTAGAAGGTTTCACCTTCCTGCTGGATAAAGACCTTAACGAACAGGGCAGCCCCTTCCGCGTTGACCTGAGCTACACCGGTTTCGTAATTGATTCCAAGATTGAGCTCGGCGGCGGAGAATGCGGCTCCTGCTCTGGCAGCTGCGGTTAATCCGAGAGCCGGTACATTAAGATAGTCTTAAATACCGACGCGTTAACCTGACAGCTTTAGCCTCTTGAGGCTTCAAGACCGTCTCTTAGGAGACGGTCTTTTTTTATAACTGGAACTTAACATTTTGAGTTTGCCGAGAAGTCCGACAATAGGTATTATAAACTTCTCTTGACTGACAAGCTTGGAGTTTTATGTGAGGAAACGGGAAAAGATACAGGGGATTTTTTCAGTACAGACACTATCCGTGATCGGTACGGGAACGACTAAAAAAAAGACTAAACAAACGACTTACTGGTACGCAGAAGAGCAGAAGAATGGAGTTCTGCAGGTACAGGCAGTCAATGACAATTATATACCTACCGGGCCTTTGGTTGCTGTTGAGATGGAAACTTTCCTGAAGAGTTACCAACCTGAGCCGGAAATATATCTTGATAAAGTCCTTCCTAATATAAAAAAACTGGAAAAATCCATAACACTAGGCGAAAGCCACCGTGAAAACGGTGAAAGCTACAGCGCAGAATATGAATTCCACAAGGCTATGAGTCTTGATGAAATGAATGTGCGTGTTAATTTCGGTCTGGGACTGACCTACCTTGAACGCGGCGAATTTGATCGTGCTGACAATATTTTTAAACGTCTGGTCTGTCTTGATAGCTGCTATGAACCTCAGCACAAACATTTATTCAACGAATTCGGTATATCTTTACGAAAAAACGGAATGCTGCAACAGGCATTAGAATACTACAAAAGAGCGGAAGAACTAGTCCGGCATGACGAAAACCTGCAGCTGAACATAGCCAGGGTTCATTTTGAACTAGGTGAAATCAAGCCCTGTCTTGAACACCTGCGCTCTGCTCTGCGCTTGAATCGAAAGCTGGAAGAAGCATGTATCTTCCTGAACTTTCTGAAAGGTAAAGAGTTTATTAAAGAATGCACTCTGGATCAAATAATTGAAAAGACTGCGAACGACAAACAGACACTGGACTCACTGATCAAGAACAGCCTCTTAGCAGTAGAAGAAAACAAACCTAAGACTGCGGGCAAATCAGAATCTCTCATGGACGAATTAAACTTCCTGTAATCAAACCATGATCATCAATTAGTGCAGGGCTCGATCCATTTGGTTTGAATGGCATTGATAATCCCGCGTCTGCTAAGATTGTCAAAAGCTTTCTGCCAGCGCCGAACTATTGCCTGATCAGTTGATTTTGAGAAAGCAAGATACATCTTCATTTTACGAAAGGTATACACAGGAGCGGCTTTCTTCTGCAGCTCTTCATTGTCTGCCAGAATGTCTTTGGCCCCGATATTTGAAGTGACCACCAGATCTATCCTGCCGCGCAAAAGCTTTTTAAAATTAATATCCTGACTGTCGGTAACTTCAAGATTGGTAAAACCCTCTGCTTCCAGAAACTGAATACGCGCATCCTTGCGGTAGCCACCGATACCTTTCACTTTCTTGGCATCTTCAAGACTCTTTATCTTAACACCGCCCTTAAGGCCGTAAAAAATCCACCTGTAGCAGGCAACAGGGCCAACCCAATGGAATTTATCTTCCCTGAGCTTGGTCCGGGCAGTAGAAAAAAGCATTACATTCGGTCTGGAACTCAGGTATTTATACCCTCTTGCCCAAGGCATGACCTCGATAGCCGTGTTGCAACCAAGCTCCCTTTTCAATGCCTCAACTATTTCATATCCAAAACCAGCCAGATTACCTTTGGAATCTTCGAAAACAGAAGGTGCGCTAATCTCGGTCAGGATGCGCACTCCACAGTCGGCTGCTGCTACCGGATTCACGGCAACAGACACAGACGACAGCACTAAAAAGACAAAAAGACAAAAACCTCGTAACATAGCCCGTCCTTTTAAATTTTCACCAGAGCATCCCAGACTCAAACATACTCCTCCTCAAGCATAAATACAACCTAACCTTGCATCTAATGACGAACAGACAAAAAAAGCCGGGAACAGATCAAATCTGCTTCCGGCCTTTTTGAAAAAACAAAAATTTCGAAACTTGCGTCTAGCACCATTCTGCCATGAAATCTTCAGGCCCGACCACCATAAAACCACGCTCCTTAAGCGCGTTCACAACGGGAGAGGCGTCTTCAGTATCCACACGCACAACAACCATTCTGCGGTTATTGTGATGAAAAAGTCCTGTGCTGATAATATTGTACTTCATGTTGGAAATGATCCCGGCCACTTCGTAAAGAACCCCTGTGCGTTCCTCTACATCAACAACGATACGGGTTCCGCCCTGTTTGAGGCCCATTTCCTCAACAAGCAGTTCCAGCATCTTATTACGGTTGATGTAACCGATGAGTTTCTTATTCTCATCCACAACTGCAAGTCCGGAAAGGTTCATTTCAAACATGAGATCAGCAGCGGCTTCAATCTCTGTTTCCGGCGGGATGGTGGTAATGGTCTTACGCACCACTTCGCGAACAGTAAGCTTGCTGAGCAGATAGCTCAACTCATGCTTGTCCAGCGAATTTATCACAGAAGGCAGGGCAGCACGGACATCTTCCTTGGTGACATAGCCGACGAGGTCTTCCCCGTCTTTGACAAGAAGCATCCACAACTGATTGTCTTCCAGAATTTTGTCCGCTTCCTTGATTAGAGTATCAGGGGTTACGGTAACAAAGTCCTTGAGCATTTTCAGTCCCACATACATCTGCATGTCCTCCAGAATCCGGGAAAAGCCCGGTGCGTAAAAAAGTTAATTGAAATCCCCTCCCCATACCCAAGCTTTCAAGCACTTGCAAGCAGAGTCCACTTGGGTGCGTTATTTTTCAACTTATCACAATAGCGTTAAAAAGCACTCCATCATATGGCTGAAGCATTAAAATTATTAACCGTGTTACAAATGTTATAGAATTATACGCTCAAGCACCTTGCCCCTGATAATTTTTTGAGTTAGTCCAAAATCCATGCACGAAATGTCTATAGCGCAAAGTATACTTGCAATCATTGAAGAGGAAATGGAAAAGCAACCCGGTGCCAGCCTCAAGAAAGTTGTGGTAGGTAACGGCGCGCTTGCGGGAGTAGTATCTGATGCTCTTACTTTCGGCTGGGAAGCGATTACCGTAGGCACTAACCTTGAAGGCTCAGTCCTTGAAGTAAACGAAATTCCCATCAAAGTTCGCTGCGGCGAATGCAAACACGAATTTTTACCCGAAGATAAACTTTACATGGCCTGCCCGGAATGCGGTCTGGAAATTGGGCATGAAGTTCTTCAGGGCAAAGAATTGCAGATTGAGAGCATCGAGATTGACGATTAACTTAAGGAGTTGGAAATGGGTGAAATCCCTGTGGTACGCAATATTCTGGAAGCGAATGACAGAATTGCCGAAGAACTGAAACAATTTTTCAAAGAAAAAAACATTCTTTGCCTCAACCTGATGAGTTCACCCGGGTCCGGTAAAACCAGCCTGCTGGAAAAGACCCTCGCAGACCTCAAAGGTGAATTCAAGATGGCTGTCATCGAAGGCGACCTGCAAACCGACAACGACGCCCGCCGTGTTGCCGCCACAGGAGCACAGGCTGTTCAGATCAATACTGAAGGCGGATGCCACCTTAACTCCAGCCAGGTAAAAGAAGCTCTTTCCCTTATCGACCTCGAAGGACTCGATATCCTTTTCGTGGAAAACGTGGGTAACCTCGTATGTCCCGCCGAATTCAACGTCGGTGAAGATCACAAGATCACCCTGCTGACCGTGACAGAAGGTGATGACAAGCCGGAAAAATACCCCCTCATGTTCCACATTTCTTCCGTCATGATCCTGAACAAGATCGACCTGCTGCCCTATGTTGATTTCGATCTCGAAAAAGCACAGCAGCATGCGCGCAAGCTCAATGCAGACATCGCCCTCTTCCCCCTGTCCTGCCGTACCCGCGAAGGACTCGAGAACTGGTATGACTGGCTCCGCAAAGCCCGCGAAGAAAAGAAATAAGATTGCCTCCGGCGGGTAGACTGAGGATACCCGCCGGGAACATTTTGATGCGCTATCGCGCTTTTGATAAAAAGATTTTCCCTCCGAGGGCTTAAACCCTTTTTGAAAAAAGGGTTTAAGAATCCCAAAAACTTTTAGCCAGGCTCCGCCTGACTTGATTTTGAAGGTCGTCATAGCGCGCTGTATGCGAAGCTTATTAAAACGTCTTTGAAAGAGAGGGGATGGGGTCTGGGGAAGAGGAGAGAAAACTTTGGGCGTTAGCAAAGTTTTCTCTCCTCTTCCCCAGCCGCCGGAGGCAAACAGCATGAAATTCCCGAGTAATCTACCTTGTTCCTCTGTTCTGGATTCTTTGGCAGACGGTGTCTTTACGGTAGACCGGGACTGGAACATCACCTTCTTCAACGAAGCCGCCAGCCGCATCACCGGGGTTCCTGCTGAAGAAGCTGTCGGTTCCAAATGCTGGGATGTATTCCACTCAAGCCTCTGCGACGGTGACTGTGCCCTCAAGACCTGCATGAAAGATTGCGGTCGCATCTCCAACAAATCCATATTTTTCATCCACGCTGACGGCCGCAAGGTTCCCGTGTCCATCAGTGCCGCTCCCCTTGTTGACGGTGACGGCAAGCTTATCGGCGGTGTGGAAAGCTTCCGTGACCTGACTGATATCCAGATTATCCGCCGCGAGGTTGAAGACTCATGGCGCTTTGAAGACATTATCGGCAAAAGCGCCCAGCTGGGAAAAGTTTTTGCCATCCTGCCCCAAGTCAGCAAAAGTGAAGCAACAGTCCTGTTGCTTGGAGAATCCGGCACCGGTAAAGAACTCTTCGCCCGGGCCATCCACAATTTAAGCGAGCGCAAACATGGTCCATTCGTGGCTGTGAACTGCGGTGCTCTTCCGGATAACCTTCTTGAATCCGAACTCTTCGGCTACAAGGCCGGAGCCTTCACCGACGCCCGCAAAGACAAGGCCGGACGCTTTGAACTTGCTGCCGGCGGAACTATCTTTCTTGATGAAATCGGGGATATGCCTGCGAAGCTGCAAGTCAAACTTCTACGTGTGCTGCAGGAAAAAACATTCGAGCCGCTCGGCGCAGTTGAAAGCGTGAAATCCAACGTGCGTATTGTAGCCGCCACCAACAAGAATCTGGCTGAGCTTGTGGAAGAAGGCATCTTCCGGCAGGATCTCTACTACCGCTTGAATGTTGTCACCCTCAATCTGCCTGCTCTGAAAGAGCGGGTCGAAGACATCCCTCTGCTCATCAACCACTTCATCAACAGGCTCAACGCCTTACAGGGAAAAGAAATCGACGGCATCTCCGAGGACACTCTGCAAATCCTCATGCGCCATCCTTTCCCCGGCAACGTGCGCGAACTTGAAAATATACTTGAGTTCGCCTTCATCCTCTGCCCCTCCGGATTTATTCAGGTCGAGCATCTACCTGAATACCTACAGCCCAAATCCCGTGAAAATTTGGAAAACGACGACCGCCCCATGAGTATGGAGCAAATCAAATGCATGGCTATCCGCCGCGCCCTGGAGCGTAACAACGGGAAAAAAATGGCAACCTGCCGCGAACTTGGTATTTCCAAAGACACCCTGCGCAGAGCCATCGCCCGTTGCGAAGAGCAGGGCGCATAATTCGTCTTGCTCCTATAAATCCGGCTAATTTTGATCCAACTCTTCGCTCATAAAACCATCCCATTTACCTGCAAAGCACTGAATTAACTCCAATAACCTTCCGTGGCACAGACTATGCCTATAGCAAGCCATGAGAGAAAACGAAGCACGCAATAACAGCTCAATGCTACTTTGTCTGGCCTGCTATGAAGACAGGCTGGCTTCCGTTTTTGACAATGCTCCGGAACTTAAATTGTTCTGGGTGGAAGACAATAAAATTTGCCCCGCAGGTTACCTATCCCTTCCCTCAAAAGACCCAAAGGACAGGACATCCGCCATTATGACCTGCGGGGCAACGTTTTTAATATGCGGTGCAATCTGCGGATGCACCATTAATGAACTGGAGCAGGCCGGTATTAAGGTTCTCCCGTGGGTCACTGGAATGATCGACGAGATACTTTCAGCCTATCAAAAGAACTGTCTTGATAATCATGCCATGCCCGGATGCCGTGGCAGGGGCAGATGCGGACAGGGCAACAGAGCGTTCAGGGGCAGACAGTCCAAACAGCAGAATATGCAAATGGATCGCCCTAACCTGGACCCAGTGCAAAGGAGTAAATAAAATGAAAATTGCAATCAGCTGTCAGGGCAACGATCTCAATGGTGAAATTGACCCCCGCTTTGGTCGCGCCAAGGGATTCCTTATTTGCGATACAGACGCCGACACTCAGGAATACATCGATAATACCCAGAACCTGAACGCAGCTCAGGGAGCCGGAATCCAGTCCGCTCAGAATGTCGCCGCAACAGGCGCTAGTGCTATCATCACCGGACACGTAGGTCCTAAGGCCTTCACAGCTCTCGACAAAGGCTCCATCAAAGTCTACCTGATCGGTGGGGGAACAGTTGCTGAAGCTCTGGCTTCTTTTCAGGAAGGCAAGCTCGAAGCAGCTACCGATGCCGACAAACCGGGTCACTGGTAGAAATTTTCACTTCAGGTTCAGTCATGCCCTTTCTCCTCTCCCTTGCTCTGCGGGCATGACTGAACATTTTCAGGCATTGACAAGTCAGGTTAACGTCTTAGTTTACCATGAAATGCATACAGTAACAGATTGAATCAATCTGTTTTTTTTTAATAAAACCCCCTCCGTCCAGCGAGGGGCAGGAGATTGATATATGAGCGATCATGCATGCGGAAGCTGCTCTTCCTCCGGGTCCGGATGTTCTTCTTCCGGTTGTTCTGAAGGCTGCAGCCCTGAAGATATGAAACTGAAAAAGACCCTTTCCAGAATCAAGCACAAAATCGTGGTTATTTCCGGTAAAGGCGGCGTAGGTAAAAGTACCGTAGCGACCAACATAGCTGTGGCCCTTTCCCTCGCCGGAAAACAGGTGGGTCTGCTTGACGTTGACGTCCACGGCCCTAGTGTTCCCCGTCTGCTCAGCCTTGAAAACGAAAAGCCGCACATCGGCCACGAAGTCATCGAACCTATTTCATGGTCCAGCAACCTCTGGGTTATGTCTCTCGGTTTCATGCTCCCCAGCAAGGATGATCCGGTGATCTGGCGCGGTCCGGTTAAGATCGGCATGATCAAGCAGTTTGTACAGGATGTTGCCTGGAACGATCTCGATTTCCTCGTTGTTGACTGCCCCCCCGGAACCGGCGACGAACCTCTTTCCGCACTGCAGACCCTCGGTCAGGATGCCCACGCAGTTATCGTAACAACCCCTCAGGGTGTTGCGGTTGACGATGTGCGCCGTTCCGTAAACTTCTGCAAGCAGGTCGGAAACCCCGTTCTCGGTATAGTTGAAAACATGAGCGGATTCGTCTGCCCCGACTGCGGCAACGTACACAATATTTTTAATTCCGGTGGCGGTGAAGAGCTTGCCAAAGAAACCGGTGTAAACTTCCTTGGCCGCATTCCCCTTGATCCTGAAGTGGGACGTTCCGGCGATGAAGGTTACCCCATCATCCGTACCGCACATGAAGGTCCAACCGGACAGGCTCTCAACACCATCATTAAACCCATGCTGAATCTCACCCAGACTCTGCAGGAAAATAATGAAATGCCCAAACCAGAAGAATTCAAGACCAAAAACGGCATGCTGCGCATCGCTGTTCCCGTTGCAGCAGGCAAACTCTGCATGCACTTCGGACACTGCGAACAATTCGCAATCATGGATGTTGACGTTTCCTCCAAAGGTATCGTCGCCACCAACATGGAAACTCCCCCGCCCCACGAACCCGGCGTACTTCCCAAATGGATTGCCGAACAGGGCGTACAGCTTGTGCTGGCTGGCGGAATGGGTTCCCGTGCACAGTCCCTTTTCACTGATGCCGGAGTTAAGGTAATTGTAGGTTCTCCTGCTGAAGCGCCTGAAAATGTCGTTTCCAGCTACCTTGCAGGCTCTCTCCAGACCGGAGCCAATACCTGCGACCACTAAAAGCCATAAGTACATCTACCGTACATATCTCGAAACAAAACAGCCTGCTGGAAATCCAGCAGGCTGTTTTGCCTTTTCTACCCTGCTATGCAATATTTTCGATTCAGACGAATTAAGCACAACGGAGCAAAAATGATCTTAGGAATTGAAGGCAGCCCCCGCAAAAAAGGCAACTCACACAAAATGCTTGAAGCCGTCCTTACCGGAGCTTCAAAACTGGCCATAGCTACTGAAACAGTACATCTACGCGATTTGAAATATGAGCCCTGTGTCGGCTGTGAAATCTGCCGCAAAGAAAAAGCATGCCGCCGCTTTGAAGATGATATGACCGATCTTTATCCAAAGCTGGAAAACGCAAAAGGGCTGGTGCTAATTTCCCCGGTTCATAACTACAATGTTACCGCGTGGATGAAAGCCTTCATCGACCGTTTATACTGTTATTATAATTTTGAAGACACCCGTCCCCGGGCATGGTCCAGCAGACTAGCCGGACAGGGGCGCAAGGCCATAATCGGAGCCGTTGCCGAGCAGGAAGATAAAAAAGATATGGGTTTCACCATAGAGGCCATGCGCATGCCGCTTGAAGCCCTCGGTTACGAAATAGTAGAAGAACTTCCGGTTCTGCGCCTGTTTGACCGCGGCATCATAGCCGAGCATCAAGAACTTATCGAGCGGGCGCAGAATGCAGGCCTGAAACTCGCCAAGGCTATTTCAGGTCAATAATATCCTGTACTGCAATATGACCGTCACGGAAAGTCGAGATGATTACATCTTTATCCGGGTCGCCGTTGTTATTGTAATCAAAAGTCCCGGTAACACCATGAAAAGGCGGCATATCCACTAAGGCATCATGGATGGGTACAGGTTTAGTTGTCCCGGCTATTTTTGCGGCTGCAAAAAGACTCATCACAGCATCAAAAGTCAGAGCTTCAAGTTCAGTTGGATCTACACCGTTCTTTTTTTTGTAATCTTTTTCAAATTCCTGTGCTCCGGCAATGGGCAGCCCCGGAATCCAGTGATCGGTGTAATAGCTGTTTTTGAATAATGGATTCCGCTCCAGCTCAATAGGGTCCCATGAATCACTACCCATAAGAACGCCCTTGAAGCCATATTTACGGGCCTGTGCCACCTGCAACTGTACGGTCTTGGTGTTGCCCGGCAAAAACAAAATCTGTGCCCCTGAATCGATGATACGCTTAATTGGCTTGGAAAAATCACGCTGTCCAAGGATATAATTTTCAAAAGCAACAATCCGGCCACCGTGCTTTTCATAATCTTCCCTGAAAAAGAGAGCCAACTCCGCGCTATACGGACTGGCAGAGGCAAAAAGGATCCCTACATCCTCAAGCTTCAGGTCATTTTTGGCAAACCGGGCCAGAGCTTCTGCCTGTATGGTATTGGTATATGAAACCCGAAAGGAATATTTGTATGAAGTCAGCTTATTTGTCCCGGCAACCGGGGTAATAAACGGAATTTTAAACTCCTCGCAGACCTTCGCCACAGCCAGTGCAACCTTACTTCCGGCAGCGCCAACAATTGCAGAAACCTTATCTTTCTCAATGAGTCGCCGAGTAACTTTTGCAGCTATTTCCGGTTTGCCGTTGCTGTCTGCGGGAAAAAGTCTAACCTTAACCTCCTGCCCAGCAAGCGCAAGCCCCCCGCTTTTATTCTGCAGATCAGCTCCGTAGCGGGCAGCACTTATTATGTAGTTACCCTTTCTGAACAATTCACCGCTGGTGACAGCGACTACCCCGACCTTGAATTCCGCTGTTTTTTTCTCACCGGAACAACCGGAGCAAAACAGGACACCGAAAATCACTATGAGCAGGAACGGAAACAATTTGTTCATTTTCATGGCTGACTCCACTTCAGACCTGACGACGGAAAAAACAAAAGGCGGCCTTGCAGACCGCCTTTTACCCCATAGCTAGATTCCAGCCATGCAGTTGTAAAGTTCTTCGCTCACTTCGATGCGGACGATGCCGTCTTCGATGTAAACACGGATGTTGTTCTCGGGAATGAGTGCCATATCCATGGCTACATCCACCCATTTACTTCTCAGTTCAGCCGGATCAACATCCTTAAGCGGATGACTTTCTGCTACTTTCCAAGACATGCTATATCTCCCGTTTATTATTTTTTATATGTCCTCGGATTCATCCCCAGAAGACAAAAAATTTCATATGTAATAGTCTGCCACCAACCGGCCAGATCTTCCGCAGTAATACGGCCTTCACCTTCGCCGCCGAGCAGATAGGCACTGTCGCCGAACTTAACATTATCAATATGGCTTACATCAACAATGCAAAGCTGCATGCACACCCGGCCCAGAATCCTGGCACGTTTGCCGTGGATGCAGACCTGTCCGGCATTTGAAAGCCCGCGGCTGAATGCATCTGCATACCCGGCACAGACAATCGCTACTGTCATATCCCGATCTGCGGTGTAGGTACAACCATAGCTGATGGCCTGCCCTTTTTTCAGTTTCCGCACAGCCGCAATCTTGGTGCGCACCTGCATCGCAGGCTTAAGCTGCTCACCGGCTGCGCTCCAATCTGTTCCATGCAGCGGATTGGAGCCGTACAGGGCGATACCACCGCGCTGTGCGGAATAGTGGACCTGATCATGAACCAGAATCCCGGCGGAGTTGGCAAGCGAAGCTTCCAGCTCATATCCGGCATTAGCGAGCCGCTGCAGGACATTTGAAAAAGTCACAGCCTGCACGGACATGTACCCTTCGTAAGCCGGATCATCCGATGTGGCAAGGTGCGAGCTGGCCAGAACCGGACGGACTTCAGGATTAGCCTTCAGCCAGCTGATCAATTTATCCAGCTCCCGGACACTAAATCCGAGACGGGACATACCGGTATCGAACTTTAAACTTATTTCGACTTTTCGACCCTGTGCGGAAACAACTCCGGCCAGCATTTCCAACTGCTCAAATTCCCCGATGAACGGGATGATACCATTCTGGGCGGCATTAAAACAATCCTGCTCATTAAGCGGCCCCAGCAGGGAAATTATTCGCTTGGAACACCCGCTTTCGCGCAACTGCATCCCTTCGCTTACAGTTCCGACAGCAAAAGTATCGGCACCTTCTTCTTCAAGGGCGCGGGCCACTTCAATCAATCCATGACCGTAAGCATCAGCTTTAACCACGCCGTAAACCCTGCTGCCTTTTTCGCAAAGTAAACGGTAGTTATGGCGGATGGCGTTCAAATCAACTTCAACTTCAAGTGCATTATATCCGATTGTCATTGGAGACTCCGGTTGAGATTGAGACTGGCTTACTTACGTTTAAAAAGTTTTTCCATTTCCAGCGCAGACCAGCTGACCAGTACCGGACGACCATGCGGACAATATTCCCGCTGCGGACATTTTACCCATGCTTCCAGTAAAGACAGTGCCTCATCGGCCGCCAAAGCCAAATTGGCCTTGATGGCTGATTTGCAGGAAAGCATAATCCAAAGATCATCGAGTGTTTTGGCCTGTCCGTCAACAGCTGCCTTTAGATACTCCCTTGCCTCTCCGGTTTCAAGTCCCGGAGGAATTCCGCGCATGGACAGAGTCTGCCCCGCTTCAAGTGCGAGCATAAATCCGGCAGCCTGTAAATCTTCCCACATTTCCTGAACACGCTGCACTTCACTGGGATGCAGGGCTATGTCGATGGACAGTGCCAGAGGACGTGATTCTCCTCGCGTACGCAGGCTGCGCATGTTTTCATAGATCACCCGCTCATGGGCGGCGTGCTGATCCAAGAGTCCCAGAGAACCGTTAGGAAGCTTCAGCACCAGATAAGTATCTGCCACCTGCCCCAGATATTCAATTCGGGAACCGGGAACATAAATCGGCCCGGCTGAACCTGATTCATAGCGTTGAGCTTCAGGAGTCGGAATATCATGAGCCGAAGCGTCCTGCCCCGGAACTTGCTGCGCTGAATAGTCCGCAGTCTGCTCATGGAGCACGTCCGGTTCCATCAACCTTTCACCTGCATCCGGAACGGAAAATTCCGGCAGGGATGAACTGCGTGCGCCCTCTGCGTCATCATCATCCAAAGCTGTAAAATCTGTATTCTTGTATTCATTCCAGCTGGAAAATTTAGCAGCAGGTTCAATGGGCAGAGACACACTTTCCGACAACCTCTTTTCCAGTTTATTCGCCCGGACTGGTATTTCTGGATGTCTTTCCATCGGGCTGTCGCCTTCAACAATACCAAGCTCATAGCGCGATAATGCCTGCCCTATTCCGTTGCGGATAATGCCGAACACTGCCCGTTCTTCCTGAAAGCGAACTTCCATTTTCGCCGGATGCACGTTTACATCCACCAGCGACGGAGGCAACTCAAGAAAAAGGACGGTCTGCGGATATTCACGTGAAATCAATCTACCCTTGTAGGCACCACGAACAGCACTGAGCAGCAGTTTATCCTGAACCGGACGTCCATTTACGAACATGACAATTCGGTCCCCGCGCCCTTGCGCCAGCGCCGGAATCCCCGCGCAACCGTGAACCTTCATTTCTCCGGCTTCATGGGAAAATTCCAGCAATGATTCGCAAATGTTGCGCGGCCAGAAGACAGAAAGTCGTTCGGGAAGGGTTTGATCCGCTGGAAGACGGAACTGCTCCCGTCCATTGGAAGTAAAAGAGAAGCCGGCCTGAGTGTTGGCCAGAGCCATCTTGAAAAGCACCTGATTACAACGGCGCGCCTCAGTGCTCTCGGTCTTCAGAAATTTAAGACGGGCCGGAACATTGTAAAACAGGTCGCGAACTTCAACGGAAGTACCGCCCGGAATCGCAGCAGGCCCCTCCTCAATTACCGTTCCCCCTTCCACATCTATAGCCCAGCCCTCGTCCGCGCCCTTGCGGAAAGAACTCATTTTGAAGCGGGAGACAGAAGCAATACTTGGGAGAGCTTCCCCTCTGAATCCGAAACTGGTAATTGCGGAAAGATCATCAATATTGGAAATTTTGCTGGTGGCGTGACGGGTAACGGCCAATTTCAATTCATCTGCGGCAATACCACGCCCGTTGTCTTTCACGGAGATAAAGCCCTGTCCTCCGCGCTCAACAGCAACATCCACCTGTGTACTGCCTGCATCAATGGAGTTTTCAACTAACTCTTTAACAACGCTTGAGGGTCTTTCAACAACTTCACCGGCAGCAATCTGGTTACGCAGCGAAGCCGGAAGGACATGAATTTCAGAAGTGCTCATAATTATCTTATCTGTTCGGTATAATTATTTTTCATTATGCTTATGTTCAAATCGTCAATCAACGGTACAATAAGCGAAGCCCCCCGTCTATACTGACGAGGGGCCTTAAGATAATCATTTATGCTGCTGGTCGCTTCTGCGATTTGGGACTAAAAAACACTCATGTCAATGAGGTTGAAGTTGACAGCAAAACGCTCATCAACAGTAGTCTTGGAAGCAACAAATTCCATGAAAAAGCACTGGTGATTCCAGCCGATGGACGCTGTCTTTTCAAGATCGCGGTCATCATTAAGATCCGAACGGAATTTACCACCAATCTGCAGATTCCAGGGAAGTTTCGCTTTCATACCGTAACTAACGATCTGCATGTCGGAATCCTGCTGGCGTTTATACTCATCAATCTTGCGCAGATAGTCATAACCGAGTGAGAACTCTGCATACTCGTTGTAGAAAAACTTCAGAATATTCTCATGTTCAGTAACATCACCCAAATATGGCGAGACCCATGTACGCGAAGTCAGGTTCACAAAATTATACGGTGAAAGGATAATCTCGGCCATGAAATCGGAAAAAGGCCTGCGCTCGTATTCGCTAAGTTCGATGGAGCGGTTTTCTTCGTCTATATCATAGCCCTGTTCAAGGCGGACACGCAAAAATTCGAGATAGTCATTTTCAAGAACGGGATTGCCATCATCACCCAGAGCTACAGTCGCCCGGTTGCGGTCAAACACGTTGGTCAGAGAGAAAACAATATCGTTCTGCTCGGAAATACGGTCACGCGAATCAAAGTAAGGAAGTTTGGCCTGTGAAGCGGAGTCATCCTGTACCCAAGAATACTCAAGGCGGGGAATGACATTGTGCTTCATGCGGGTCCAACCGGACTGGCCTACATTTTCCTCACTGACAACAGGAATGGATTCCAGATCGAAGACACGGTAGAAATCTGTAGCCGCACTAATTCCGGCATCGGCCAGAATACGGGTCTGGCTGGTATCACGGCTAACAGAGGTGCTGGCATTCTGAAATGAGCTAACAAGGTAGTTGGTCGCCCTGATCCCTGCGCGGGGAATGATAGTTATGCCAGCGGCGCGCATGGGCATACTGAACTGGGGCTTGATATCAAAACGCCCACCGGTGGAGCCATATTCGCGCCAGAAATAACTGCCTTGAAATTCACCCTCCCACTCAATAGGACTTCCCAAAAAATTATCCTTGAATGCAAAAGCGGAAAGCTGCGGCATCGTCTGTAATGTAGGATCTTTAGTGGAAGGATTATTCCCGTTGCGGTAGAGCAGATTCTCTGTGTACTGGGCTAGTCCTGAAACAGAATACTTGTCCCAGCTTCTGGCTACCAATGCGGTACTGGTCCTTTTCGTGGAGTCGGCAGTGGCAATGTCACGTCCGAATTTATCAAGAAAGGAATCGCGTGTGGCGTCATAACCGTTCGAGCCGGAGCGGAACTCACGCAGGTAATCCTGGTCGGAGACAAGGTCCATATCAAAGATGGTCTGCCAGTCAGGATTACCGATGTAGCCGTCATATTTAGACCTGATCCACCAGCGGTTCTGGTTCGGACGGATCGTGCTATCACTAAATGAATAGCTGGCATCATTGGGGTCATCATAACTTTTGCTGTCATGCAACCAGTCCGCACGCCATGATCCCTTGGTATTCACATCTTCAGAGTGGCGAAACTCAACGCCGGGCCTGAAACCGCGTTTACTCAGGTATTCCGGATAAAAAGTCATATCCATTTCATCATCAATAGCCCAATAGAACGGGACATTGATTCTGTTACCCAGACGGTTTGAATTACCAACTTCCGGGTTCAGTATACCGGACTGACGCTCACGCTGTACCGGGAGTTCCATGTACGGAGTGTACATAACCGGGACACCCTTTACATTGAATTTGGAATGCCAGAGCCTTGCGTAACCGTTGATGGTGATATCACCTTCTCCGGATTCAAATTCCCAGAGAGGATTCTCCCCTTCACAAGCAGTCACTTTCACGTCTTTAAAACTGTAAGTGGCACCGTTGTGCTTTTCGATGAATTCGCCTTCAAAATAAACATGGGGCTTGGCAACAAAAACGCGGCCCTTTTTCAGCCAACCGACCATGTTGTTAAGGTCGAATTCAGCCTCGGCCGCATCGTAAAAGTCGCCCTTGATCTGCGCTTTTACATTTCCACGCAGATAAATCCATTTGGTAGTCTGGTAAAAGCGGGCAAAATCCGCCTTGATATAGTTATCGCCGCTGCGCAGGATTACGTTACCGTAAGCCTGAAGATACTCACTGTCATTTTCGACAACGAGCTTATCTGCGGAAAATTTCCACTGCTCCCCCTTCTGCTCCACGCCCTGGCTGTCGGTCATGGGAACGTTTATCTGCTCCTGCGCAAAAGAAGCGCACGGCAGACTGAGAAGAAGTAAAACTACGAATATGGCGAACCTTGATTTCAAAACAACCTGCCCTTTGATATTCAACTAGCTTTTCAGGTAAGGATCTTCCTGAGCCAGATAATTCTGCACATAGTCTTTGGCCGCGTCTTCAAGGGAAGTAAACGGCTTATCATACCCGGCGGCAACCAGCTTATCCATGTTGGCCTGAGTAAAATACTGGTACTTATCCCGGATTGTTTCGGGCATTTCGATGTAGCTGATGTTCGGGTCTACATTCATGGCCGCAAAAACAGAACGCGCAAGCTCATTCCACTCACGAGCATTTCCGGTTCCGATGTTGAAAATACCGTTGGCCTGCGGGTTCTCAAGGAACCACCACATTACGTCCACGCAGTCTTTGATGTAAACAAAGTCACGCTTCTGTCCGCCGTTAGGATATTCAGGCTTATAAGATTTGAAAAGCTTCATCTCACCGGTTTCGCCTATCTGGTGAAACGCCTTGCAGATAACGCTCTTCATGTCATCTTTATGATATTCATTCGGCCCGAATACATTGAAAAATTTGAGGCTGACCAGCTTGTCGAGAACGCCTCCGCGCTTAGCCCAAAGATCGAAAAGCTGCTTGGAATAGCCGTACATATTCATAGGCTGCAGCCGGTCGATACCTTCATGATCATCATCAAAACCGAACCTGCCGTCACCGTAGGTGGCAGCACTGGATGCGTTGATGAAACGAACATCATGCTGCAGGCAGAAGCGGCAGAGCATCTGGGTGTAGCGGTAGTTATTTTCCATGAGGAAATCCGCATCCTGTTCAGTCGTGGAGGAGCAGGCACCCATATGAATAACAGCGTCAGTTTTAAAAGGATCATCCCCTTCCAGAATGAATTTAAAAAACTGATCCCGGTGAATGTAATCTTCGTAGCGAAGATTAACCAGATTCTTCCATTTCTCTGTTTTTGCAAGGTTATCAACGATAAGGATATCGTCGATTCCCATCTGATTCAGCTTCCAGACCATGGCACTGCCGATGAATCCAGCCCCGCCAGTCACGATATACATATATAAATTCTCCCGCTATTTTAAGCAGATACAACCATCTATTAAATCAATCACACAATACAAGTTGCCGGATGTTACTTATTTTTCAGACACTTTTCAACTACATTTAAGTAAAAAGGAAATATTTACAGACAAGCTTAAGTAAAATTTACCTTTTAACATTAATTGAGCTTGAGATAATTATTTTTGTAAATACAAATCTAAACAGGAATAAAGAAATCATGTTATAAACAACAAAGGAAACACCTATTCAACGCACAACAATACAAACAAACTGCATTTTAATATTTTTATTACTCTTTTTAAACTTGATTCATATTTTCTTCATGGTATATTTATTTATACAATTTTTTTATTATGATTTTCTCTAGACTTTATTTACAAACGCTGTTTAAATTTCAACACACACTGAGGCACAGGATCTTTTCAAAATTTAATAATAGGAACAGCCTATGAAATATTCCGTCAAAGAGATTCTTCACCTTGAAGTTTCCCCCGCCTTGGGATGCACCGAACCAGTCGCAATAGCTCTGGCGACTGCTGCTGCAGCATCTGTCATCCCTGCTGAACACCCGGAAAAAATTGAAGTATGGGTTGATCCTAACATCTATAAAAATGGGCTGGCGGTTATTATTCCCGGAACCGGGGGACTGAACGGTCTGGACACAGCAGC
>PPCM01000539.1_pt1 | contig 30537 bp, 25 predicted proteins | sample 1555541 | NCBI WGS metagenome assembly PPCM01 (sample SAMN05284479, study PRJNA326546) | Marine sediment metagenome, whole genome shotgun sequencing project. | isolation source: marine sediment | place: Germany: Wadden Sea | collected 2012-09-05
ACCTGAAAGGGGAAACTCTAGTGAGCTTCTTACAGTCACTTCCTTTTGAACGTGGTAATCGTTCAATTCAGGTATCCTGTGAATTTGGTACCGGTGAGGTTTTCCTACGTGATAATACTATTGTAGCCGCCAAGTCTGGTCGTCTTATGGGTAATGGTGCACTCATGTTGATGGCTGGTTGGAGTGATGTTGAGCTTGCTGAGCAGGTGTGTGAAGAATCTGTCAGGAAGAATGTAACTCTAAAAAAAGATCAAATACAGATTTTACTCGAAAAGTACGGAACAGTTAATCAGTCTTCGTTAGAAACAGATAAGCTGTTTAAAAGTGCAATCCTATCCATTTATTCCCTTAATTTCAGGGACGCCGGAACCAAGCTAACAAGCCTAGTCAAATCTAATAAATACGATTATATGTCTTGGCTCTGGTATTCTCGCCTGCTGAACAAGATGGAGTCGATTCAGGCTGCTATTAATGAAGCACACAAATGGGGTAGTCACGACCAGGAAATTCTCCGCGAGATGAGAAAGAATCAACAACTTCAGCTCGAGGGAGAGGAAAAGGTAAGGCGCTGTCTTTTTTGCTGGTTGCCCATACATGTACAAGATAATGTTTGTACAAATTGTTTTGCTTTGCAAAAGGTGGGGGCTGGCGAACTTAGTGAAGATATTGATGATGTTGAAGTTAAGCGTACACTTCATCGACTCTATAAAACATTTCAATCCAATAAGAAAAATAGCCAGTTAGCTTATGTGATTGCTGTTGGGTTGTACAATTTAGATCAATTGCAAAGAAGTTTTCAGTTTTTGCAGCTTGCCGTCAAAAATTCACCTAATACAGCTCTCTATCAGAAATCGTTATCTTTTTTGCGAAATGTTTGTATCACTAAGGGATTGATAAAGAAACCCGCTACCGGGAATGGTGAAGATCTTGTTGTGAAGAAAAAAGCACCAGCCATAAAAGTATCTCCAGATACAAAATCTATTCTCGTTGTAGAAGATAGCAAAACCTCAAGAAAAGTGATTGGAATGGTCTTGAAGCGTGAAGGACTACAAATACTAGAGGCGACAACCGGTGAGGAGGCTCTGGAGCTAGCAAAAGACCACAGACCGAATCTGGTTTTACTCGATCTGATGCTTCCCGATATGAGCGGCTATGACATTTTGCCTCAAATGAGGGAACATGAGCATATGAAAAATGTTCCTGTGATAATGCTTACAGGACGACGTAACCCAGAAGATAAGGCTAAAAGTTTAATGCTTGGAACTAGCGAATATCTTACCAAGCCTTTCGATCCTCAAAAACTCACTTCGGTGATCAAAAGATACCTGTAACTCAATCAAACTACCATTATGCAGCAACAGGACACTGGAAAAAAATTAGAAGAATTGGTTATTGAAATAGATAACCGTTTGGAGAGAGCGAAAGATCCACAACAGCTGTCGTCATTGATTCCTGAACAAAAAGAGGATGGTGACTTTAGGCGATGTGTTCTGCTTTCCTGTGGAGAGATTGACCTTGCTGTGCCACTGGAGGGGATAGCGGAGATTACAGGTCTGTCTAACATAACAACTCTGCCCAATCTACCCCGTTGGATACAGGGGGTTACCAGTGTTCGAGGCGAGGTGATTTCTATTGTGGATATCAGAGACTATAGGGGCTGGCCAGCAACTAGAGATCTACAGGGTAACCGACTCGTTGTTATTCAACATAACAATATCAAAATTGGCCTCCGTGCTGACATTGTGGTTGGGTCAAAACTTATAGATTTTACCCGTGACGTTTTACAGGATTTGATTTCCTCAAATGATAAGATGGTGCAGTTTCCCGAAGGGGTAGAGGTTGATGGGAGAATTTATTGTCTGATTTCCCCAGAGCAATTGCTGACAGAGAAAAAAATGACTGAGCTGTAAGAGTGAGTCTGTTGTTGATGGGGATAAGATGAAGAGTTCTTCAAGAGAAAAGTTATTAGGGCTGTTTTTTCAAGAAGTTTTGGATTATGTCCCTGCAATTGAGCAAAATATTGCACTTGTTTCTGTAGCTGAAACAGAGAATGAGGCAGCAGATGAGTTGCACCGTCTGTTTCACAATATTAAAGGAGCTGCATCCCAGCTCTACTTGAAGTCACTGAGTAATTCTGCCTGTAGTGTTGAGTTGCTGTTGGATGAACTTATTCAACAAAAAGACAATTTCTCTAGAGAAATACTTGATTTTTTGCAGGCAGCAACGAAGGAAATTGTACAATATTGCCAGCTTGGCAAAAGAGATGATTTGGCTGAAAATAGAATGTTTCAGCATATATATGCTCTATGCAGCAACATTAATGGAGTCAGCGAAAATCACCGGTTTAGGAACTTAAGCCAGTTTCTGGCTGATAAAAAGCCAAATGAAAGTTTTTCATCTATCACAGATACGACAAAGAAGCAGATGGTAACGCAACCAGACAAACAGAAGACCATTAGATCGATAATCAAACTGTTGGGACAATTGAACAGTTTCTCTCAAAAGCAAAACCTCCCTAACCTTGCAGCAGAGGTGATTGCAGAAATTCATATTAACATAAATGTTTTATGCGATTGTTTTGATGAGGCGGAGGCCAGTGAACAGTTAAGGTTTTTAAAAGCTTTTGACAGCTTGCTTTCCAAGATTACTTCCTCCTCAATAAAGGACAAAACGGAAGTTGTAGGGCTTTTAGGTGACTTTTTGACCTTCCTGGAGATGCTCTTTGTCTCGCCTGAGAGTCTAGGAAGTGACTCAGTTGATTCCATTATTAACAAAATGCAAAGAGTTGAGACACTGCTTGGTTATGACAATGGAATGACTGCAAGTGTTGACGAACCTAGGTTTGATGAACTGCTTTTGGATACTGATGTCGAGGCGGATGAGATCTTACCCGTGGATGATGATCTCTTTGGTGAAGTGGAAAACGATCTCTTTGCTGATAGTGAAGAGCTTGGCTCTGTTTCGGATTTGTTTGACGAGTCAATTGCAGATGTTGCTGATGGTTTTGAAGATACTGTCCTCTCAGAAGTTGTAGAGGGTGTTGGCTTAGATGAGCTTGAAGATGAAGACTATTCTTTACAGGATATTTTTAAGGCAGAATGTGAAGAGCACCTTGAAGTCATTGCCAATGCCTTAAATATTCTAGAGAAAGACGGTGTTGGTGATCAGGATATAGATGGTGAAAAGCGTGAAGCGCTCAAAGAGATGCGCCGTGCCATTCATACCCTAAAAGGTGCTGCTGCCATGACGGGTTTTTCCAACCTTGCTGAGTTTGGTCATCATTTAGAGGATTTACTCGATTATCTCTTTGAAGAGGCCGTTAGTCTTACTGCTGAAGTGTTAATGCTTCTTGCCAGATCCATAGCCAGACTTGATGAGCTGAGTCGAGAGCCAGAGAGTGTGGAACTTGAAGAACCGCAGAAACTCAAAAAACAGATAGATTCCTTTTTGAATCGGGCTGGCGATATAGATGAAGAGAATAAACAAGTAGAGGGTGAATCTGACGTTCGCGGCGACGAGCTTGTTGAAGCAATAGAAGATAGGCAAGAGAATGTCTCCTTACCAACCAGTACAGAGAATGTTCGAGTAAGGCTCGATAAGCTTGAGGAACTGGTTAACCTTGAAGGTGATCTGGTTGTTGCCAGAAACTCTATGACTAACTTACTGGATGATTTGAACCAGACTGTTAACGAGTTAGAAACCGCAAAAGACAAGATCAAAAAAATTGCTGACGACTTGGAAGCTGGATTTGAGGTTCAGGGCTTACATGGTTTTGGTGTCGGAACAAGTAGTTCGCAGCTTCAGCCTATAACGGATAGTGAAGAAAAGCAGGATGAGTTCGATGCCATGGAGCTTGACCAGTATTCCGAACTCAATCTCATCATCAGGTCTCTTAACGAGACGAGTATTGATGTGAATTCTATTCACACCCAGATCTCTCAGATTACTGGTGATGTTAAAGGACAGCTCGCCAGTCAAGAGATCACAATGCGTATGATGCAGGATCGTTTCATGCGCATCAGAATGACACCAATCTCTTCTATCTCAAGGATGTTTTATAGAGTCGTTCGTGAAACAGCAGTTAAATTAAACAAGAAAGTGAGGCTGCTTCTTGAGGGTGAGGATGTTTACTTAGATCGTTTTGTCTGGTCGAAGGTTACAGATCCTGTAATGCATATTCTGAGAAACTGTATTGATCACGGAATTGAAACTGAGCGTGGAGATAAACCTGATACAGCCACTATTACCATAGAAACATTTCAGCGTGGCAATACGGTGGTAATGCGAATAAGTGATGACGGTAGTGGGGTGGATACAGCCAAGTTAAGAGAAAAACTCTTAGGAGAAGGACGTATTGACCCGACAAAAGATTTGCCGGAGCGTGAGTTGCTCTCTCATCTCTTCACCCCAGGTGTGAGTACCCGTGATGAAGTTACTCACACATCAGGTCGTGGTGTTGGGTTGGATGTTGTACAAAAAAACATACAGGATCTTAAAGGTTATGTTCATGTGCATAGTAACCGTGGAATCGGTACTACTTTTGAGTTGACTATCCCAATTTCACTATCTGTTAACCGTGCGGTAATTACCTATGTCGATGAGAAGCCATTTGCAGTGCCTCTTTATGATATTACAGAAATTCTAAGCAGTGCAGATATTGAAAAAGATGGTGAGAACTTCTTTTGGCGTGGAGAAAAAATACAGAAAAAATCACTTGCCGCTCTTCTTGGTCAGAGAACTGGAACTGCTAGCCAAGGTAAAGAATTGGCCATTATGATCTCTTCTGAAGGGACTAATTTTGCTGTAACGGTTGATACTATTAAAGGGCAGCAGGAAATAGTTGTAAAAGATCTGGGTAGCCATCTTACTCATGTTCATGGTGTGAATGGAGTTACTGACTTTGGGGATGGGTTGTTGGTGCCGATTCTTGATTTACCAGAGCTGGTAAGCGAGAAGGTGCATCGTTCAGAGAATCATGAAGACGATTTATCTGTTGGTAAGAAACGTTCTCCTATTAGAGTACTTGTTGTGGATGATTCTATCAGTGTTCGCCAGTCTGTTTTACGTCTATTGAAGAAACGTAATTGGGTGGTAGAAACTGCGAAAGATGGTGTTGATGCTCTAGAGAAGCTCGAGCTTTTCTCTGCAGATGTGATTGTTTCAGATATTGAGATGCCAAGGATGAATGGCTATGAGTTCAAGGAGGCGCTCAATAACCACATTGAGCACTGGAATGTGCCTGTGATCATGCTGACTTCGAGGATATCAGAAAAGCATCAACAAAAAGCTAGAGAACTTGGTGTGCAGAGGTACGTGACTAAGCCGTATCAGGACGAGAGATTTGTCAGCCTTATTCAGGAAATGGCAGGAAAGAAATAACTCATATAGGGTAGTAGAGAATGGCACAGCGAGCAGAAATAATAATGATACCTGCAGATATTTTACAGGTTAAAGAGTGGCAGGTATTCTGGGCATTTTCAAAAAAACAGTTGGACATGGTTCTGCAAGAGGTAGAGTTTGTGGAAGTGGGCGCTGCGCCTGAGGATTATCTTCTGTCTAAGGCTCTCTGGCAGCAGGAAAAGTTAGCTGTTGTATCACTTGAAAAATACTTTGGTATTCCGCAGCCCAAAGTTTCGCAGGCTGATAAATGTGCCGTGTTAAAGGATGTAGTCGAGAAAGGTAGTGGTCCGGAAATTGGTCGTATTATGGTTAAAATTGGCGGAAACATTCGAGTCAAGGAGGTCGATTTTACTAGTATGGCCACATCTCCTTCTATGTTACCGACAAGACAGGAGGATGTACGTGGGGTGTATTCACTGAGTGATAAACATCTTCTTGTTTTTCCAAATGTTGAAAAAATATATGCAAACTGTCTTAGGTAAGTAGTGTTGAAATGATTCAATCTAGCGTCATAGATAATGGTATGCGTGTTGTTACCGAGAAGGTTATGAACACACGGGCACTTGCCATAGGGGTGTTTGTTGATTCTTCCCCCAGAAGTGAGCCTGCTTCTAAGGCGGGGCTGTCTCACCTCCTTGAGCATGGTCTATTTCATGGCACTAGTTCACGTACAAGTATGGATATTTCAAGGCTTATAGATACGGTTGGCGGTAAAGTTTCAGCTTTCACCGGTAGGGATTATACCTGCTTTAGCGCATTGGTGATGGATGATCATCGAACTTATATTCTTGATCTGTTCTCTGATATGATTCTCAACTCTACCTTTCCGCTGGAGAGATTTGAACAAGAAAAGCAGGTTGTCCTTCATGAGCAAAAGTCGTTACACGATAGCCCCGGAGATTATATTGCTCAATTGCTCAAAGAATCTGTCTGGAAGGATCACCCATTGGGAAGACCAATAGATGGTTACCCACAAACTTTAGAGTCTCTAAGCCGTGAGGACTTAATTTATTATCTGCATACCACTTATTTACCGGGAAGAATAACGGTAGCTATGGCAGGTAATTTGGAGCATGAAGATATTGTTGCACAGGTGAGAGATTGTTTCTGGCGTTTGAGTGGCAGTGTTGAGGAAATTGGGGATGAAAAACCGCAGTTTACTCCTTGTAGAATTGAACAGGATTCGGGTAACCAGCGTAGTTATTTCACCTTTGGTCTACCTGCTCCAGAATATGCCTCCGCTTTCAGATATGATGTGCACCTTCTCAACACCATTTTAGGTGGAGGGTTGTCATCCAGACTGTTTAAGAATCTTCGTGAAGAACGTGGGTTGGTTTATGATGTAGGTTCTGAATACCATGCCTATAAAGAAGGTGGACTGTTGCTTCTCTCGGGGGCGACAACACCAGAGCTTGAGGGTGATACGCAGGATATTATTTGTGAAGAGCTTTTGGGGCTGTTTACTGGAAATAAGATAATTACGGAAGAAGAACTCTGGCAGGCGAAGATGTATACCATAGGTCAACATCATGTTGATACGGAAGATCTTTTTACAAAGATGAGCAGGTTGCTTACCCAGACTTTTTATTTTGGAGACGTTGTGCCAGCCTCAGAGGTGGTTAAGGGCTTGGAGGCCGTGTCCCTTGAAAGTTTACAGGATGTGTGTCGATCATATTTTCACAATGTGAATGAAAATATGGGAGTAGTTGTGAGTCGAGGAGCTAATTGATTAATCAAAAGAAGAGAAAAAATTATGGGAATTGACAAATCAATAAGAAAGAATTGGGAAGAAATTCAGAAGAAACATACTGTTCCGGTAAACGCTATCGGAGTAAAGATTAAACATCATGATACCAAGACTATGAAAATCTGGAAAGATGAAGGTCTTGATAAATTTATAAAGAAATAGGTCGGTAAAAAATGAGTGATAAACTGATTTTGGTGGTTGATGACAGTCCTACAGACAGAGAGATTGCAGCTTCTGCCTGTAAGGAAAAGGGGTACCAGGTTGAGACTGCAGCTGAAGGTGAAGAGGGTATGGCAAAAGCTGCTGATTTACAACCTGATCTGATTTTACTTGATGTTATTTTACCACAGAAGAATGGTTTTCAGGTCTGCAGACAATTGAAGTCTACTCCTGCTACGGAAAATATCAAAGTTATTCTGGTCACATCAAAATCTCAGGAGAGTGACCGATTCTGGGGAATCAAACAGGGTGCCGATGGTTACATCACCAAGCCATACAGTGATGAGGATCTTCATGCCATCATTGAGGAGACCATTTAGAGGTCTTCTTTTGGTACTTTAGGTAAAAAAACTGTTTATTATGCCTGTCATTAAAGAGAGCAGGTTTGGAGGAAGGAATGAGCGAAGAGAGTAAGTCCCCAAAGTCATTCAGGCCGTTTAGGTTTATTACGGGAAAGATTAGAAATAAACTTCTTGCAGCGTTTTTGTTTGCTTCATTAGGTACTGTTGCTGTTGCTGTTGTTGGTTTTTTATCTATTGAGTACGCAAAAAGAACTGTTGATGAAGTTGTTGAGAAAAAAGGAAAGGCTCTGATCTTAATCAGTGCTGTTGAAAGAGAAGTATTACAGGCTCGACTTAATGACCAGGAATATCTTTTGAACTTTCAGCAGTTGGATCTTTTAAGTTATCGAAAACAATATCTTCAGAAAATCGAAGAACACGCTAATAAGGCTATAGGTATCATTGATGAGATAGTTTTTGTTGGTACTCTAGATGAAGAAATTCTTGATAGTTTGTCAACTGTAAAAGGGCGAATTGTATCTTACCAAAAGTATTTTCTTAAGGTTGCTGAACTTCTGCAAGAAAGAGGCGAAATCGGCGCAGATGATGAGCAAGGGGCTCTTGCTCAGATTGAAGCAATAGTCGATAGAGCTGGGATTATTGAGTTGCAGGAAGAAATTGAGGAAATTGAAGAAATTGAAAAAGAATATTTGTTAGATGGTAGTAAAAAACATGTCTTTAAAACTCGTGAATTGATTGCAACATTTAGATCTGAAGTTTTAGAAAGTGAATTAGCATATCAATTAAAGGCAGAGATTGTTCAGTTACTTCAGCAGCACTCAGAGGAGTTTGACAGCCTTACGGCTCTTAATTTAAAAATTTCTCATAATAGAAAACTATATAAGTATTTAATTAGCTACATTACTCCTGATATCACTACACTTATCGACAAAATTCAACAGGAACAGGAGGCGGCTATCGTAACAATGAAAGAAAGACAGGAGGCAGCTGTACAAGCTCTTGTTATTTTTGCTACTACTGCTCTGTTTTTGGGATTACTTATTTCCTTTATTTTGGCTAATAGATTGACTAAGCAGATTGATAATATCTCTGATTTGTTCGGTTCGATTGGTATTGGTGACTTTTCTGCTCGTGCTGATGTTATTGCTGAAGATGAGCTTGGCGAGATGGCAGAGTCATTGAATGCGATGCTTGATAATACATTGACCCTTATCCAGAGTCGTGACGAGCGTGATGCTATTCAGAACTCGATTATGAACTTGCTTATGGAGATCAGTGACCTGGCAGATGGTGATCTGACCGCTCGTGCCGAAGTGACTGAGGAAATTACAGGCGCACTAGCTGACTCCTTTAATACTATGGCAGAGCAGCTTAGCCGAGTTGTTGTTGATGTTAAGGAAGCATCTGCACTGGTTGGTAGCTCTTCACAGGACGTTGATGAGGTTACCAAGCGTCTTGCTGAACGAAGTGATGAGCAGGCAAATAAAATTAAAGAAGCTATTACAACCATTGAAGATTTGGCGACCAAGATTCGCAAAGTATCAACAAGTGCGAATGAGTCTGCCGAGGTTTCTGATAAAGCTCTGAGCTCTGCTAAAGCAGGATCTGAGGCGGTAAGGAAAACCAATGAGGCGATGGCGTCGATTAAAGAAAATATGAGAGGAACAGCTCGAACCATTAAGCGACTAGGTGAGAGTTCTCAGGAGATTGGTAATATCGTACAGATTATTAATGATATTGCAGATCGAACATCTATTCTGGCCCTTAATGCCTCTATTCAGGCGTCGATGGCGGGTGACGCAGGTCGTGGTTTTGCGGTGGTTGCGGAGGAGGTTCAGCGCCTTGCGGAACGTTCTGCTGAATCAACCAAACAGATTGAGACACTCATTACAGCTATTCAGGGTGATATTAGCAATGCTGGTATCAGTATGGAGACTAGTATTCAGTATGTTGTTGAAGGTACTGATCTTGCTGATGAGGCGTACGAAAAGCTTGATGAGATTGAATCTGTATCCAACCAGCTTGCAGAAATTATTGCTTCTATTTCGACAAGTGCTCAAGAGCAGTCTGTTGAGTCGGAGAATATTACCAGCATGATGCAAGAGGTTAGTGTTCTTACCGATGAAACCACTGGTGCTACAAAAGAAACAACAGCATCAATGGAAAAAATTACTTCTACCTCTAAGCAGCTAGAGGAGAGTATCTCGGTCTTTAAGGTTACAAGTTAACATGACCAAAAGAACAGGTTGACTATGTACCAATAGTCAAATTACTTCAGGTGTGCTGCACACAGTTTTCTGTGTGTTGCGCGCCTGTTTTGTTTTGGGTACATGTGATTAGCTATATTTTGATATAGTTTCAGATGTTAGTTGAATAGTACGATAGGGTTTAACGTCTTAATGAAAAGTGTAACTAGTTTGTTATACTTTTTAAAAGCTTACAAAAATCAATCAGCTTTTTCTCCAAAAGTAGCTCAGCTTTTTCCATAGATTCAGTAAATGTCATGGTGCCAGAAGCAATGGCACTCATTGAAACAATTCCGGTATCATAAAGCTCTGAAACATCCCCTGAAATGTTACCTGTAAAGGCAATAACCGGAGTATTGTGTTTTTTTCCTATTGCAGCAATTTTTCCAACAAGTTTACCTTGGACCGACTGAAAGTTGATTTCACCCTCACCTGTAATAATAAAGTTGAAACTCTCTTTTTTTAACAGCCTATCGAGGTTGTACATTTCTTCAATAAGATCAAAGCCACTCTTGATATCAGCATTGCAGTAGCTTAAAAATCCGAATCCCATACCTCCTGCTGCTCCAGCACCTTTGGTCTCTTGCTTATTTTTCCCGGTAACAGCCCGGGTGATTGCGGCAAAATTGCCAAGAGCATGTTCAAGTAGCTGTAGTTGTTCGACAGTACCACCTTTTTGTTTGCCATAGGTCATTGTTGCCCCATCGTTTCCTAGAAGTGGATTGGTGACATCTGAGGCGATTTGAATTGTGGTTTTGGCAAGTCGTGAATCTAATTTATCTAATTTGATCGCATGGACTTTGAGCAGTGATTCTCCTGCGGGTTCGAGTAGTCGGTCGTTTTTATCAACAAGCTGTAAACCAAGTGCCTGTAGAGCCCCACTGCCTGCATCGTTGGTTGCGGAACCTCCAAGGGCTAGAATGATTTTTTTGACTCCGTGATCAAGAGCATTTATTATAAGTTCACCGGTACCATAGCTGGTTGTGAGTAGGGGATTACGCATGGTAACTGGAATTAAAGGAAGACCTGAAGCTTCTGCCATTTCAACCACCGCAGTTTGCTTATCACCTAAGATACCATATCTTGCTTGAACTGGTTTCCTTAAAGGGCCGGTTACCGTACAGGTCTTAATTGTGCCACCGGTTCCTGTAACCATCGCCTCCATGGTTCCTTCACCGCCATCGGCCATAGGAAGTGTGGTTACACTGCAGTCTGAAATTAGAGACTCAAAAACGCTTTTTGCAATCTCACAAAATCTGGATGAAGAAAGACTTTCTTTAAATGAGTCGGGGGCAACAAGGATTTTCATTAACACTCCTTATTAGTAGGATAACAGGATAGAAACATGGTAAGACTACTATAGTCATAGCCAACTATTCCAGCTTATTTTTCAATTATAGCATCTGCTTCAACCCTTGTTATCTGTAGTTTTCAGGTGATTTATTGATCAATAATAGCTTTTTATGGATGTTTTTGGTGAAATGAATGCAGAGAGTTGATTTGCACGACAACTATGTTACCATGCGTGGCTTATTCTCAAACTCATTAATAATGTATGTAAAATGAAAGAAAACAATAAAGTAGATAATCAAAAAACTGAGCCAAGTTGTTCAAGGTTAAAGGCGTGGTTGCTTGCAACACGGCCAAAGACATTGCCAGCTGCAGTGGCACCTATTTTAGTAGGTGGTGCGGCAGCATTTTCTGATGGTGTATTTTTTATTCTACCAGCTTTAGCCTGTCTTGTTGGTGCCACCTTGCTACAGATAGCTGTTAATCTGGCGAATGATTATTTTGATGCTAAAAACGAGATAGATTCAGAAGAACGTCTAGGCCCAGTCCGTGTTACCCAAAGCGGACTGATCCCACCAGGGCAGGTAAAATTTGCCATGATTCTTTGCCTGCTGTTGTCTGCTGTGGTCTTTGCCTACCTCTCCTATGTTGGTGGCCTTCCCATTGTAGTTATTGGTATTGCATCTGTATTAGGCGCAATTGGCTATAGTGGTGGTCCTTATCCTCTTGCCTCCCATGGTTTAGGTGAAGTCTTTGTTTTTATTTTCTTTGGGCTGATAGCTGTCTGTGGCACGTATTTTATACAAACTGGTCATATGAGCTGGTTTGCCGTTGTTATCTCTATGCCGCCGGGGCTGTTGATTACTAATATTATGATAATCAACAATCTTAGGGATATCGACACTGATCGCAAAGCTGGTAAAAACACCTTAGCTGTTATGCTTGGTCGTTCCAGTACTATTATGAACTATCGTCTGTTGCTGTTGCTCTCTTATATGATGCCATTTGTGCTCTGGGTGACTGGTGTTCGGAGTCCGTTTATCTTACTGCCACTTTTAACCCTCCCATTTGCTTGGAAAATGTGGCAGGAAGTAAATGTGTGTAAAGGAAGTGAGCTTAACGAGACTCTTGCTAAAACAGCAAAATTATCACTGATGTTCAGTTTGGCCTTTGCGGCTGGTCTGGCTGTTGGCAATCCTTAAAACCCCGCATCTTTTCGCCAACTAAAAGTTTTTTCTGGATAATCTGAACTGATGAAAAATAAGGAGTAAATGTGAATTATGGGTTTTTTACGAATAGAAAATAAGAAGTTTGTGGTTTTTGGTTTGGCAAACAAGAAGTCTATTGCCTGTGTTATTGCGAAAAATCTCGTTGAAGAAGGTGCTGAAGTTATTCACGTTGTGCGCTCAGAGGAGCGTAAGAAAACTGCCTTAAAACTCTTTCCTGATTCCAAGGTGTTTATCTGCGATGTGGAAGAGGAAGCAAATATTATTGCTGTACGTGATGAAGTCTCTGCGTATCTGAGTGGTGCTAAAATTGATGGCCTTGTTCACTCTATTGCCTTTGCAAATTATTCAGAGGGATTAAAGCCTTTTCACGAGACTTTACAAAAAGACTTTTTACAGGCTGTAAATATTTCCTGTTTTTCGTTTGTCAGTATTACAAATCATTTTAAAGACTTGCTGGCAAATGATGCATCGGTAATAACCATTTCAATTTCCACGACTAAGATGGCATCGGAAAACTATGGCTATATGGCTCCGATCAAGGCAGCTCTTGATTCATCTGTCTGTTTTCTGACTAAATCATTTTCCGCCTTTTCAAATGTACGTTTTAATGCTGTGGCACCAAGCCTTCTTAAAACTTCTGCCTCGGCTGGAGTACCAGGGTATGTGGATAGCTACCTTTATGCTGAACAGGTTATCCCGCGCAAGAAGGCTCTGCAAACCCGTGAGGCAGCTGATGCAGCAACATTTTTGCTCTCAGAACGTGCTTCAGGTATTACGGCACAGACTATTGTTGTTGATGCAGGAATGTCGATAAACTACTTTGATGCAGATGTTGTAAAAGCACGGGTAGAGTTCGAGGGTAAGAAATAGAGTTAAAATATAAATATAGAATCCAGTATCTAAAAATTAATAGAGAAGTGGAGATAAACATATGATTGATTTTCGTGTCGACCTTGAAAAGTGTATCGGTTGTGGGCTTTGTGCCATTGATTGCCCAATTCGTATTATTGATATGCATGATCGTGTACCGATACTTGCCCCTCAGAAAGAGGAGTTTTGCATTGGTTGTTTACACTGTTTTTCTGTTTGTTCAGAGGGTGCAGTTTCTATTCTTGGTCATAGCCCGGAGAATGAGATTGAACTGACTAAAGATCTGTTACCAGCTCCAGATCAAATGGAAACGCTTATCCGTGGTCGTCGGTCTGTACGAAGCTACCGTGACGAGAACATGAGTACAGAACTCATTGATGAACTGCTTGATATGGCATGGCAGGCACCCACAGGTAGAAATAACCGTGACACCGTCTTTCATGTAATTGATGATAAAAAAGTTCTGGCAGAAATTCGTGAAGAGTTGCTTACTGGAATTGAAGGTCTTGTTGAGAGTGATAGTCTTGGTGAGGCATATGGTGGTTATGCAAAGTTCCCATCTGTTTGGAAAGATTATGAATATGATGCTCTTTTCCGTGGAGCGCCACATCTTGTTATTACCTCAACGCCTCCTGATGTGCCAACTCCAATGCAGGATGCTGTAATTGCACTTACCACTCTTGAAATGTATGCCCAGGCTAAGGGTGTTGGTACAGTGTGGAATGGTATTGCCCGTGGCGCAATTGTAGATTTGGTTCCATCAATTAGAAAACGACTTAATATTCCGGAAGATCACGAAATTGGCTATGTGATGGGTTTTGGTTTACCTGCTCTGCGTTACTTTAGAACCGTCAGTCGTGGTAAGGCAACTGTTCAAAGGATTAAATAGAACATTCAGCCAAAGAGAAGGGACATAAATGAAATATCAAGGAAGTTGTCATTGCGGTGCTGTCAGTTTTGCATTTGAAGGGCCTGATCTTATTGAGAGTGGGATTCGCTGTAACTGTTCCATCTGCAAGCGTAAAGGGACAATGATGAGTGGCTTTTTACTGAGAGATGACGAGCTGCAGGTAGAAATTAAAAATGACTCCCTGCAGACCTATCAATTTGGTAGCAAGGTTGCCAAACACCACTTTTGTAAAGTGTGCGGGATTTATACTTTCCATGAGACCTTTCGTGTTCCCGGCTCGTATCGAGTGAACCTGGGATGCATTGACGGTGTTGATGTACTTGATCTTGACTATGAACTTTTTGATGGGGCGTCTTTATAAATAACGATTTTGGAGGGGTAAATATGAAAAAGATAATTGTTTTGATTTGTTGTGTTTTGTTCGCAGTTTCTGCGTTTGCAAAAGGTAATGATAATAAGAACAAGAATAAAAAGAAAAATTTACCACCAGGGCTTGAAAAGAAAGTAGATCGTGGCGGCGAATTACCTCCAGGTTGGCAAAAGAAGGTAGCAAAAGGAGAAGTTCTAGATGATGACATTTACGAAGCTTCAATTAAGCTGCCATCGAGTAAGAAGGATAAAGATTTTCCGGAACTTGATAATGATGTGGAAGTAACACCAGGAACGGAGCTGATTCGTATTGAGGAGAAGGTTTTACGTATAAAAAAGGATACTAAAGAAATCCTTGATATTTTTGGAGTGAAAACTGACTAACGAAATGGAATTAACCGAATTTATTGAAGAAAGAACCGCCAAGTATTACTGGCAAGATGACTTAAATTGAGCTACTACTCAAATCAATATTCTGGCAGAATATTTTGAAATAGAGCTCCACCCACAAATAGTTGATGCAGCAGTTGGCATGCATGGCGCTGGGCGCTACGGTGCTCAATGCGGTCTGATTGAAGGACCGCTGATGTTTATAGGTGTCTGGGGACGCGCACACAAGCTCGATGATGAAAAAATATCCGATCTTTGTAAGGAGCTTGCTGGGGAATTTGAGGAAAAATTTGGCAGTCTTAATTGTAGTACACTGCGCCCAGGTGGGTTTAAAGAAGATGATCCACCCCATCTCTGCGCACCTTTAACTCAACGGGCAGCAGCTCTGGTTATTCTTTTTTTAGAAAAGGCTCAGCAACAATTATAAATTTTACAAATAGAAGTGTAAGTAATCATGCAGTTATCAGAATTTGGTAAAAAATTTACCCAGAAGTCAGGCATATTGGAGTTGATGGAAGATATCAGCTCCGTTTTCACCAGTGATGAGAAGATTTACATGTTGGGAGGCGGCAATCCAGCTCAGATTCCAGAAGTGAACGCACTCTGGAAATCTCGAATGCTTGAACTCATTGAAGATGAGACTGATTTCGCCAATTCACTGACGATGTATGATTCTGCCCAGGGTAATTTCAGATTTATGACAGCTCTGGCTAATCTGATGAACCGAGAGTATGGCTGGGATATTACACCTGAGAATATAGGCCTGACCAACGGTAGTCAGAACGGTATGTTTGTTCTGTTTAACCTGTTTGGTGGTTTGGATTCATCAGGTAATAAAAGACGTATAATGTTACCGCTTTGTCCAGAGTATATTGGTTATGCGGATCAGCTTATTCAACACGACTGTTTTCTTACTCGTCGGGCACGTATTGAGGAAGATACAGAAAATCTAGAGTTCAAATACTTTGTTGATTTTGACAATCTGGACATTTCTGACGATGTGGGGGCAATCTGTGCTTCACGCCCAACTAACCCTACAGGCAATGTGTTGACTGATGATGAGGTTGTTAAACTCTCGGCAATTGCAAAGCAGCGTGGCATCCCACTGCTTCTCGATAATGCTTATGGCGCACCCTTTCCCAATATCATCTTTCAGGATGTGAAGCCTATCTGGAATGAGAACATTGTTCTTTCCATGAGTCTATCCAAGATTGGTTTACCTTCTACCCGTACCGGTATTGTTATTGCGAGAAAGGAAATCATTACCGCGCTCAGTGCTGCAAATTCTATTATATCTCTTGCCAATGGTTCTCTAGGGCAGAATATCGCCAGACCATTTATTGAATCAGGTAAAATTCTTGAAATTAGCAGGGAAATTGTCCGGCCATATTATGAGCAGAAATCTCAGGCAACAGTAGCCTATATCAAAGAGAAGTTTGATTCTTCAGTGGATTTTCGAATTCACAAAAGCGAGGGGGCAATTTTTCTCTGGATCTGGTTTAAAAACCTTAAAATTACCAGCCGTGAGCTTTATAAGCGCTTAAAGGCAAGAAACGTACTGGTAATCCCTTCTGAATACTTCTTCTTTGGTCTGGATGAACCGTGGCAGCATGGACAGGAATGTATTCGTCTGAATTATTCCGGTAGTACCGAAGATGTACAGCGGGGAATTGATATTATTGCAGAAGAAGTGATCAAAGAAGTATAAATTGGTCAGTAGCAGTAATTTTATATTTTAAAGGGCAAGTGGTGAGTTGCCCTTTAAAATATCGGCTGGTGATTGTCAAAATACAATGAATGCTGGAATTGTTGCTCCTAAGAACCAGCCATTATCTTCTGGGCATCTTCATTTCTTATATCTTCTTTTGACGATGTTCTTTCAACCTTTTTTGCCATAATTCAGCTTCTTCGGGTGCAACGATTTTGGCCCATTTGAGAGACCATTCACCAAATGGTTTGAGCAACAGAAAAAGTTCGTCACCCATTTCTGTAAGGTGGTATCCTTCTAAAGAACGATCAATAATTTGTGCTTCCTTCAACTCCTTAAGGCGACTATTCAGAATGGAGGGGGAGATTGTTTCGCAATGTTCCTGTAAACCTCTGAATGTTGAAGGTCCACGGCTGAGATTCCAAATAATACCCATTGCCCAGCGTTTGCCAAGTAAGTCAAATACAGCCATGATTGGAGCACCTGACTCTGATCCTCGTACCGGTTTGCCTGGGATTGGTATTGCCATAAGTTTAATCTCTTTTGTAAAAGTAACAGATTGATATTGCTCAGCTGGGCTCATTGCTACGAATAATGTAGCAATGAGCCCAAAAAAAAGAAAGGCAAAACTTTATATTAATCACCTGCCTGACGATGTACTTTCACTGTCTTTCAATATTGAAAATTACAGGTCTAAACGGATCGGTGCAGGTTGCAAGTGATGAGTGAGGTTTTTTCATCATCTTAAATTCGCTACCAGAAGCGATTGCTATAACAGATGGTCTAATATCTGCCCAGGCAGAAGCACAAAGCCCATTCGGTAAATCAAAAGGGTTTGAAACAATGAATTCTTGACCTTCCTTAACCTTGTCACAGATTGGGAAAATGCTTGGATCAGTAACATAATTAGTTATCAGGTCAATATTAATTGATCTTTTTATAACAGTGATTTTACACTTATGAAACATTGAGCTACCTCCATCATATTTAAATATTAACTGTGGCCTTTAAGCATTTCCTCCACGGTTTGACCTGCAACTCCAAGGCTATTTGTAGGCAATTCATGCAGTGCTACCGTGAATGATTGTATAGGAATACCTGTTACCTCTACTGCAGTTGCTGTAAGCTTTTCGATGAGTTCTTTTTTTACTTCCTTTGTGGCCGGAGCCATTGTGACTGCGATTACTGGCATAATTATTCTCCTTTTTAATGTGTGCTATGATTTTAGTAGTGCGATATAAAAAACATAGCATGCTACTAAAATCATATCAATGGAAAAATTCATTATGTAATTTTTTGTTAGAGTACAGCGACTAAAAAAAGCTTTGATAAATGCTGAGATACTGAATATTCTTCGTTTAGCTTTATCAGCAGATTCGTGGAAAAGAAAAGATAAAAAATTTATTTTTGTCTCGATCTATAACTTTTGAAAGGTTTCTAATGAAGATAATAGGTTATTCCGATTTTGAGCTTATTTACAAGGGCAGAAAAAGTGTTGTTTACAGAGCTACTCAAGACTTTAGCGGAAAAACAGTAGCTATAAAAAGCCCTGTTGCCTTGTTACCTTCAGCCGCCGAGCTTGCTCTCTACAGTAGAGAGTATGAAACGTTAAAATCTCTCAAAATAACAGGGATACCAGCTGTTCTAGACCGTGTTGATACAGGGAAGTCGGTTTGTATTATGATGGAATATTTCGATTTTCCGTCACTCAAACAAATTCTTGTAGAGCAGAACTTGACTATATCTGAAGTTGTATCTGTATTTGATAAACTTGTCCCAATTGTGACCCAACTGCATAGAAAAGGGTTTCACCATAAAGACATAACACCTGCAAATATTCTTTATAATCGAAAGACTGGCGAAACTGTGCTCGTCGATTTTGGTTCAGCAAGTGATACTCCGGTTGGTAGTTTGAAAGGGGTAGGTGAAAAACTGGTTGAAGGAACTATTGCTTATATGTCGCCAGAGCAGACTGGTAGAATTAACCGACCTGTCGATTACCGGTCAGATATCTACTCATTGGGGGTCACGCTCTATCATTTATTAACGGGAAGGGTGCCATTTGAGAGTAATGATTTTGGAGAAGTGATACATGCTCATATTGCAGCTTTTCCTGTATTACCCCATGTGTTGTTGCCTGAAATACCTCCTGTTCTTTCTGAAATAGTTTCAAAATGCATGGCCAAAGATGCAACGGACAGATACCAAAATGGTGCAGGCCTGCATAGTGATATTAACCGTTGCCTTATCCAACTTGAGGAAAAAGGAGAGGTGTCGTCTTTTGAGATAGGTAGTACTGATTTTACTGATCAGTTTGTCTTTCCTGCTCAACTGTTTGGCCGAGAGAATGAATTAGAAACTTTACAGTCATTATATAGCCAAACCCTCAGTGGAACTTCAGGGTTCGTCATGGTGTCCGGTCACTCTGGAGTGGGGAAAACATCTCTTGTTCAGGAAATGAACAGAACGGTCGCTACAGACAAGGGCTATATTACATACGGTAAATATGATCAATATAATAGAAATACACCATATTCAGGCCTTGTTCAGGCGTTTGGACTGCTTGTTAAACAGATCCTTACAGAAAGTGACGAAAATATTGCATGGTGGAAAGATAGGATAACAGATGCGGTAGATGTGAATGGCGCTGTTATGACTGATATGTTGCCAGAGCTTGAAGCATTGATTGGCAAACAGTCAAGAATGCCTCAGCTTGCACCAGCAGAGGCACGAACGTTAATGCTTACTGTTTTTAGTGATTTCATAAAGTCACTAGGAAGTCAGGAACACCCACTTGTGGTCTTTCTGGATGATCTGCAATGGATCGATTCTTCTAGTTTAGCATTGATCGAACTGTTTGGTGCTATGGATGAAGAACTCTCGATTCTTTTTGTCGGCGCTTATAGAAGTAATGAAGTTGCTTCTTCTCATCCATTGGCAACAGTGCTGCAGGAAATGAAGAATAAAGGGACAAATATAGCAGAGCTTGTCCTTGAACAACTTGACCAAGACGCATTACATAACTTTCTTGCTGAGTTGTTGAAACAGTCTATCGAGGATACAAGAGAACTCGCTAGTATCATTTTTAGTAAAGCTGGTGGCAATCCTTTGTTTTTCAGGACTCTCCTCACCTCACTTTATGAGGCTGGCCATCTATTTTATGATTTTGATTCAAACAGCTGGCTTTGGGATGTTAACAAAATAAAAGCAGCATCGTATGCCGATAATGTGGTCGACGCTCTTCAGGAAAGAGTTAACAAACTTCCTGCTGAAAGTGTTCATGTCTTAACCTATGCAGCCTGTTCTGGTGCAAACTTCACCCTTGATTTTTTATGTGGACTTTTAGTTTTACCAAGAAAAAAAGTTGCTGGTTACTTAAATAAGCCATTGTCACAAGGGCTTATTTCAACTGATAATAAGAGCTTTCACCTCTATTCACTCGATGCTGGAGAGCAACTTGGCAATATCACTTATTCCTTTAGTCATGACCGGATCCAACAAGCCTGCTACGCTCTTTTAGGAAGTGATCAACGACCAGAGCTACATTATAAAGCAGGAAAGATGCTCGCTCAGGCTCCTGAAGCCAAGCAGGGGGACAATCATCTGTTTGATGTCACTGCACATATGATAAAGGCAAAGAGCTTGATCTGTGAGAGTGAAGAAAGATATTATTTCAGTGATTTTGCTTTGCAAGCGGGTAAAAAGGCAAAGAGTTCCACTGCATTTAAAGATGCAGCAGATATACTTTTGTTTGCTCAGGGGCTTCTTCCTGAGACAAGTTGGCAGGAACAATATCAGTTAACCTGTGAGATATATTTTGAACTTGCAGAAACCTTATCTCTATCAGGGCAATATGATGAAGCTGAGGAAATTTATGACCTACTCAGACCAAATATTAAGCGAGAAGAAGATACTCTTTTGCTTTTTAATATCTTGGTAAAGCAATATCACTACCAAGCAAGATTTGTAGAAGCGGTAGATGTTGAGTTTAAGGGCTTGGCGCTCATGGGTCTTAATATTCCACAAACTGATGAAGAATTGATGCCCTATTTTGGGGCAGAAGCCGAAAAAATTGACCAACTTCTCGATGGGAAAAGTGTTGGTGATTTTTATGAATCACCAGACAATACAGATATTCTCTTTACCAGAAAGTTAGAGTTACTCTTTGATCTGTTTGCAGATAGTTATTTGATTGGTCGTGGTTTACTTTGTGGTGTTGCATCAGCTGTGATGGCACGGCTCTCTATGGAGCACGGTAATAATCCGATGGCGTCAGTCTCATACATAAATTATGCCTCGACAATTTGTGCCATGGGTACAGATTATAATTCAGGGTTTGCCTTTGGTAAACTTGCAGTGAAACTTGCAGAAAAATATAATGTCCCAGCACTACAGAATTATACCTATCATGTTTTTGCATTAGCAGCCAATCACTGGCATAATCCATTAAAAACAAGCCATGACTACTGGCAACAGGCCTCCAAACTTGCCCTTGCATCAGGATCGCCATACTCTGGATATGTTTTTTTGCAGTTAGCCCATGTGCTTTTAGCATCAGGTGCAGAACTTGATAAAGTGGAAGAACAGATTGAAAAGAGTAGAAATTTTCTTGTAAAGAGCGGACTTGATGCAGTTGTTACTTTGCTGAGATTAATCGTGATTCAGCCAGTAAATCACTTGAAAGGACAAACGAACGATTTTTCGACACTTGATTGTGGTGATTTTAATACAAGCCAGCTTCTCGAGCAATTTGAAGAATTACCCTTTTTCACCGGCTCACTTTACTATTCGATGTTAAGGGTTGCCTGTTTAGCCAATAAGCCATTATCTGTTGAAAAGCTGCAGCAATTTATTCAGATGATAGATGCGTCTCAGCAGGGGCAAATTTTACAGGCTGACAGTTACCTCTATTATTTACTCCAGCTTATTGATCAGAAAGATGGATGTGATGAGTGTGAGAGTTTAATTGAAGGTGGACTCTCTAAGATGAAGAATTGGGCTGATCACTGTTCTAAAAATTTTGCTCACAAATATATGCTTATACAGGTGGAGCATGAAAAACACAGCTTACCATTTGAAGAAGTGATAGATCTGTATGATCAGGCTATCAATGGGGCATTGAAGAATTCATTTATTCACGATGCAGCACTTGCAGCTGAAAAAGCTGCAAAGTTTTGGACAGACAAACGTAAGCCAAATATTGCTAAGACATACTTTGAACAGGCTTACAACTACTATTCCAGGTGGGGTGCAACAGGTAAACTAAGAGATTTACGAGAAACCTATGGTGAATATCTCAGCAAATTTTCTTCAATTGCACGGACAATAAGCCTTGATGAAACCATAATGCAATATACGACCAGCTCAGGGAGTTTTTCGGAGGGGGTTGATCTTAATGCTGTTATAAAAGCAACCCAAGCTGTTTCAAGTCATATGGTTATGGATGAGCTTGGAGAGGCACTTTTGTCTATTGCAATTGAAAATGGGGGTGCGACAAAAGGAGCATTACTTATATATGACAATGAGCAGCTTTTGGTAACAAATGTGAAGAGCAAGATAAATCCAGGTGTTTCTCGTGAGGTTGTTGCCTACCGAGAGTCAGAAGAAGTGCCTGAAGCAGTTATTAACTATGTTCTCAGGACTGGTAACTCTGTTGTTTTAGATGATGCGTTAGCAAATGAACAGTTTAGTAATTGCACCTACATTCATTCAAATAAACCGGCATCGCTATGTTGCTTACCTATTTATCGCCAAAAGCAGATCAGTGGACTGATCTATTTAGAGAATGAAATTGCTCAGGGAGTTTTCAGGTTTAATCAGTTGCAAACTCTAGAAATTGTAGCAGCTCAAGCCACCATCTCTATTGAAAATGCACGGGTATACCAGCAACAGTATAAGATGACCAAAAACCTGGAAGAGTTGGTTAAGCAAAGAACTTCCGAACTCCATGAAATAAATGAACAGCTCAACACTAAAAATAGTGAGTTGGAGCGATTGTCTATTACAGATCAGTTAACAGGTATAAGTAATCGAAGGCGACTTGAGGAGGAACTGAGCCTTACTGTCAGTCGTTGTAGGCGTTATGGGAAAAAGATGTCTGTTGTAATCTTCGACGTTGATAATTTCAAATATGTTAACGATACATTTGGCCACAATATTGGTGATGATGTGCTTGTGAAACTTACGAGTGAAGTTGGTACAATTGTAAGAAAAACGGACATTTTTGGAAGGTGGGGCGGTGAAGAGTTTCTTGTAATTATCCCAGAGTTTGCAGATAAAGCCGATCAGATTGCAGAGAAGTTGAGACAAACGATGGAGAGGATTAATCACCCTGGTGTTGGTACTGTTACGGCTAGCCTTGGTGTTTCCTCGTATCAAGAGGGTGATACTGTTTCCAGTTTGATCAGTAGAGCAGATAAGGCTTTATATCAGGCAAAAGAAAAGGGCAGAAACCGAGTTGAGTTGGTTTTTGAATAGATTTTTTACCAGGTTAAAAATTTTTTAATGGGCAGACGAATACCGTTTTCCCACTTTTCTGTGTCGTGGCAATTCTCACATTTTCCAGACTTGTGACCTTGTGGTTTGCGATGACAGGTTTGGCAGGATGAAAAACCTTTATGATCAAATTTATTTAATTTCCAACGTTCTCCTTGGTGACAGAGATTGCATTCATTGATCTGAAAGTGATTATATGGTTTGTCTTTTCTATGACATGAGATACATCGTTTGCTATTTTTAACGTCATTTATGATAATCCAGTTCTCTGTTCCATGGCACTGATTACAGTGCCTTCCGAAGTGTACGCTCTGGTGGCTGTTGGTGTACTGATTTTGAATGTTTGTGTGACAAATGGTGCAGGTTGTTCGAGTTGGTATATCTACCTTATGACAGGAAATACAGTTGATGCTTTGCGGTTTTGATGAATCAGGATGACATTGGGAGCAGGGAAGCTTTTTATGGCTTTCAGCAAGAGGATATTTGCTGTGTGGTTCTGCCTGTACTGAAGAGACAGAAGACAAAACCAGCCATGGGCTGAACAGTACAATGAAAAAGAAGATAGTAAGAAAAGCTTTTGTCATAAAGAATTAGAAGCCTGTGATAGTTGATGGAGTATTTGTTACGTTCCTACCACAGTAATCCTACCTCGTTATGGCTAAAGATCAAATATTCTTATTCCTCATCTGGTAAAAGAATTAACTCATCTGGGCTGAGGTGAAGAAATATTTTATTGCCAGCTTCATACTGTTTCTCATTTGCTGAAGCCGTTGTGAACAGTTCACCAATGGGTGTTTCTATGAGGTATTCAATGACAGGTCCCATATAGGATGAGTGAGAAATGGTGCCTTCTACATGTTGTTTAGAATCACCTTCTTCACTGAGCTTGAACATTTCTGGGCGAAGAGAGAGTTGTATCTTTCCTGGCTTGTTTTTAATTTTCCGATCACCTAGTTCGATGAGTGATTCGCCAAGAATTATTTTATTTGTTTTGCCACATTCAAGGGTTGCCTCAACAACATTTGATTCACCGATGAAGTTAGCAACAAAGGCGGATTGAGGGTTACGGTAAAGATCACGTGGCGGGCCCTGCTGTTCAATATTACCATTGTTCATAACCACAACTTCATCAGAAACGGATAGGGCTTCTGCTTGATCGTGGGTCACATAAATAGAGGTGATACCCGTTTTCTGTTGTAGCCTGCGAATATCGTCACGCATGGATCTGCGCAGTTTAGAATCAATATTGCTAAGAGGTTCGTCAAAGAGCAGTACCTTTGGCTCAAGAACTAAGGCTCTGGCCACAGCTACACGTTGTTGTTGGCCTCCTGATAGCTCATCTGGATAACGCTTCTGGTAACCTTGTAGATTGACTGTTTCAAGGGCGTGACTTACAGCGTCTTCAATATATGCTTTATCTTTTTTGAGTACAGTAAGCCCGTAGCCCACATTTTTCTCTACACTCATATGAGGGAAAAGTGCATAGGATTGAAAAACCATTCCTACATCACGTTGGGTTGCAGAAAGTTTTGTCACATCTTGATCGCCAAACCATATTTCGCCATCAGTTGGCGGTTCAAGGCCAGACACCAGCCGTAAGAGCGTCGTTTTCCCACAGCCAGAAGGGCCAAGAAGAGTTGTTAAGGTTCCAGCCTTAAACTCCATGTTAAGATCATTAATGACCTCAGTTTTATCAAAATGCTTGGCGATATTTTTAAGAGTAATTTGTATTGAGTTGTTATCTGCCATTTTCTTTTCCTGATATATGAAATGTTAAATCTGCTTGTCAACTCTTGAACGACCAGTGAAATATTCGATCATTAAGGTAAAAACCAACATAGTTAAAATGAGTACAGAGCCGTAAGCTACCGCTACGCCATTATCACCACTTTCAACCCTTGAGAGGATATAAGTTGTTGCCACATTGGTACCTGCCGAGGCAAGAAAAATTACTGCAGAAACAGTGGTCATTGACCTGATAAAACTATATGCAGTTGATGATATGATCGTCGATTTGAGTAGCGGCAATAATACTGAACGTAGTGTCTTAAAGCTTCCAGCCCGTTGCAGTAGTGAGGCCTCCTCAAGGCTGGTTGATATTTGACTAAGAGCAGACATGCCACCTCGAATACCAACAGGCATGGCTCGTATGGCCATGGTTATAATGAGTATGATAGCCGTGCCTGTAAGTTCAAGTGGCGCTGTGTTGAAGGCCATAATATAGGCAATACCTGTTACAGTACCAGGAACAGCAAAGATAAGGACTGTACCGAAGTCGATAACACCGTGCCCTGCAAATCGTTTTCTTGTAAGCACATAGGCAATCAGAATACCCAGTATTGCTGTTAGTGGTGCTGCAATAAAGGAGAAGAATAGTGAGTTAATAAATGATGGCCAGGCGCCAGATGAAAAACCGTTTGCCCAGAGTTCACGATGATGAGCAATGGTAAGGGTATAGTCTGCGCCCCACTGCTTTACAAAACCACCTAGGAAGATACTGGCATAAAGTACACCAATAAGAAGTAGCCAGCTTGCAACAAAAACGGTTAAGCATTTTTGGAAGCGTGGAGGCAAAGGAGTTACGTTGCCTGCTGTTTGAACACCTGTTACGGTGACAAATGATTTTTTGTCTAAATACTTTTTTTGAATAAGGAAGATAGAAAGCGAAAGTAGTAGCAATAGAATACCAAGGGCTGCTGCTTTGGCAAAGTCAAGCTGAGCGCCTGCAATAGAAAAATAGATTTCAGTAGAAAGCACGTCATAGTCACCACCCAGCACAAGGGGATTACCAAAGTCTGCCGCTGATGAAATAACACTGAGTAGGAAAGCATTGGCAAGACCAGGTGCCAGTAGAGGTAAGGTGACTTTTTTAAGTGTTACCCACCTAGTACCTCGCATGGTAAGGGAAGCTTCTTCCATGGCCGGATTAATCGACTTGAGCATGCCGACAATAACCATATAACTGACAGGGGTAAGAGCCAGAATCTGGGCAAGGAAAATACCAACAAAACCGTAAATATAACCAGATCTTTTAAAAAGAGCGTCTCCACCTTCTGGTATGAATAAGCCACCGTTTCCAAGGAGATATACTAGAAAGTCACTGACGAGGCCTGCGCGGCCAAAGAGTAAAATAAGGGACATACCCACAACGAAAGGTGGGGTAATAATCGGTAATATATAAAATACTCGCATCAGATGTCTGAGTGGCGAAGTAGATCGTACAGAGTAAAGAGCAAATAGAAGGCCAAGTGCAGTCGTAACAGAACCAACTGTTATGGCAAGTACAAGGGTATTGAGAATTACGCGACCAGTTCCAAAAGAGGTAATGATGGAAAAAAACTGGAGCGGTGCAAAGCCGCCGTCCTTGTTCACCAGAACTTTATAGAAAATCTGGCCAACAGGGTAGAAAACAAAAATAGCGATGACAAAAATAATAAAAACAACAGTACCGGAGATAAAAGTGTCGCCCTGTAAAAAACCGAGCCTTGCAATACCATAGGAGAAAAGGGCAGCCAGAACCATGAGTATGACCCCAGTGCCAAGTCCCATGGACTGACCTGTGTGGATAAAATCAAAAGTAATGAACAGGGTTGCAAAAAGAGAAAGTGCTACAAGTACCTTGCCCTGAACAGGTCTTGTTTTTAGAAGCTTTATGAGTGGCAAAAAACAGAGCAGAATAAGTGGCGTAATCAGACTGAACTTATATGTTCGCCAACCGAGGGCATCAAAGTATTCGTCAAGTGTACAATCAAAGAGTCCATACTCTAAAGCAAACCAAGGTAATAAGATATAGGCTGCAATTCCGATTGTAAGCCAGGTAAATATGCCGGTCTGGAAACTCCGGTCACCAGTGGATAACTGCATAGGTGTTTATTCGTTGAGTTGTTGAACCGGAATATCCGGTAAAGCAAGAGTCGTTGTGGTTACTCCACAACGACCCATATAGAATCTTTCAAGATGATAAGGAATTATCTTTCAAGAGGCTTAATTTCTTTAACCCATTTATCAATGAGACCGGTGCGTTTTGCTTCGGTTCCGTAGGTTACGAAATCATAGTCGATCAGGTTAACCTCATCGAGGCGAATGGCTTCTTTTGGTACAGATGCATTAACGTTAGTTGGCACCTGGAACATATCAATTTTTCCACCAATTTCCTGACCTTCTACGGAAAGCATGAAATCAACAAACATTTTGGCGTTTTCAGGGTTCCGACTATCTTTGATAATAGAGAGTCCACCAATTTCATAGCCAGTGCCTTCTGCTGGAACAACAAGTTGAAGTGGGAAACCGTTTTTAATTTGCTTAGCGTGATCATGGAGAAAACCGATACCGATAAGGGTCTCACCACGTGCAGCAGCCTTACCTGGCGCAGAACCAGACTTGGTGTATTGGCCGATATTTTTGTGCAGTCTTGCAAAGTATTCAAATGCTTTTTCTTCACCCCAGAGTTGTACAAAAGTCGCAAGAGCTGTATACGCAGTACCTGAGCTTTGCGGGCTTGCTACCTGAACAAGGCCTTTGTACTCAGGCTTAGTGAGATCTTCCCAGGATTTAGGCATTGGAAGATTATTTTCAGCGAGCAGGTCAGTATTTACAGAGTATCCAAGTACACCAGCATAAACGCCTGTGGTCTGGTTCTTCTTGTTGGTAGCTGGGTTCTGAAATTGCTCACCAATTTCAGAGAGCATTGGGGATTTATAGGTTTCAAGAAGACCATTGACGCCAGCCTGTGAGTGAGGATCAAGAGTACCTGCGTACCATACATCACCCTTTGGATTATCTTTCTCCGCAAGAATCTTGGCATAAGTTGAACCAGAACCAGAGCGTGTCATTTCAACTTTTACGTCATATTTTTGAGCAAACATATCTACAGCAGTTTGGCATGCCTTTGGCTCATTGCTGCAATATACTGTAAGTCTTCCTTTTGCCATTGCTGAGGTGGCTCCCATTGCCAGAATGAGACCAGCTGTTGCAACCAGTTTGTACAGTTTCATTGATACTCTCCTCTTGTTTCCGATTAACTGAAAATAAACGTTACGTGATTTAATAAAAATACAATAAAACTCTAACAAACCAATATCAGCAGAAAGAGCTAAAAGCAAGGAGGAATGCTTAAAAAAACGGTTCTTGTTAAATTTTTATGTACTCATTTTTTTATTCTGTTGTGATAGAGTTAAGTGAGCATAAAATTATAATTTTTGAATAGGTGGCATTATGAAGCTAGAAATATTTTCAGATTATATCTGACCTTGGTGTTACTTCATCACCGGGAGTGTTGAGCAATTAAAGAAGGAATGTAATATTGAGATTGTCTGGCGCATGTTCCCACTTCATCCTGAAACTCCTGAAGAGGGTCAGAGTCTTGAGCGTCTCTTTAATACAACCTCTGCAGAAATTGAGAGAATTGTTTCAGGTTTACAAGAAAGAGCAAGGAGCCTGGGGCTACCCTTTGGTGAGCAGCGGTCGATGACATATAACAGTCGTCTTGCACAAGAATTGGGGCTGTGGGCAGAAGATGAGACGTTAGGAGATAAGTATCATATGGCTGCGTTTAAGGCATACTTTGTTGATGGTGTTAACCTTGCAAAGCATGATGTCTTGTTGAAACTGGTCGAGAGTGTTGGCCTGAATGTCGCTGTAGCAAAAGAACTACTTGAAAAGAGAACCTATAGCGAACAGGTTGACAGTGACTGGCAGCTGGCCAGAGAAATGGGCATCACCGCTGTGCCAACATTTGTTATGGGTGAGCAGGTGTTGGTGGGGGCACAATCGTACCACACATTGAAACAAATGGTTGAGCTGGCAGGTGGATCAGAATCTGAAAACAGAAAAAGGGAAATTTTGCTAAATTTACGGAATAATTTGTAGCAATCCAAAGTGGCTTTGAGAAAAAAGAACATATTCTCTCGCGCATATTGGATCATTTTTGAATATTTGCTTGAATTGAAAATACGCTCTGAAATCTTGTGAGTCATATGTGTACATGTGCTGATAATTGACAATTTAAAAACAGCTTTGTATAGTCGTCTTCAACTTTTAAAACTAATGGGAGGTTTTTTGCTCTATACTCAAAAGGATCTTGTGCTGTTTGTTACTGAACAACAGATTTTGTAACAGACAGATGATTGATCACCATTACCAGTTCATAAAGAGATAATTCATTTTTTGAGCTGTTCTTTAATTTGGTTCAGTCGAACCTCTGTTCTATAGTTGCGTCTTTTTTCAGTAACACCTATTCTATTTTATAAAAGAAACAAACCTACAGGAACTGTCTTGAGTTTCTGGTTTTTTACAGTGGGTTTAAAGATATTTATTAGCAAAATAGTGGTCGTTTACGATGAAATTACCAAGTAATAAACCCAGCACATTAGGCTGGGATGAGTTTTTTCAAAATCAGATAGAAGATATTAGTAACAAACAACAACCTGCCCGTGTGGTGAGTATAAGCAAAATTTACTATCAGGTGAATTTAGCAGGAGAAGAAATACTCGTAACACTTGCTGGTCGATTCTTTCATAACAGTGACTTGCCAGTACCTGTTGTCGGAGATTGGGTGCTTGTTGAGGAGTCGGCAATTACCGGTGTGCTCCAGAGAAAGAATGCCTTATCACGGATGGCTCCAACTAGAAGAGGACGAAAGGAAACTGAGGTTGGGACAGTAGAGCAAGTTATGGCCGCAAATCTGGATATGGTTTTTATCGTCTGTGGACTTGATAGAGACTATAACCTTAGGCGCATCGAGCGTTATCTAACCATGATCTATAATTGTGGAATAACTCCAGCAGTTATTCTGACCAAAGCGGATTTACATGATGATCCAGATAGCTTTAAAAAAGAGGTGGAAGCGGTTGCTTTTGATGTACCTGTTTGTCTAGTTTCAGCAGAGGAACCGGAAGTTCCTATTGGTATTAAAGACCTGTTAACAGAAGGCAAAACTGTTTCTCTGATTGGTTCATCGGGTGCAGGTAAGTCAACACTTATCAACCGTCTGGTTGGAAAAGACGTATGCGCGACTGGTGCAGTTTCTGATAATCTCGGCAAGGGAAAACATACAACCACAAGTCGTGATCTCATTATCTTACCCACTGGTGCAATTGTAATAGATAACCCGGGAATAAGAGAGGTTGCCCTGGCAGGAGACGATAAAAAAACTGAGTCGGCTTTTCCGGACATTGAGAAACTGACCGAGCTTTGTCGTTTTGCTGATTGCAGTCACAACCACGAACCGGGATGTCGAGTCCAGGAAGCGGTTACAAGTGGTGAGCTTGAAGCGGATAGATTTGCGAGTTATCAGAAAATAAAAAGTGAGCTTGATTTTCATGTGCAGCGGGAAACTAAAAGTGCCGCAAGGGTTGAAAGGGA
>PPCM01000540.1_pt1 | contig 30514 bp, 20 predicted proteins | sample 1555541 | NCBI WGS metagenome assembly PPCM01 (sample SAMN05284479, study PRJNA326546) | Marine sediment metagenome, whole genome shotgun sequencing project. | isolation source: marine sediment | place: Germany: Wadden Sea | collected 2012-09-05
TCCGCCACCCTGGCCGCCGCCCTGGTATCCGCCGCCCTGACCGCCGCCTTTGGATCCCACAAAGGTGAACTGGTTCACGATGATGTCCGTGGTGTACCTTACGATACCGTCCTTTTCATACTGGCCGTACTGGAGCTCGCCCTCCACATAGAGCTGCTGACCGCGACTCACATACTGGCCGATGAGTTCGGCGGCCTTGTTGAAGGCCGTGCAGCGATGCCATGCGGTAATTTCGGAACCGTCCTTCTTTTTTCTGGATGTGGCAAGGGAAAACTTGCAGACCGCCATGCCGCTCTGGGTATAGGACATCTCCGGGTCACGCCCCAAGTTGCCGAGAAGTATCACTTTATTGACTCCGGCCATCTATCTCCTCCTATATTTAAACTGTATCAGTTGTCAGTTCCAAAACAAAAAAAACTAGGGCAGAATACAGGGAACCGACCGGCATGTCAAACCCTATCCGACCTTCCATTTCGGGTGATTTTCACCCCTTGATTTTCCTAAGAATTTTGCCCGCGAGGGGCTCCACGGACCCGAGTGCGCCGTGGGGACAGACCTCAATACAGCAGTAGCAGCGGATACAGGCATCATAATCGAACTCGAGCCCCTTTTCGATTGCGGTGATGGCCTTTGCCGGGCAGTATTCCCAGCATTTTCCGCACATTTTGCACTCCGCAGGGTTCACCACCGGGCGCTGGACAAGGTGTCGGCGGATAAACCCGTGAAACTGTTTAGGCCCGAAGGTCACGGGACTCTGGTCGGGAAAATCAAAACGCGAGACCCCGACCGTGTCCCCCTTAACCAACGGGGCTCCCGAAAAGTAGCCCCGGCCCATTGCCGCGCGGCTCGTTTCAAGGGCGCTATCGTTCAGTCCCAGCATTTGGGAAATCGCCATATCCACGGCAAATGGGTTTGTCCCTCCCACCAGAACGCCCAGGTGCCTGGGGATGCCGCCCCTGCCCGGCCCCTGCCCCTCCATGGCGGTGATGCCGTCCACAATGGTGATGCATGGATTCACGGCGCGGCATACCTCCACAAGCAGGCCCGCGAACATCTCCTTGTCCACCCCGACCCTCAGGTGCCAGCGGGGCTTTCTAAGGCCCACGATGCATCCGAAGAGGTTTTTCACCCCGAGGGTAAGGAGCATCATGACGTGAGTCTTGAGCTTGGGCAGGTTGATCACAAGATCCGTCTCCACGGCCTCCCTTGCGACCTCCACCTCGCCGAAGGGCCTGCCGAGATCCACCTTTACCGACTCGGTGAACTCCATGGTCCCCACATCCAGCCCCTTGAGAGCCTCGGCATAACCGCCGGCCGCCATGATACGGGAAATCGATCCCGTTGCGGGGCTGTCCGCGATCACCGGCTTTCCTCCCTTTTCCAGGATATACTCCACCACGGCCCTGACCACGAGTGGGTGGGTGGTGACCGCCTTTTCGGGGGGCGCCGCAAGAAGGAGGTTCGGCTTTACAAGCACTTTGCTGCCGGGGCGGATTTTCACGCCGCCCATATCTTCCATCATTTGGGAAATATCTTCCCTCAGCACTCCGATATCATAGGATGATTTTTTAACAAATACTTCTCTCATGCTGTATCCCCCGCTCTCGGTCATTTTCCATTTCTCCATGGGGCGCCTCCCACAGCCGGGAAGAGGGCGCGGCTTCCCCCCGGGGACGGCGCCTTTTTTCCTCCCCTTTTACATATCCGCCCACGGGATCGGTTATATCATATAATATGATGCAATACACGCCGCTCGACGTTCAACGCCGGCGCGCCCGGAGCCCCGGCCCCGCCGGCCCCCGAAAACATCGGCATCGGTGATTCACGGAGTTCCGTATCCCTAAATCGGTTTACATATATCCCGTCCGTCTGTTATCATCGCCCGTTTTTCAAACAAGGTAACGGGTAATCGCGACTCATCCCGGCTTGAAAGCCGTGTATATATTTGCAGGAAACCGCCCGGACGGATATCCATGAAAAGAACAGGACGTATAAAAAAGATGCACCGGACTGAAAATACCATCGTTCCCCAGAGGGGATACTTCTATGTGATGCTTGCGGCCCTGCTGTGGGCGGCATCGGGAACCGCTTCAAAGTACCTTTTCAACGCGGGCATCACGCCGGAACAGCTCGTGCAGCTTCGGCTCACCATCTCCAGCGCGGCCATCTTTATCGCCATGCTCCTCTTCCGGCCAAGGCTCCTGAGGATCGCTCCAAGGGACGTTCCCTACTTTGTGGCCCTGGGAATAATGGGCACCGCCGCCGTTCAGTACGCCTATTTCTACGCCATCAGCAAGATCGATGTTGCTGCGGCCATCCTGCTTCAGGACCTTGCCCCCATCTTCATCACCCTTCACTCCTTCTTCTTTTTAAAGGAGAGGGTGAAGCTCGAAACCGTGGGGGCCATCACCGTTGCCGCCCTTGGGAGCTACCTGGTGGTGGGGGGATACACCCTCAGCCTTTCGGACCTCAATATCCCGGGGGTGACGGCGGGGCTCTGTTCGGCCGTGACATTCGCGATCTATTCCGTTGCGGGAGAGTACGGCATGCGCAAGTACAACCCCGTCACCGTGCTCTTCTACGCCATGGTGTTCGGCGCGCTGACCTGGAACATCGTGCATCCGCCCCTCGACGGGTTCACCCGGCCGGAATCCGCCGTGCAATGGGGGTGGGTCCTCTTTATCGGGATTCCGGGGACCGTCATTCCCTACGGGCTCTTCCTCAGGGGGGTGAGCCTGATCCGATCGGCAAGGGCCTGCATCACCTCCACCCTTGAACCCATCACCGCCGGGATCGTCGCCTTTTTCTTCCTGGGGGAAGCCATGAACATTCCACAGATGGTCGGTGCCCTCCTGGTGATCTGCGCCGTCGTCTTTCTCCAGCTCAGACAGGAACCGGACGAGAACGCCCCCGAGATGATCCGCGCAAGAACCCTGGAAAGGAAAGCCACAACCGGTTGAGCCGGCGGATAGATCCTCCGGAGCATTTCGATCGCGCCGTCGGTATATATCACGGCAATCGCATGTAGATTTTTCGATCCGTGAATTAATCTCCTTACGAATCGACAGCCATTGATTTTGGCGGCTTAGGTCGCAGCCGGCGGGCATGCCGGGGTTACTTGCGATTCCCCCCGCAGTATATATCTGTCAATCTGTACGGTTATATTGTATGGGTATCATTCATGGTTCCCGGACCACGGGGGGGCGGTACCGAAACGCGGCAACGGCTTTTCGCCCTGCATCGGCTTTTAGGGAAACCGCTCCCGCCCCGATTTTCGCGACATATTCATACGGATACCGGGATTTGATCAAGATTACGGAATTACATTTACAGGCGGGCCCAACGGCCGGGACCATTCCTTCGGCAGGGTGCACGCCTTTACAGAACTAAGGAAATATAAAATGGCAAAACCAACCGCCCTTGAAAAAAGAATCAAGCGCAACATCACCGCAAGGGAACACCTCTTTTTCGCGGCCACCACGCCCGGCCTCAAACGCCTCTGTTTCGAGGAGCTGTCCGCCCTTCCCCCCATGGGCGAGACCGCCGCGATGGTGGATGGGGGCGTGACGTTCCGGGGGCGCCTCCACGACATGTATCTCGCGAACCTTCACCTGCGCACGGCCAATCGGATTCTCATGCGCATCGCCGATTTTTCGGCCAAAACCTTCATGGACCTTGAAAAGAGGATCGCGGGTATCCCGTGGGAGCTCTATCTCTCAACGGTACCGGAGCCATCCGTCACGGCAAAGCACTCCAAGCTGATCCACTCGGACGCCATTGCCGAAAGGTTCACAAAGGGGATCGAAAAGCACCTTGCCGAATCAAAGCCCCTTAAAACGGAGGAAACCCTCAAGTATCCCCAGCGACTCTTTGTGCGGGTACTGGACGACCGGTTCCTGGTCTCCCTCGACACCAGCGGCGAACTCCTCCACAAACGGGGGCTCAAGCGCACATGGGCAAAGGCCCCCATACGGGAAACCCTCGGGGTGGCGGCGCTGAAGCTTGCCGGCTACAGGCCGGACAAGCCCCTGGTGGATCCCATGTGCGGGTCCGGCACCTTTTCCATCGAGGCCGCCATGATGGCCATGAACGTCCCGCCCGGATGGTACAGGGAGTTTGCCTTCCAGGGCTGGCCGGGATTCGCGGCGGGCAGGTGGGCCCATATCCGCAGGGAAGCCGAGAAGGGGTTTGTCCAGGTAAACACCCACTCCATCTTCGCATCGGACAAGGACGCCGAGATGAGCCTCGCCGTTAAAAAATGCGTAATGGAGTTCGGGCTGTCGGGAGCGGTAAAAGCCGCGAACCGGGATTTCTTCACACTCTCTCCCGGGGATCTGATAGATGGTCCCCGGCGGGGGCTGGTGATCATCAATCCGCCCTACGGCCTTCGCCTGGGCACGAAATCAAGCGCCGGCGAGCTGTTCGAGAAGATCGGGCGGCACCTGGCTGCAAACTGGGGGGGATGGCGCTTTGCAATCGTTACCCCCGGCACCTCGTTCACTGAGAAACTTCCCTTCAAGGTAAAGGCACATCCCTTTTCCCACGGCGGACTCTCCATGACCCTTGTCACGGGAACAGTCAAGTAGCACAGCCCCGGGCTTTCGGCGGGGGGTGAGCATCAAGCTCCCCCCCGCAGACTTATTCCACATGTCGGTTCCAACCCCGCCTCCCGCGCATGACTTGCTCCCCTTCAGCCTCTCGTGAACCCGATTTTCTTACTCAGGTTTTTCCCCTGGAACAAAACGCCGCTTTACCCTTTCGAAAGGCAAATCCCACTGGAACGGAACCTGTCAATCCTCCCGCAGGTCTATTTCCCGCTCACCGTGCCATGCCTTAACGTCACCCCTTTCGATTTTTCATTTACTTTTGCTTTATCTTGAAATTTCCTGAATTTACTATAGCTTTTCCCTGAAAGTTGAGGCATGCTGATAAAATTGACTGCTCCCAAGGCCAAGGCGACCGGAGTTCCGCCCCCCAAGAACCGCAAACAACGACTACGGCCCGAGTCGCTTGATCCTCCGGGATGCAGTGAAATCCCCGGCGGCAACGTAGCCGCAGGAACGACAATGAGTTCGGGTGGACAACGATCCCTTCACCATTTGCCCCATGCCGAACAGGATCCGGATTAAAGCGGCACGATAGAAAACAAACAACCCAGAGGACAGTGCAATGCCCCCGAAGTCGGCAAAAACCATCTTCATCGGCCCCCTGAAGCATTGTTCCCCCTGTCGGGGCGGAAACTTTCGCTTCACCGCTCTTATTATGCCGGCGCTCGCCCTCCTCCTCATGCTTACCCCGTGCGCCCGGGCGGCCGACAGAAACGTCCTCGTGCTCCACTCCTACCACGGGGAACTGGCCTGGGACCATGCCATCGATTCGGGAATTCAATCCGTTTTCGCAAACTCCCCCCTTACGATCGACACCCGCATCGAATACATGGACACCAAGCGCATCCACACCCCCGATTATATCGAGGGGTTGCGGGATTTTTACAGGATCAAGTACAGGAACGTGACCTTCGATGCCATCATCAGCGCGGATCACGACGCCCTGCTCTTTCTTACCCGCTACCGGCGGGAACTCTTTCCCTCGACCCCCGTTATCTTCTGCGGCATCAACCACGTGGACACGTCGATCCTGCTGGAAAAGGACATCTATGCGGGCATCGTGGAGGCACACAACATCCGGGAGACCCTGACGGCGGCCATGGGGCTCCACCGGGACCTTCGCCACGTTTACATCTACGGTACCGACCCTTCCACCTTTTTCACCAATCTCAGCCTCGGGGAAAGCGCTCCCGCAGACTTCAGGGATCTTCTCGAGTTTCACTTCGTGGACGGCCTCTCCCTCGAGGAGACGCGGGTACACGCCCGGAACTTGCCGGAAAACAGCATCATACTCCAGGTCTCCTCCATGCGGGACCGGAACGGCGCCCTCCTTCCCCTGGAGGCGTTCATGGAGATGCTGGCAAGGGAGAGCCGGGTTCCCATCTACGGTTGCTGGGATTACCTCCTGGGGCACGGGATCATCGGGGGCAAGCTGATCAGCGGCACGGCCCAGGGTAAACTCGGGGCAAACCTGGCCCTCGGGATCATGAACGGCGAGGATCCCGGGGACACGAGGAGCGGAGGGGAATCCCCCGCCGCCTTTAAATTCGACCACGGTAAGCTTGTAAAGTTCAACATCGACCCGGCCGACCTTCCCCCTGGAAGCATCGTGGTACCCCCCCCCCCCTCCTTTTATAAACGTCACAGGGACCTGATCCTGCCCGGCACCGGAACCATCCTCGTCCTTCTCTCCACCATCGCCGTGCTGGTGGTGAACACCGTCAAGCGAAGGCGCAGCGAAGCCGCCCTCAAAGTCTCCCATGAGCGCTTCCTCACCGTCCTGGAGAGCATCGATGCCCATATCTATGTCTCCGACCTTTCCACCTACGAGATCCTCTACATGAACAAGCCCATGAAGGAGAGTTTCGGCAGGGACATGACGGGCGAGATCTGCTGGCAAAGCTTTCGCGGGGAAAATAAACCCTGCCCCCACTGCACGGTGCCGATGGTGGTGGATGAAGCCGGCACCCCCACGGGCGTGCATGTGTGGGAGGACAGAAATCCCATCACCGGAAAAACCTACGTGAACTACGACAGGGCCGTCAAGTGGGTGGACGGAAGAAACGTCAAGCTCCAGATCGCCACCGACATCACCCAGTTGAAGGTGATGGACCAGGCCCTGAAAAAGTCCGAGGAGAAGCTTCGCCTCATCGCCGAGAGCAGCGTGGACGCCATCTGGCAGGTGGACCTTGCGGGCACCCTGGTCTATGTCTCGCCGGCCGTGCGCGATCTCTCCGGTTTTCAACCAGAAGAGCTCACGGGAAACCATTACCGCTCCATATTCGGCAGGAAGGACCGTCCCCGCACGGACAAGGTCTTCGAGCGGGCCGTTACGGGCCGGGAGAAGCTGTTCGTGGAGTTCGAGGTAAGGAGAAAGGACCGAACCTTTCTTCCCGTGGAGGTCAGCGTTTCCCCCATTCTCAAGGACGGCCGGGTGATCGGCGTCCAGGGGGTGGCAAGGGATATTACCGAAAGAAAAAAGGCCCTGACCGAGATCCGCCAGAGCGAGTTGGTGGCCACCACCATCTTCGAATCGGTGCAGACCGGCATCCTGATCCTGGACCCCGCCACCCAGGTTGTTCTGGATGCCAACCCCACCGCCGTCCGCCTGATCGGCGGGAAGCGGGAATCCATCATCGGCCGGAACTGCCGGCATTTTATCGGCTCCGGCGGTGGAGACTCCTGTCCCGCAACCGACCCGGACCGGCGGAGGCGGAACTCCGAACAGGTTCTCAACACGGCGAGCAACGGGGCCATACCCATTATCGAAACCGTGAGTCCCTTTTTGTACCGGGGAAAACCGGCGCTCCTGGAGAGTTTTATCGACATCAGGGCCCTCAAGGAGTCCGAACGACAGAAGGAGGAGCTGGAGTCCCAGCTGAGACAAACCCAGAAGATGGAGGCCATGGGCGCCCTGGCCGGTGGGATTGCCCACGATTTCAACAACATCCTCTTTCCCATCATGGGGTACGCGGAGCTGATCATGGACGACATGCCCGAGGGGAGCCCCAAGGTCAGAATGCTCGGGGAGATCATCAGGGGGGCCGAAAGGGGAAAGGAGCTGGTGGGCCAGATCCTCTCCTTCAGTCGCCAGGGGGAGCTGGAGTGGACCCCCATGCGCGTGCAGACGGTTTTGAAGGAGGTCCTCAAACTCATTCAATCCACCATTCCCGCCCATATCGTCACCCACCGGAACATCGACGAGGACACGGGACTTGTGATGGCCGATCCCACGCGGGTGCACCAGATCGCCATGAACCTTATCACCAACGCCTATCATGCCATGGAGGAGAAGGGCGGAGAGCTGACGGTGACCCTGCGGGCCGAATCCCTCGAAAACCAGGAGAACCGCCCCGACCTTCCCCCCGAGCATGTGCGCATGAGCATCGCCGACACGGGCCCCGGGATCGATCCATCCATCTCGGACAGGATCTTCGAACCCTACTTCACCACCAAGGAAAAGGGAAAGGGCACCGGCCTGGGACTTTCCGTGGTGCACGGCATCGTCAAGAATTTTGGCGGTGAGATCAAGGTGGAAAGCGAGCCGGGAAAGGGCACGGTGTTTCATGTGTACCTGCCCCTGATCCCCACCCAGGCCGAGGAAGAAGGGCCCGAGGCGCCGGCGCCGGCCCCCAGGGGAAGCGGCCATATCCTGCTGGTGGACGATGAAGAGCCCATCGTCGACATGGAAAAAAAGATGCTGGAACGTCTGGGCTACCGGGTCACGGAAAGAACCGGCAGCATCGATGCCCTGGCCGCGTTCCGCGCCAATCCATCGGACTTCGACCTGGTGATCACCGACATGATGATGCCCAACATGACCGGCACCCAGCTCTCCAAAAACCTCATGGAGATCAGGGAGGATATTCCCATCATCATCTGCACGGGATTCAGCGAGCAGCTCGACAAGTACAAGGCGGGCGCCATGGGGGTCAGGGCGTTTGTGATGAAACCGCTCCTTCGAAGCCGGATCGCTGCGGTGATCCAAAAGGTCCTGAACGGTGAGGAAGCGACCTGACCCGTTCCCTCAATAAAATGAGAGGATTATCCATCCGTTTTCCGCCCCAAAAACCGAAAAGGTATTTTCGGTCGCGGCGGTACACGCCCCATCGACCTCCCATTCGCCTGAAACGCAAACAGGAGAATTAACCCCGTGATCTGATGCCTGCCGCCAAAGTGGCCGCAATCATCCGAGAGTTGGGAAGTAATACGCGGTATTGACAAGATAAGCGGGGCCGGCATGATAAAGCCCGAAGAATCAGCGAGATATAAGTTCAGGAATGGAAAAGGCGCCTTTTGGAAAAAGGCGCCTTCATTTACTTTGGAGTGAGCCCCGGCCCGGCTTCACCGTGCCGGCGACAGACCCGCCCGTTTGCTTCTATGCCCGTTCGACCACCATGGCCATGCCCATTCCGCCGCCGATGCACATGGTAAAGAGGCCCGTTCCATAGCCCTTTCTCTGCATCTGGTACATGCCGGAAACCATCTGGCGGGCGCCGGTGCAGCCGATGGGGTGTCCCAGGGAGATGCCGCTGCCCAGCTCGTTGGGGAGCTCCACGTCGATGTCGAGCTCGCGCATGCAGCCGATGGCCTGGGCCGCGAACGCCTCGTTGAGCTCGATCATATCGATGTCCGAAAGGGACATGCCGGTTCTCGCCATCACCTTCTTGATCGCGGGAACGGGTCCGAGTCCCATGTATGCGGGGTCCAGGCCGCCGGCGCCGAATCCCTTGATCCGGACGATGGGGGTGAGTCCCAGCTCCCTGGCCTTTTCCGCGCTCATCATCAACACTGCTGCGGCACCGTCGTTAATGCCCGAGGCGTTGCCCGCCGTGACGGAGCCGTCCTTCTTAAAGGCGGGGCGAAGCTTGGCCAGCTTCTCGATGGTGGTTTCCATGGGCCGCTCGTCCGTGTCGAATACCGTCTCCCCCTTGCGGGACTTGATCACCACGGGCGCGATCTCGTCCTTGAAGAGCCCCTCCTTGATGGCGGTCATGGCCCTGGTATGGGAGAGGAGGCTGAGCTTGTCCTGCTCCTCCCGGGAGATATCGTACATGGCCGCGATATTCTCGGCGGTAAGTCCCATGTGATAGCCGTAAAAGATTTCGTAGAGTCCGTCGAAGACCACCAGATCGTGGACATCGCCAACGCCGGTGAGCTCCATGCGGTGGCCCCAGCGGGCCTTGAGCAGTGCCATGGGCACGTTGCTCATGCTCTCCTGGCCGCCTGCCACGATCACGTCGGCCTCGCCGCACATGATGGAGGATGCGCCCATGGCGATGGCCTTGAGGCCCGAGCCGCAGACCTTGTTCACGGAAACGGCCGGGGTCTCCTTGGAGAGTCCCGCGCGGATCATGGCCTGACGGGCGGGGTTCTGGCCCTGGCCCGCCTGGAGGACGTTGCCCATGATCACCTCGTCCACCATTACGCCGGGAAGGGTATCGTCCCAGTCGTAACCCTCTTTCTCAAGATCGATCAGCCCCTTGTCCTTGAGGGTGTCGGCCGCGAATCCCTTCACCTCGTCGCTAACCTCGGGACGCAGCCCGCTCTTCTTGAAAACATCCTTGATCACTATTGAACCCAGATCGACCACCGAAACGCTCTTTAATCCGCCGCCGAACCCGCCGACCGCGGTCCTTGAACCACTTACGATCACTACATCTCTCATAACTCGGAGTCTCCTTTGATAGATAACATCAGCCATTCAACAGATCGATTTTCAATTGTACCGTCATGCCCTCCGGGCATTTCCTCGCCGGGCATTTCATGGGATACTGCATACCGTCACCCCGGCGCTTCCGGTCTTCCGGCAACGGAACTCCTCGCCCCGGACGGGAGCATCGAATCCTCTTTCACCTGTCCCTGCCTCAACCTGCGGCATATCGCTTCCGTGGGAAAACCAAGTTCATACGTTACATTTTTGACTGGTCATTGTAAACAGCAAAAACCCCCCGCAAAGGCCCCGGTGACCGCGCGGATACGAATCGAAGATTGGCCATTTTATGAACCATCTTCATCAGAACTTAAAGCTTTTACATTCAGGGGGGTTACAAAGGGTTATGCAAGCGAATTTGCCACTAAAAGAGGACTCTGAAAGGAACCTTTTTGGGGGGAGTGGGGGAAAACGCTTAAAGAACGCAGACCAGGCGTGTACCGGTCCCCGAAAGGGGGATGAGATCCAGGGCCGCGCCGATCCTTTTTGCGCGGTACTTCATGATATTGAGATGGAGCTGGTGCTTTTCGTCGGTTTTGTCGCGGAGCTGCTTGCCGTCGTCCTCGATGGTGAGCACGATGGGGCCCTCCTTGGCGTCCACGTTGATGGAGAGCTTTTTCGCCCCGGTCCTCCTGACCGCGTTGTTCACGAACTCCCGGACGATATGATAGAGGTGGGTTGCCGCGCTGTTGTCCCGGATCTCCACGTTGTCGCTGCAGTTGAGGTCGCAGGAGACCTTGAACATCTTCTCCACCTGGAGGGCCAGCTCCTTCAGGGCCAGGGCGAATCCCCCCTCCTCCATGTTCACGGGGCAGAGTCCCTTCCTGAGGTTGCGGGTCTTGGTGATCGCCTCGCCCACGAGCTTCACGATCTCCTTGGCCAGGACCGATTCCGGGTGAAGGTTCTGCTCCAGCCGCTTTTCCATGAGGGTGGTCAGGGCCTCCACGCCGATGAGATGCTGTCCCAGGTCGTCGTGAAGATCCAGGCCCACGCGCCTTCTCTCCCCCTCGCTGATGGTGAGGATCGCGTCCTCGAGGCGCCTCTGGTCCGTGATGTCCATCACCGCCGATACCATGCAGAGCCTGTTCTGGAGGGCCGTTATCTCCGCCGAAAAGAGGCAGAAGCGCTTTTCCCCGGACTTGGTCCAGAACTCCAGCTCCTGGTTGTGAATGGCCCCCTCCTTCTTGAGGTCCCGGATCAGGCTCCGGCGGTAACTCGTCTCGGCCCAGAGTTTCAGATCGTCGGTGGTATACCCCACCACCTCCTCCCTGCGGTAGCCGGTAAGCTCCAGGAACGTATCGTTCACATGCACGCACCGCCTTCCCTCCAGGGTGGTGATGAGCACTCCAGGGCGCAGGCGATAAACCTTCGCGAATTTTTCCTCGGATTTCCTAAGGGCGCCCTCCGCCTCCTTGAGGTCGGTGATATCCATGAACGAGGCCACGGACTGGCCCGTTTCCTCGATAACGGCCACGGTGAGATAGCAGACCCGGATATTTCCCTCCCGGTTCACCATCCGGCACTCATAGTTCCTCGGGGCGAGGTTCTCGGCGATCCGCCGCTTCTCGTGGTACTCCTTCATCATCGAAAGATCGTCCCTGAAGATAAAGTCGGTGAACCTTCGCCTGCCTTCGATCTCGAACTTGGAATACCCCGAGAGCTTTTCGAACTCGGCATTGACCATGGTGACGGTCATGTCCGCGTCGATAAGAATCGTGCCCGTGCCGGTGTTTTCGAAAATGGCCCGGTACTTGCTGTCCGACTCCAGGAGCACCCTTTCCATGCCCCCCTTGACGGGGCCGGGGGTCCCGTCCTCCAGCTGCCTGATCCGGGACCTCAGGCAATCGAGCTCTTTCTGGATTCCATTCCCGTTTGACATTAGGCCCTTCAACCGTCGCGCCCTCCGATTAACCGATAAATTCTTCATTCTTCCCAGCGGGTCCCTGCATCATGCCGGGATTCCGCCCCTTCTTCCCCGGAAGTCCGCCCCGTCGCGGGTGTGGTGAATCCCGGGCACCCTCACGAAGCCGCCTGTCTCGACAACACCCTCCCCAATCCCCGTATAGCGGGGCCCGACCGATAAAATAGCGGAGCCCGCGACATCGCGCCCTTGCCCCGCTCGAAAGTCCCACCGGAACGGAAACGCCGAATTCCACAGCCACAAGGCGTATGGCAATCAACCGGCACCGCTTCAATGATTCCGCGGGGGATTCCGGGCGATCTCGTTTCACCCGGAACCCTCGGGAATTGGGTACTGCCCGGGGGTTTTGAACGCATCCGCCCGGGCAGCGGGGGGGTAAGCTTATCAACAGTCCCGAACCAACGGTTCGGGACTGTTTTTCCATCGATTCGTACCGCTCCGTAACGGTGCATTTGTTGTTCCATCAATTCGCACGATTCCGTAACGGTACCGGTACATATGGGGAGCGTTTTTCAACGAATCCGGATTTCGGCGTCACCCGATCCGAAAAAACTCCCCGCCTTGCCCCGAAACGGATCAGGCCTCGGGCCGGATGGTGAAGCGCCATGCGCAGAACCACTCCTCGGGATGGGGGTCCGGGGGACATCCCACGCACTCGGTCTCGATCCTGGGATCGATGGCCCGGGCAAAATAGGGATACTCCACGCTGCCGGCGGATTTACAGGGGTAATCCGCGAGGCCCTTACGTTTTCTTGCCGACTGGACCCTGCAGTTCACCATCTTGAAGATAAAGCTGTCTTCCCCCTCGTCCTCGATGGCCTGCTCGTTGATCCTGGCGTACATGCGAAACCCAAGGGCCTGCTTCAGGCCGTCCAGTCCCGGATTCTCGGGAAGCCCGAGGATATTCTTGATGGACATGGCCTCGTACGGGGAGAAATGGGCCCAGCAGGAGTCGTTGCACCGCTTGGCGTCGTTCATCCCGTGGGTGTTTTCCACCGCCTGGAACCAGACGCCGTCGTTGGCCAGCCAGTTCACGGCGACCCCGTCCATGAGCTCCTTGAGCTTCTCTTCCGGCATCTCCAGAAGGGGAGCCGGCACGCCGTCCTTCATCTCGAACCCGAGGATCTTGGAGAGACGTTTCATCTGGATACCGAAGCTCATCCGGGACGCCTTCTCGAGGGCCTCGAAGGCCTTCTCCTTTCCCATCTGGTGCCGTACCTCGGTAAACCACAGCGCGTGGTGGATCATGATGCGGTGAAACATGTCGAGCACCAGGTTCGCGGATGCCGCCTGGTCCATATCCTCCGGCTTTTCAATTCTCTGTTCCATTTCAAGTGCCTTTCGTAGTCGCGTAGGTCAACTGCCGTTATGGATGAATCTCCCAATACCTTCAGAATCCGTCCTTCACCTTCTATCGAGCCCGTTTCGGCAAAACCTCGATCCATCCGGGAAAATGCGCCGACATCTCCCGGGAACCTTCCGAAACCGGACCCCAGTTAATCCGGGGCAAGGTTCCTTTTGATCCGGAACCCGAAAATCCACCGGAAATAACGCCATACCCTGCACGGGCCCCCGCCGGGGCCTTTTCGCTTCCATACAAAAACACGAAATGCTTATAAAAAATTATCCGCTGCCCTTCCGACCGGCGGAAGGGAAAGCGGTTATTTTGCGCCTCTAAAAATATTCTGGGCCTTTGCCGCCTCCGTCAGCTCCTCCCTGAAATCGGGATGTGCGATGGAGATCAGGGCTTCGGCCCGCTCCCAGGTGCTCTTGCCCTTGAGGTTGACCATGCCGTATTCGGTCACCACGTAATGGACCGACGCCCTGTGATTGGTGACGATGCTGCCGGGGGCAAGGAAGGGGCGGATGCGGGACTTGACCGTGCCGTCCCGGTACTCCTTGGTGGACCTGAGGCAGGTAAACGAGGCCCCCTCCCTTGCGTGGTACGCGGCATAGGTGAAATCCTGCTGCCCGCCGGTCCCGGAGATATTGCGAAACCCCACGGATTCCGAATTCACCTGTCCGTACAGGTCCAGCTCCACCGCGTTGTTGATGGCCGTCATCCGGTCCTGGGCCATGATGTTCGCATGAAGGTTCGTATAGGAGACCGGAAAGCTCGCGCAACCGGTATTTTCGTTGATAAAATCGTACAGCTTCCGGGTCCCCAGGGCAAGGGTGAAAACCATCTTGCCGGGGTCCAGGTTCTTGTACTTTCCGGTCATCTTACCGGCCTCATGCATATCCACGAACGCGTCGCAGATCATCTCCGTGTGGCAGCCCAGGTCCTTCAAGTCCGACTTGGCGATCATCTCCCCCACGATATTGGGGATGGCGCCGATGCCCAGCTGGATCACGGAACGATCCCGGATCCTGGAAACAACCAGCTCGGCGATCCTCTCGTCCTCCCGGGACGGCACGATGATGGGAAGCTCCGGAAGGGGTTTGTTGTTGCCCTCCACGACAAAATCCACATCGGAGATGTGGACCTGTTCGTGATACCCCCCAAAGCACCGGGGAATCTCGGTGTTCACCTCCACGACGATTTTTTTCGCCCTGCTTGCGATCTCGTGGGAAAAGGAGTTGGCGCCGCCGAAGTTGAAAAACCCGTTTTTGTCCATGGGGGAGACGCCCGCCATGAAGATGTCGCAGTCGATGATGCCGTCCGTGTAACTCTTTCCCCCCTCGTGAAAGAGCATGGGGATATAGTTGCAGAGCCCCCTGTCGCCGAGGATCCGGTCGCCGCCGCTCATGTGCCAGTTGTTGTAGGTGAAGCTTTCGCGATTGGGGTCGGCCACGGCAACGGCCGCCATGCCGGGGTAGGTCATGGCCCTGATCTTCACGTCCCGGAGCTCTCCGGTGCGCCGTGCCAGGGCGGCGTCAAGGACATTCGGCTCGCTGAAGAACTGGCCGTAATCCACCCAGTCCCCGGACTTCACGAGCAGGGCCGCCTCGTCCGCGGAGATCAACTTCTCACGATATTCCCTTGAAAAATCCATGGCGCCGTCTCCTCCGGTTCGATGAAGGGCACTTCAAGCAAAGGACCCATGCGGCGGGCATGCCCGCGATCGCGGCGGGTTTTCCGCCGGGGCCCTGTCGATCATACGGCGGAGACGGGAGGCCGGATGAAAAAGGGGGGAGAGTCCCCAGGCGGCCGTTTTCGGTTCAAAGTCCCCTGAGGTTGTATATATATAGAAACGGCAATGTGGGGAAAATCGGCAGGTGACTATATTACAGCTGCATCAAACAAGTTTTTATCCATAGGTAAAGCGCCTATGAGGAGGAGCCTTCTCCGTGGCGGGCACGGGCCCATTCAAAGGCATGTTTCATGAGTTCCGAGGAGTTTTTCAGGTTCAGCTTCTTCTTGATGTTCTCCCGGTAGGTCCCGATGGTCTTCACCGAGAGGTTGAGCATCCCGGCGATCTCCTTTCTGCCGAACCCGTTCCCGATAAGCTGGAACACCTCCAGCTCCCTGTCCGACAGGCTCTCCACCGGGTCCTTGTCCGCGTCCGTTGTCCTGTCGCTGAGCTTGAAGAGCATGTTCTCCACGATGGTCTCGCTGGCGTAGATCTTACCCTTGAGCACCTGCCTTATGGCCTGGATCACGTTGTCGGTCATCTCCTGCTTCATGATGTAACCGCGCGCGCCGCTCCTTAAAACCCTTTCGGCATAAAGGGCCTCGTCGTGCATGGAGAGGACCAGGGCGGGGAGATCCGCGTGCTGCTCGCCGATGTCCCGGATCAGCTCCAGGCCGCTCTTGCCCTTGAGGGTGATGTCCACGATCACCATGTCCGGCTTGCAGCGCTTGATGGCCCTCTTGGCCTCGTTCACATCCTCGGCCTCGCCGCAGACCTCCATGTCCTTCTCCTCGTTGATGAGCTGGGCAAGGCCCCTTCGGAAAATGGGGTGATCTTCAACAATCAGAATCTTCGATTTAGTATACATACGACCTCTGTACCGCCTTCGGATTTTCTTCTCACTTCAAGGGTGCCGCCCAACCTTCTGGCGCGGTATTCCATGGTGTTCAGCCCCATCCCCTTGCTCCGGTCCATACTTTCGGGAATTCCCACACCGTTGTCCCTGACCCGCAGGGTCAAAAGGCCGCCCTGCCGCTTGAGGGCGATGACGATCTGCCGGGCTCTGCCGTGACGGATCCCGTTGTTCACCGCCTCCTGGACGATGTGGTAGAGGTGGGTGTTCACCGAATCGTCGTTGATGGCCAGATCCCTGTCGCAGTCCAGCACGCAGTGGATGCCGAACACCTTGTTCACGTGGACCGTGAAGTCCCGGAGGGCCGCCCGAAGGCCCCCCTCTTCCAGGTTCACCGGGCAGAGCCCCTTGGCAAGGGCCTTTGTCTTTTTGATGGCCTCCTTTACAAGGGAGGCGATCTCCTCGGAGAGATAGGACTCGGGGTTGTCCTTCTCCTCCAGTCGGTGATGGAGGAGGCTGGAGAGGGCCTCGATGCCGATGAGGTGCTGGCCCAGGTCGTCGTGGAGGTCGGTGCCGATCTTCCGCCGCTCCCGGTCGCCGATATTGAGGATCTCCTTTTCAAGACGCACCTGGTCGGTGATGTCCACCATGGCGGCGAGCATGCACGCCTCCCCCTCCAGGTCCACGATCTCGGCGCTCATCATCCCCACCCGCATGTCCCCGTTCTTGGTGGGAAAGGTCACCTCCTGGTTGTTGAGGCGACCCTCCTTGAGCAGGGTTCGCATCAGGCTCCGCTGGTAACGGGCGTCGGGCCAGAGCTTGAGTTCCGATATGGTGTGGCCCACGGTCTCCTCCCGGTCGTAGCCGGTCATCTCCAGGAAGGCGTCGTTCACGTCCTTGAAACACCCGTCGTTCAGGGTGGCGATAAGGATGCCGTCGGGGGTGGCCCGGAACGCCTTGGAGAACTTCTCCTCGGAGTGTTTCAACGCCTCGTTGGCCCTGAGGGTGTTGGTGATGTCCATGAAGGAGACGATGCTCTGGTCGGTCTCGGGAATCAGGGCCGTGGTCATGAAGCAGGTCCGTTTTTCGCCGCTCCTCTTGATCACCCGGCACTCGTAGTTCCTGGGCACGGTGACGTTTGGCACCCGGAGCATGGTATGGTAGCGGCTGGCGATGTTCCGGTCGCCCTCGGCCACGAAATCGATCCAGGAGGCCCTTTCCATGACCTCCTCGCGGGTATAACCGGTGAGCTCCAGGAACTCGTTGTTCACCATGGCGATGGTGAAGTCCCCGTTGAGGATCAGGGTGGCGGTGCCGGTGTTTTCGAAAATGACCCGGTACTTTTCGGTGGAACCCTGTATGGACTTTTCCATGTCGCTGTACAGGGAACGCCTGTTTTCCAGGTTCCGGACCCTCTCTCGAAGGGCCGAAAGATCTCCGGAGATATGTTCACGGTTTTCCGTCACAAGGTCTGTCTCCCGTTTTACCGAAGATCCCGGAATGCCGTTTTCGGGTTTGCCCGGGGGCGTTCCGCGCGCCGCGCCCCCACCTCGGATTCTGTCGGAAAAATCGTCTTCTTTAACCAATTTGCGCCATCCTCTGTTTTTTCGGATCGTCACAAGGACAAAGGCAAATATAATCCCATCCGGGGGGTAAAAACAAGCTTTTTTTCCCCTCCCGCCCCTGGAAGGAATTAGTCGTTCACATAAAAAAGGGGCCGGAGGAATCGCTTCCCCCGGCCCCGCTAAATCAAACCCGTTTCAAACGAACAAACGAATTTATGCTATTTCTTTACAACCCTCTTGAGGAAGTAACCGTCGGGATCGCACTCGTCCCTGAGGAGTCTGAGATCCTCTTCGCTGGGCTCGGCCATGTCCTTGAGGTCCGGGGAGACCAGGAGCTCGAAGCTGACCAGTTCCTGGATATCCTCAACGGTTTTCCCGGGGAGCTTCTCGAGGAGCATCATCCTTCCGGTCTCCTCGTCAAAGCCGAACAGGGCCTGGTTGGTGATGACCCTGTAGGGCCCGGAACCCAGAACACCGGCTTTCTTGCGGTAGTCGGGGGAGCCGTCGCCGTTTCCGATACTGGTGACGAACTGGAGCTTGTTCACGAAGCGACGTTTTTCGAGGGCCATGATGGCGATGGTCTTCTCGCAGTTGGCGCTCATGGCGCCGGCGCCGCCGGATCCGGGGAAACGAACCGCGGGAGCGGAGTAGGTGCCGCCCTGGAAGGTGGAGTTCAGGTTGCCGTACATGTCGATCTCGGCGCCGCCGATAAACGCGTAATCCGCATATCCCCTCTGGGTAAGCTCGAAAGCGCCGCAGAGGCCCTTGGCGTAGAGAGCCTTCCTGAAGGCCTTGGTGTCGCCAACGGACAGGGGAAGCCCCTGCTCGAGCTTGGCGCCGAAGGAACCGGCCTCGAAGATCATCTGAAGGGAAGGAGCATGGGTGAGCTGGGCGTGGATCGATGCAATAATGGGCAGACCGGTACCAACAAATACGACTGTCTCATCTTCAAGTACCCTGGACCCGGTAAACGCTATCATTTCAAAAGGACCATATTCCGGCATTGTTTCCTCCTTATATAATTCTATTAAATCTCAAGTTCAAAAATTTGGGTTACTGCTAGTCAATAAGGATCGGCTGAACCATGTCGCCCTGCTTGAGCTCCTTGAGCCTTCCGTAATCACGGGTGGCCAGGTAGTCGTCGTAGGTCTCGCATCCGTAGATGTACTTGTCGAAGTACTCTTTGAGTGCATCCTTATTGCCGGTCTTTCTGAACTCGTCGCAGGTCTTCCTGAATGCCAGAATCTCCGCCATGTCGAACCAGTTGTATCCGTATACCGCGCCGGGGTATGCGCCGAAAGGCTGCTCAACAACGGCATCCACGCAGAGGTAGGGGATCTCGGTGAGGTTGGGGTAGTTCCTGATGTTGTCGTTGGGAATAATCTGCTCGGCACTCATGATGGTGTGGGTCGCGGCCTGGGCGATCTCGGGGCAGGTGCAGAGGGCGCCGAAGATACGGGCGTTGCCGTGCATGTCCGCCACGGGAACGTGAACCAGTGCCAGGTCGGGATGGGAAGCGGAAACCAGGTAGGTGTTGTCGCCGCTGAAGGGACATTCGATCATCTTGCCCCTGTTCACGAGCTCCATGTCGCATCCGCCGTGGTCACGGGTGGGGATAAAGGGAATACCCATGGCGCCGGCCTTGAACCTTGCGGACATGCCGTAGTTGGTGTAGTCGTCCACCTGGAGTTCGCCGCGGCTGGTCAGGTAACGGAAGATGGGAGCGATTCCGATGACCTCGTAGCCCCACCATGCCATCTCTACGCGCTTGATGGAAACCTTGTCCGGATCGAGGATCTGCGCGGCGGCCAGGAGCTCGGCGCAGATGGAGTTGGACTGCATGGCGATGGACAGGTCTTTAACACCGTGCCGGATAATTTCGTGGACGATGGCAACGGGGGTTCTCGTGTTCACGAACCCGCCGAGCCCCAGGGTCATGCCGTCGAAAACGTACTTTGAAACCGCCTCCTTCATGGTCGTTCTTTTGTCGTGAAGCCCCTTTGGTTTGTCGACGGCGGCCTTTCTTGCCTCGCGGGGAGTCGGCCCCCAGTACTCAAAAGGTACGTCCCTTTTTTGGATCTCGTCGTCACCAAGCTGGGTCACATTCTTAATCAAAGAACTGGTTTCTACTGTCATCTTAAATCTCCTTCCGCTGCTAGGATTAATCTGTAAATTTCCCTGTCTTTGAATTCCACACCGCTCCGGCACCAACAACCGCCGTAACGATCATGCCTCCCTATGCCTCTTTTATGCCTTTTCCGGGACCGCCAAACTTCCCGGTGCCCTGCCGCGGATCACCGGTCGTTATCTTCGGTATCGGTCCTGAAAAAAAACTGGTCACACGTATATTATCCTCATATCCCAATGAATACCGGAACAAGGGGACCCTTGTTTCCCAAGCGGTTTTCACCGCCGGAAAATAGGCACCACCGGCCCGGAGCAAATTCTTCCCATGGGATATGTTTCAGGATCGAGGTTCCTGCCCGCCTTTGGGTCCGGGGACCGGAAAGGCCGGGGGGCTGAAAAGATACGGCAAGACCGCGCCGCTCTTTTAACTGTCGGGGAGCCGGTAAATTTCCCGTCGGGAAATCGGGCTTCCTTTCAATTCCGCCGCAACAGGTGGAGAACAACATAACTGTCGCAACTGAACCCGGGCATCGAAACGCTCGTAATACGGTTGACTTTTTATCGAAGGTCTTTTCTTATTACTTAGGTACAGATTAATGTCAAGTGAAAACTGCGGAGTTTGCCGTAAACCCGTTGATCACAGGGAACCGTGAAGGCAACTGAAAAGGAAAATCGGTGGGAAAGGGCGCCGCCCGGATCGACAACGCCCTATACAAGCAGTTGATTATAAAGGGATATAAAAGTCTGAAGGAGAAGACCGCCCGCGAGATGCGGGATAAGGGGCGAACCGGGGATTCAGCCGTGACGATTCAATAAAAAACGGGCGGCCCCAGGGGAATTTTCCCAAATCCGGAAGGTAGCCGACGCGGAACGCATGTCTCCAGGATGTTCCGGGGCCGGTGCCCCGGCACCCGCGCTATTTCGATTTCCACCGCTTGATCTTGGTAAACGCATCATCCGCCGCATGGTAGAGGAGCTCCAGGTTCACCGGTTTGGTAAAATAATCGTCAAACGCCGCCTCGCGGCACTCGGCCAGCTCGAACAGGGAGGCATACCCCGTCACGGCATAGATGATGGCAAGGGGGTTGTCCTTTCGAATGGTACGGCAAAGTTCGAGTCCGTTCATCCCCGGAAGGTTGAGGTCCAGGAACATCACCTGGATATTCTCCCGTGTCAAAACGTCCAGGGCGGCCTCGGCGTCTTCCGCCAGGGTCACCTCGTATCCGGACTTGGTAAAAGCCTTGTGTAACATCTGCCGCACAAAAACCTCATCATCCACAACCAGAATTTTTTTCTCTCTCATGGTTTCATGTCCTTTGATTGAGGGCACGCCGGGCGAAACGAATTCCAGGAGATCGCCCGGACGGCCGAATGCCTTCCGGAGACCGCGCCGCGGTTCTCCAACGCCCGGCGTAAAATGCCGCGTTTCATCAAACGTTTGTAATACCGGCCCCTTGGGCGCCGTTTTCCCTTTTTTACGTAAATGGCCGGCGACGCCCGGACCGCCCGGGTGCTTCACACCCGCCCCCTTTACGAATACTATCAAATCAAGCCCGTAAAAGCCACAACCCCCTGAAAGGAGTCGTTGCAATCCCGTGGGGGAGGAGGCCGGTTCCCGCGGACTTGCCCTTTACGTTTTCCCCGCCGCAAGTCTCCCGAAGCCGGCAAGGCCCCGCCCACTCAGGCGCCGGGAGCCTTTTCAACGGCCCCGGAAGCCAGGTCGATATCGATGATATCCCTTTTACCCATATACTTCCGGGTCCTGTAACGGGTGATCCCCATGAGCTTCCTGGTAATTTTGCCCATGAGCTCGATCTGTTCCTTTACGATGGCGATATCGTCGTACACGGGCGAGTCCTCGGGAACATCCATCATGATCATCTCCGAATACCCCGAGATGATCTGCATGGGCTGGTTCAGCTCATGGCAGACGGAACCCGCCATCTCCAGCACCCCCTTGAGCTTCTCCTTCTGGAGGAGTTCCCGGGTGAGTCGCTGCTGCCGCAGCACCGACTTGATCCGCGCCAGGAGTTCGACCTTTTTTGCCGGTTTTCGAACATAATCGGCCCCTCCCGCCTCGAAAGCCTTTTCAAGGGTCCTGTCGTCCGTGTCCGAGGTAACGAAAATCACCGGTATATCGGCCGTCTCCCCGCCTGCTTTCAAGATTCTGCACAGCTCGTAACCGTTCATCTCCGGCATCACGATATCCATGAGAATCAAGTCGGGGATCTCCTCGGAGCTGACGATTTCCAGCGCTTCCTTCCCGTTGGCGGCGGTGGTGACCGCGTAATGCCGCTCGACGGTTTTCTTCAGGATCTCCGCGACCATCGCCGTGTCGTCGACGATGAGAATTTTCTGTTTTTTCAAACCCGTTTCCATATTCTATTACCTCGCACGCCGCGGGGCATGGGCCTCTTTTGAGTGGGAGCTACGGAGCAAGCCGTGCCGACGGCCCGTTCGATACTCCAACTATCTGTTTTTTCCATGGCTGTTTTGACGGGTCGCCGCGATTCAGGTCGCGATCCCTGTCTAACCGGAAGGAATGGATCTTTTCTGAAGGAGACGGGGCGACGGATTGTCACGGGTATCTCCAATATCGCCGAACACGTCAAAATCCCGGCAGATGCCCCGACCACAACATAACGTACCGATCCGAATCACGAACATCGCCATATTGTGAACGAAAAAATCGCGGCACGATTCTTTACCGGATCATTAATAATGTATATTAAATTAAACGGATTTCGATTTCAAGGGGATTAGGCAAAGCAAGGAAAAATCTTCCGGGGATTTCAACGGAATCAGCTCCGGTTAAATCCGGGGAGAGGCGAAATGGGGGAGGACGGGAAGGCCCGGGGAATCATCTCTCCGGGCCTCTTTTCATGGGGTCGCTATGTCACGGGGATGCCGTGAATCAGCTCAACCAGGGCTTACCCACGGGGAGTACCGCTCTTCCAAAGACCTGGGTGTAGATCACGGCCGCCATCATGTACCATGCCGCCAGCGCACAGATGATCAGATCGATGGCCGTGATGGTCAGCAGGCTCTTCATGCCGCAGAGAAACACGAGGTCAAGGCCGATAAAGCCGAGGAGCAGGGTCGTGAAGGTAAAGGCCATCGCGCCGTGAATCTTCATGGAACCGATCCACATGATCACCGTGTAAAGGGTGAAGCCCAGGAGAAAAAATCCGATATCGTTCGCGGCGGTGTAGTTTCCGCCACCGATATTGAGGTGTGCGCCCGGCTTGATGTCCGCCATGAGCCAGATCAACGCCAGGGCAATCCAGAACGCGCCGTATACCGTGAATGCGCTGTATCCGAAGTTGTTGCCCACCTTGAACTCCTGGAGGCCCGCCATGAGCTGCGCGCCGCCGCCGAGGGCCATGGCCGTGCACCAGACGATACCGGTGCCACACCAACCGAGATTATGGAACTGCAAGAGCAACGTAGTTAAACCGAAACCTGCCAAACCGACAACTGCTGGATTTCCCATGGGTGCTTGATCTGCCATCTCTATCCTCCTGAAAAATAATAATAAAAGGCACTCGAATCGAAATTCGAGCGACACCACCACCGCCCGGGACACCTACCCGGACATGTTTGAAGCAAACCCGCCCGGGATCCCTCCACGAACAGGCGTGTAACCGAACCCGCCCGGGATCCCTCCCCGAACAGGCCTTCAACCGAACCCGCCCGGGATATCTCCACGAACAGGCGTGCAACCGAACCCGCCCGGGATATCTCCACGAACAGGCGTGTAACCGAACCCGCCCGGGATATCTCCACGAACAGGCTTGAAACCGAACCCGCCCGGGATCCCTCCCCGAACAGGCTTGAAACAACCCCGCCCGGGATATCTCCACGAGCAGGAAACCTTCTACCGGGCCGCATGGCGGCCCCACCTTCGAACTTTATCAACCCGCCGAACCGAACGCCGCAAACGGCGAACCCGAAGCCGGGCCTCGAAAGACCCTCGGGCCCGATTTCCAACGGGTCCGGCAGTATTTTACCTGATGGTTATTTTTTCGCTGGGCACCTCCCGGCTTGCATGGTTCAGCATCGCCAATTGCCCGACTCGGCAACGATGCGTTTTTTTTTTACTCGCCGACCAACCGATTAAGGGGCCGAAAAGGGGGAATACGACACTGCTTCGATATGCGCGCAAGGCATTGTTGCCGTGATGCGGGCAACCGAATCCCGGCGCCTGGGGGAAGCAATTGAAACTTCCACGATACACGGATAATACCCATACGGTTTATGGAGACCTTCCGCCCGGAAACATCCGGGAGAAGAACGATCATGCAGAGGGATTTGGGGCCCTTGGGGTAAGCGGGGGGCATGGCCGCCGTTGGTAAACCGCGGGCCGACCGGGACAAATAAGCGGGCACGGGCCGGGTGCCCGCCGGAGCCGGCAAGTTCGGGCTGAACAGGAATGTGTTCGACTTCCAGCATGAACTTCCCCCTTAACTTGTAGAAAACTAAACAGAACGCAACATACCTTCGACGACACGTTTTCGATCCTACCTTCTACATCACGGGACCAGGTTTCCGGAGCGCCTCGGCAACTCCTTTAAACCTGTATGTCGGTATATATTCAAACCGCCGGCAATTGAAAATAGGCGGGTGACTATTTCACATATACCTAAAAGACCGTTTTGATTCTAGGTAAATGACCTATATTCCGAAACATTCCTCGCCCCCCGGTCATACGGGCGCCGGGACAGGCAGGCAAGCGGAGCCCCGCCGCGGCGAAAAGGCCCCTGTTAAAAGCTTCGGCGGGCGAAGGGTAATCGCATGTGGACTTTAAGTGGTATCAAGTCAGTATGATTCGATAATCGTTCACCTTGGCGCCCATGCGGGCAACCGGAGGGAATGGCGAAAATGCCGGCCTTTGCCCCTCCCGCCGGGGCGGTTGACATTCGAAGCACCATGCTTTAAGTATCTTCTGGTAAATTGACCGGGTTCTCCAATGATTAATAAGGCAATTTATCTCGGAACGTGGATGGTGCCGCTCGCATGCACCCAGCCTCCCGACGGAAAAAACATATAAACTCATTAGACGAGACAGGTGACAGACGTGGAAATAATTAAAAGCGTCGAAAAGATGCAGGAACGCGCAGACAACCTCCGAAGCGCCGGCGGGACCATCGGCCTTGTCCCCACCATGGGCTATCTCCATGAGGGGCATCTATCCCTTATGGATGCGGCCAAGAAACGCTGCGACACGGTGATCGTCAGCATTTTCGTAAACCCCACCCAGTTCGGCCCGGGCGAGGATTTCGATTCCTATCCAAGGGACCTGGAAAGGGATACGGCCCTGTGCCGGGAAAGGGGCGTGGACATCATCTTTGCCCCGGAAGCGTCCGACCTGTACGGCGGGAACTTTCAGACCGCCGTTACCCTTTCGCGCCTTCCCCGAAACCTTTGCGGCATCTCCAGGCCCACCCACTTCGACGGCGTCGCCCTTGTGGTCACAAAGCTGTTCAACATCACCAAACCCCACGCGGCGGTGTTCGGCAACAAGGATTTCCAGCAGGTTGCCGTTATCCGGCAGCTTACGGCGGACCTGAACTTCGACATCGAGATTATCGGCGCCCCCATCGTTCGCGAAAAAGACGGTCTGGCCATGAGTTCGCGAAACACCTACCTGGATCCCGCCCTTCGCCCGGCGGCCCTGAGCCTGAACAAGGCCCTTGCCGAAGCTGCGGAACGGGTCAAAAACGGGGAAAGGGACGGGGAGAAACTCATCAAGGAGGTCCGGGATCGAATCAGCGCCCATGGGGCGGCCGACATCGACTACATCGCCCTCCACGACCCGAAAACCCTGGAGCCGGTTGAGCGAATCCAGGGCCCCACGCTCATGGCCCTCGCCGTCAAGTTCGGCAAGCCCCGGCTTCTCGACAATATCATCCTATCCCCCTGATCCCGCGCCCGTTAAGCCGCGAGCGTCTTTTCCCCGAAAAGGGAAATGTTTGTTTGCTATAGTTGAATATTTTTGATAGCTTGTCTGACCGTATTAATGTTTTTTTTCACCGTTCATCCGGTCTGATTGAAATAACTCACACTGATTTTTGATATAATGACCAAGGAGCCGTTATGAGCAACAATAAATATTTTTTCACCTCGGAATCCGTGACCGAAGGCCACCCCGACAAGGTCGCCGACGCCATCTCCGATTCCGTTCTCGATGCAATCATGGCCCAGGACACGAAATGCCGGGTTGCCTGCGAGACATTGGTTACCACCGGCCTCGCCTTTATTTCCGGCGAAATCACGACCAACTGCTACGTGGACATGACCCAGATCGTAAGGGACACCATTCGCGGAATCGGTTATGATTCATCGGAGATGGGCTTTGACTGGCAGACCTGCTCGGTTCTCACCAGCATCGGACATCAATCCGCCGACATCGCCCAGGGGGTGAACGAGGATGAGGGACTTTTCAAGGAGCAGGGAGCCGGGGATCAGGGCCTCATGTTCGGTTTCGCCTGTGACGAGACCCCCGAGCTCATGCCCATGCCGGTCATGTATGCCCACAAGCTCACCAAACGGCTCGCGGCGGTACGAAAGGACAATGTCCTCGATTTCCTCAGGCCCGACGGAAAATCCCAGGTAACCATCGAGTACGACGGCGACACCCCCAAGAGAATCGATACCATCGTGGTTTCCACCCAGCACAACCCCGACATCTCCCACGACAACCTCAAGGAGGCGATCATCGAGGAGGTGGTGAGAAAGGCGATTCCCCTTGAGATGATGGACGATAAAACACGTTACTTCATCAACCCCACCGGCAAGTTCGTGATCGGCGGTCCCATGGGCGACTGCGGCCTCACCGGGCGCAAGATCATCGTGGATACCTACGGCGGCCAGGGCAGCCACGGCGGCGGTTGTTTCTCCGGCAAGGATCCCTCGAAGGTGGATCGAAGCGCCTCCTACATGGGCCGTTATATCGCCAAGAACATCGTGGCCGCGGGACTTGCCAGAAAGTGCGAAATCCAGATCGCCTATGCCATCGGCGTTGCCGAGCCCGTTTCGGTCCTCGTGAACACCATGGGAACCGGCGCCATCGAACAGGACAGGATCTCCGAACTGGTACGCGAGGTCTTCGACCTGAGACCCGCCGCGATCATCAGCCAGCTCGACCTTCTGCGCCCCATCTACAAGGCCACCTCCGCATACGGACATTTCGGAAGGACCGAACCTGGTTTCAGCTGGGAAAGAACCGATATGGCGGCGGAACTCAAGGAAAAAGCGGGAATTTAGAAAGGAAGTCTCCGGGCCGGGAAACCGGCCCCCGGAAGATATGATCTTATGGAATCTCCGGATTCCATAAGGTCGGGCAGGGGAAACGGCCACCCATATCGCGGCGCCGGTCAACCGGAATCCCTTGTCGCCGTCTGTTTTCCCAGCCCCCGCATCATCGCGGCACCCCCGCGGCAATTCAATCCACCAGGATCACGACCCGGCATTGCTTCATGAACTCGAGGTGTTTTGAATCCCCGAGAAGCCTGGCCGCGTCGGCATTGCTGATCACGATATCGCTGCTGCCCGCCTCAAGGGGCCTGAGCCCCTTTACGTTAAGGGGATTATCCCCCACACGGGACTTCCCCTCCAGGGCGCCCCTTGCGTAACCGCTCACCCTCTGCTGAACCGCGAACTCACGACTGACAAAGGCCGAACCGTACACTTCCCGGCCGTTCTCGTCCAGGATCCGGGGAAACAGCGCGGGCACCACGGCCCCTCCCCTCATATCCACCACGATTCCGGTATGCGGGCGCTTTGCCCGGTTTTTTTCCGCTTCCTGCTTTTCCCCTTCGGGGTAGATGGGTTTGATCGCCTCGATCTGCCGGATCTCCTTGGGAAGAACCAGCTGGGCAAATCCTCCGGACAGGGACAGTTCAACGGTCACCGCCACGGTGCCGTCGGCAATATACTCCTGGTCCACCACCGCCGCATCCATGATCATGTTCTCGATCTTGGCCATCACGGGATCGTCGTTTCCGGCAAACACCCCAACGGTGACGGGCGAGGTGATCCGAACATCCTGCGCAACGGAAAGCAGGTTTCGGGAGGCATCGAGGACGGCGGCCCTGAGGGCCGTTGCGCGGGCCTCGGTATCGTTGCCGCTGCCGGGGGGAGGAACCCCCTTGCCCTTGGCCCGGATGGTGCCGGAGGTCCAGTCGATTTCGCCCCGCGCCGTCTTTTCCACCAAGGGTTTGTCTTTCGGTACCGCCTTGCTCGCGGCGATTTTCTTTTCCAGGGTTGCCTTGTCCGCGGCGGTTTTCTTTTCCCGGGTTGCCTTGTCCGCAGCGATTTTCTTTTCCCGGGTTGCCCCGTCCCCGGCGATTTTCTTTTCCCGGGTTACCCCGTCAGCGGCGGCTTTCCTTTCCAGGGTTGCATTATCCGCTGCGGCTTTCTTTTCCCGCGCGGTCTTGTCCTTGAGCGTATTCTCGCTTTGTCCCGTGTTGCCCACCATCGCCTTCTCACCCTTGCCGAATGAGCACAGCGGCAATATCAGCAGCCCCAACAGTATGAACCCCAACCAGCTTTTCATCGTCTCCCCCCTTGAAGGCCCCTGCAATACCTTGGCCGACCTTTGCTTCCCCCGGTCGCCGTCACCTCGAAACAACACGCTTGAATTCAATATTCCGGTAATAATGCATGAGGATCTCCCTGAAGTCAAATCCCTCCAGGGCCATGAACTGCGCCCCCCACTGACTCATGCCCACTCCGTGACCGTATCCCCTTCCCCTGAAACGGAACCCGCGCCCCTCCTTCTCCACATGGAACAGGGTACTCCTGAGTCTCGTGGGACCGATCCTTATCCTGAAATCGTTACCGGTAAAACGGCGAGGGCCGCCCGCCGGATACACCAACACCTCGGAAACCCTCCCCGAGGGGGACATGCCGAGGGGCGTTACGGCCGTTTTCCGGTTCTTCCCGGCCCTCCGCGCCCCCCGGAACAGGGTTTCAACCTCCCTTGCCGAAAGGTACAGCTCCCATCCCGAATCCGGCGCACGCTCGCTCCAGGGGTCGGGCACGGCCTTGAGATAGGGCAGGGAAGCTCCCCAGACGTTAACGGGGTCTTCGGTATACCCCCCGCTGTTGGCATGATAATAGGCGATAATCGGTTTTCCCCCGTGGGTCATCACCCGGCCCCGGGTGCTGTCCACGGCCCGGGTGGTGCTCTCCGTTTCCACGTCGAACCCGCCGTATACCTGGAACTTCGTGCTTGCATCCAGGTCCCAGAGTTCCCCGCGATTCTTGCCGATGAGCTGCACCACATAGGTCCTCGCGGCAACGGCCTGGGCCATGAGCGCCTCCATCTCCCAGGCGTTGGACATCTCCCCGGGCACCACCCCGTAAAGGTATTGTTCCAGGGGAACATGGTTGACAACAAGGTATCCCTTTTTACCCTTCACGACCGTAAGGCTTCCGCGAAACGTCCCTTTTCCAAGGGTGATTCTTCCATGGGCCCCGCTCACCGAGAATACCCGCCCGGCAAGGCGTTTCCCGGCCAGGACGCATTCCCCGCCCTTTATCCCCATGGAGAAGGGCCCCTTTCCACTGTACACCGCGCGACCCGACCCCGCCTCGCGAACCGTGACAACGTTTTCCCCGCCGAGAAGGACCCGTGATGTCCCCCGCTGCAAGAGCACCCGGATCTCCGAGTCGGCCAGGTAAATCGCATCCCCGCCGCCGGCAACTCCGCCTCCTGTTTTTCCGAGCCTCTGCCTCGCGTTTCGAATCCAGTCCCCGGCGGATCTGGCACGCATGCCGGCGGGGTAGATCTTCAAATAACGTTCAAACCACGCCAGCGCTTTCCCGTAGCGTCCCATTTCGTAATTGACGATACCGCGGCTCATAAGGGCATCGGCGGCTGCGGGGGTTTGGGGGAACTCGGTCATCACCCTGGAAAACGCGCCGAGGGCTCCCTCCGGCTGGTCCAGATAGAAGTTCAACGTGGTGCCGAGGAAAAACAGGGCGCGGCTTCGGATCCTGTCCCCTTTTCCGTCGGCCGCGATCCCCCGGTACACCCCGGCGGCCTCCAGGAAGCGCCCCTCTTCGATCAGGGATGCGGCAGTGGAAAAATCGTTGCCGTCGGCCCGGAGAATTCCACCGCCCGGCATTATCAACAGAAAGAGCAGCAACAGCACGGCCGGGATGCGCCTTCTCCCCCCGGCACCCGCGATTTTACCCTTCCCCCCCCTCTCCCGATTTCGCCCCATCAAAACCCCTCTAAACCGAAACTCCGGCATCCACCCCGATTTGCCCGGGGCAGCGCGCCGCGCTGATATGAGGCGGACCGACCCGCCCGACACGCCTGCTTTCCCCGCCTTGACAGGACGCTACCTTGGAAAACGCTCCTCGATGAGGTCCACGATCGCCGAAATATCGTCCAGCCCGAAACGCGGCACCCCGAGGTCCCAGGCGGAATCGGTCACAAATGCAATGAGATCGGGATCATCACCGCACAGGGGCTCTTCGTGAACCCCCTCGCGAAAGATCTCGATTTTTGGATTGCGCGCCTTCTTGAAACCTTCGACAACGACAAGATCCATGCCTTCGAAATAACCCTCGAGGGCGCCCGGCTCATCCCGGGGTTCGTCCTTTACCATGGCGATGCGCCCGGGGGAGGAGACCATGACCA
>PPCM01000541.1_pt1 | contig 30443 bp, 25 predicted proteins | sample 1555541 | NCBI WGS metagenome assembly PPCM01 (sample SAMN05284479, study PRJNA326546) | Marine sediment metagenome, whole genome shotgun sequencing project. | isolation source: marine sediment | place: Germany: Wadden Sea | collected 2012-09-05
AAAACTTATAACTGAATTTAGAAAGGGTGATCCTTATGAATCTAAGACCCGAAGAGATAAGTTCTGTGATTAAAGCTCAGATTAAAAATTATGAGAATAAAATCAACGTATCAGATACTGGAACTGTAATACAGGTAGGTGACGGTATTGCAAGAATTCACGGGCTAGAAAAGTGTATGGCTGGAGAATTACTAGAATTCCCTGGTGAAATATTTGGTATGGCACTAAACCTAGAAGAAGACAATGTTGGTGCTGTATTAATGGGTTCTGATGAACATATCAAAGAAGGCGATGTAGTAAAACCAACAGGAAGAGTAGTAGAAGTTCCTGTAGGAGATGAATTAGTAGGAAGAGTAGTAAATGCATTAGGTCAACCAATAGATGGTAAAGGGCCAATAAAAACAGATAAATTTAGACCAGTTGAATCAGAGGCGCCAGGTGTTATCGAAAGAAAATCCGTAAGTGTTCCACTTCAAACAGGTATAAAAGCAATTGACTCAATGATTCCAATTGGAAGAGGCCAAAGAGAGTTAATTATCGGAGATAGACAAACTGGAAAGACCGCCATAGCAGTAGATACAATCATCAACCAAAAAGAAGAAGATGTAATTTGTATTTATGTAGCTATTGGGCAAAAGAAATCTACAGTAGCACAAATTGTACAAACATTAGAAAATAATGATGCAATGGATTATACGATTATCGTATCAGCTACAGCTAGTGACATGGCACCACTTCAATATATTGCTCCATATGCAGGTTGTGCAATGGGTGAAGAGTTCATGTATCAAGGAAAAGACGTACTAATAATATATGATGACTTATCAAAGCATGCGGTAGCATACAGAGCCATGTCATTGTTATTAAGAAGACCACCAGGGCGTGAAGCTTATCCTGGAGATGTTTTCTACCTACACAGTAGATTACTAGAAAGAGCAGCAAGATTAAGTGACGAGCAAGGTGGTGGATCAATTACAGCATTGCCAATAATTGAGACACAGGCTGGAGACGTTGCTGCATATATACCAACAAATGTTATCTCAATCACAGATGGACAGATATTCCTTGAGTCAGAGTTATTTTTCTCAGGCCAAAGACCAGCTGTAAACTCTGGTATTTCTGTATCTAGAGTAGGTGGAGATGCACAGATCAAAGCAATGAAGCAAGTATCAGGTAAAATAAGACTTGAGTTAGCTCAGTATAGAGAACTTGCAGCGTTTGCTCAGTTTGGTTCTGATTTAGATAAAGATACACAAGAAAGATTAGCACATGGTGAAAGACTTCTAGAATTATTGAAGCAGCCACAATATGCACCTTTTAAAGTTGAAGATCAAGTTATGAGTATTTTTGCCGCAACAAATAAGTACTTAGCTGATGTACCTGTAACAGCAATCAAAAAGTTTGAAACTGAGTTGTTAAACTATCTAAGAGTTAACAACAAGGATATTGCTGAAACAATTAAGGCAACAGGAAAGCTAGATGACGAGACAAACCAAAAGTTAAAAAATGCAATAGAAGCATTTAAAGAAACTTTTGAAGCGGACGCATAAATAATACGGATAAACAATGTCTAATAGACTTGTCGTAAATTAACGACATGGAGGTGAGGAAATGGCTGGAGGCAATATTCGCGAAATAAAACGTAGAATAAAAAGTGTAAACAATACAAAGCAAATAACAAAAGCTATGGAATTAGTTTCTACATCCAAGTTAAGAAAAGCGCGAATAAAACTTGATAAAACACGACCATTTTTCAATACACTTAAAGAAACAATCAATAACATCTTAGCAGATGTTGATGAATTAAAAAGTGAGTACTTTGTAGGTAGCAGAGAAATTAAAAAGACCTGCTATATTGTGTTAACTGCTGATAAAGGCTTGTGTGGGGGTTTTAACTCAGGCGCTATCAAAGAGACACTAATAAGTATGGAAGATAAAGAAAACGTATCAGTCATAGCTATTGGGCAAAGAGGCAGAGACTTCTTTAGACAAAATGGCTATGATATGGATGGTGAGTATTTACAAGTTTTAGAAAACGCAAGTTTTACAGATGCAAAGAAAATCTCAAGCTTGGCATTACAGTTATACAAAACTGGTATGGTAGATGAGTTGTATATTACTTACACAAACTTTGTAAGTACCATTTCACAAAAGCCAGAATGTATGAAACTATTACCGCTTGACCCAAATGATATTGTCGTAGAAAGAGATGAAACCGAGGAGAAGAAAGCATTTGAGTATATCTCATACGAACCTTCGCCTGAGGGATTATTTGATTACTTAGTACCAAAGTATATTGAAAGTATTATATTTGGTAGTTTAGTAGAATCTGCTACAAGTGAGCAAGGGGCAAGAAGAATAGCCATGGAAAATGCAACGGACAATGCAGAAGATATGATAGATGATTTGACGCTGTATTATAATAGAGCAAGACAAGCTGCTATCACACAAGAAATCACAGAGATTGTTGGTGGAGCAGAAGCTATTAAATAATAAGAGGAAGGATGTGAGCTAATTGGCAGATAACAAAGGAATTGTATCACAAGTAATTGGACCAGTACTGGATGTCAAATTTACGCCAGGAAATGTTCCAGAGCTACTTAGTGCCGTAGAAGTCAAAAGCGGAGACAAAACGATTGTTGCTGAAATAGCACAACACATTGGTGATGACACAGTAAGATGTATTGCCATGTCTTCAACAGATGGATTAACAAGAGGATCAGAAGTAATAGATACAAAGGCGCCAATATCTGTACCAGTTGGTAAAGCAACTTTAGGAAGATTGTTTAACGTACTTGGGGAAACAATCGATCTTAAAGATGTTATATCAAATGATGATAAAATGCCTATACATAGAGCAGCACCTACATTTGAAGAGCAAGAAACATCTGCAGTATTATTCGAAACAGGTATCAAAGTAGTAGACTTAATTGCACCATACACAAAGGGTGGTAAAGTAGGACTATTTGGTGGAGCTGGAGTAGGAAAAACAGTATTTATCCAAGAGCTGATTAACAACATAGCAAAAGAGCATGGTGGCATATCAGTATTTGCTGGAGTAGGAGAGCGTACAAGAGAAGGAAATGATCTTTACTATGAGATGATGGATGCAGGCGTTCTTGATAAGACAGCATTAGTGTTTGGACAAATGAATGAGCCGCCTGGAGCAAGAATGAGAGTAGGACTTACAGGACTTACTATGGCGGAGCATTTCAGAGATAAAGAAGGACAGGACGTATTACTATTTATAGATAATATATTCAGATTTACACAAGCTGGTTCAGAGGTGTCTGCATTACTTGGTCGTATGCCAAGTGCCGTTGGTTACCAACCGACACTAGCAACAGAGATGGGTACACTTCAAGAAAGAATCACTTCTACAAAGAAGGGTTCAATCACATCAGTACAAGCTATCTACGTACCAGCCGATGACTTGACTGACCCAGCTCCTGCAACTACATTTGCCCATTTAGATGCGCAGACTGTATTATCTCGTTCAATTTCTGAGCAAGGTATATATCCTGCGGTAGATCCACTTGATTCTACATCAAGAATCATGGACCCTGTAATCATTGGAGATGAGCACTATAACGTAGCTAGAGAAGTGCAAGAAGTACTACAAAGATATAAAGAATTACAAGATATAATTGCTATCTTAGGTATGGATGAATTAAGTGATGAGGATAAGATTATTGTAACAAGAGCAAGAAGAATCCAAAGATTCTTATCTCAACCATTCCACGTAGCTGAACAATTTACAGGATCTCCTGGTAGATACGTGCCATTAAAAGAAACTATTAGAGGATTCAGAGAAATCTTAGATGGATTACATGACAAACTTCCAGAATCTGCATTCTTATTAGTAGGTACTATTGATGATGTAATCGAAAAAGCAAAAGACATGGCATAACATGTTAGATTTACATTCACTGAACTAGGAGGTGAAGATATGGCCAAGAGTTTTAATTTAGAGATTGTAACACCAGACAAATACTTTTTTAGTGGTGAAGCAGAAATGGTAGTTGTGCGTACGACTAATGGTGATGAAGCTTTTTTAGCGGACCATATGTGGACTGTAGCGCCAATATCGACAGGTAAATTAAAAATAAAGGTAAAAGATGAAATGAAAGTTGCAGCATGTTCAGGTGGTTTTATCTACGTAAAAGAAGACAAGACAACTATAGTAACAGATGCAGCAGAATGGCCAGAAGAAATCGATAAGAGACGTGCCGAAGAAGCAAAGAAAAGAGCTGAAGATAAGCTTAATCTTGAAGAAGCGGACATGGATATCGACAGGGCCAGAATAGCCATGTACAAGGCATTAAATAGACTAAACGTACATGAGGAACATATTAATAATAAATAAAAAAAGGAGGCGATTTTGCCTCCTTTTTTATGTTTTCATATGACTAGATATTTTCTAAAATATTCAAGTACTTTTGATGAATATCATCAGGCATATTAATTTCAAGTTCATGACCATATAAGTGAATGAGTGCTTGGTAATATTTTTTGACAGCTTGAATATTTTTAGACATAGCATATAGGTCAAGTAATTTTACTTGGGCAGTCTGATCATAAGGATTACTATCAAGATACAATTCTAAATAACTAATAGATTTAATATAATTTTTCTTATTCATATAATGATCAAGCAAATAATTAAGCATCTCTTCATATTTTGATTGTAACTCTTGCTGAGTAGATAAAGACCAGTGATAGTTATCATATTCTAAAAAAGCACCTTTATATAGTTTTATAGCCTTGTCATAAGACTTAAAAGAGCGTGTGTCATAAAGATTTTCGATGATTCTAAAATCACAATCAACATGTTCTACTTCCAAAAAATATGAACCATTATTATGGGAAATAGCAGTATCTTTAGTAGCATCCTTTAAGGCACTTCTTAAATAAGACAATGTAGTGTGAAATAAATCAATGGCTTTTGAATAGCTCGTTTCAGGCCACAAATCATATATAATTCTTTCTTTAGAAATGTTATTTTGGCTATCATGAAAAAAATAGGCGGCAAGTTCTTTTGTTTTAGTCGTACGCCATTTAATCAATTCTCCTTGTTGATTAAATAATTCGAACTGACCCATAAATAAAGCTTTAAAAGTACGGGTTTCAGATATATGATGTTTTTTAAATAACAACTGCACTGTTTGGTCTAGTTTATCTTTAAAAATAGGTTTTAAAATGTAACCAAATGCAAAAACATCAAATGCTTGTAAAGAATATTCTTTATATGAAGTAACAAAAACAATATCAATATCTGAACATGTCTGCCTCAAAATTGAAGCAGCTTCTAAACCATCAATAGTTGCCATTTCAATATCTAGAAATATTACATCGATAGATTGCAAGTCAACAGATGCTAAGACATCCTCGAAATCAGTAAATTCCCCGATAATATTTATTTGATTGTAAGATAATAGTAAATCCTTCAACATATAAATTGCTGGTAATTCATCATCAACAATAACTATGTTTAACATAAAAATCCCCCCTAATAATAATGTTAATTATGCGGAATAGTGATAGTTACCTTTGTTCCATTGTTAACTTCACTATCAATGTTAATCGTATACCCATAGTAATTCTGTATTCTTTTTCGGACATTGTTAAAGCCGATACTTGCATGTTTATCTTGTTTTCTTTTGCTAATATTAGCAATGATTTTACCTTCTAACAAATTATGCAACTTTTCTTTAGACATCCCCACACCATCATCAGCAATAATGACAAGGACATGATCCATTTCTTTCTTAATACTTAAAGTAACAGTTCCTCCCTCTCGTTTTGGTAAAATACCGTGTTTAATAGCATTTTCAATTAACGGTTGTATCAAGAAAGGTGGAATAGAAAAATCAAGTTCATTTTCATCAAAATCATAAATAACAGAAAGCTTATCAAAGCGAGCTTGCTCAATAGCTAAGTAAGAATAAATGTATTCAAGTTCTTTTTTAACGTGAATATTCTCATCAGAAAAATCAAAACCAGAGCGTAAAAATTTACTAAAGTTTTCTAATAGGTCGCCAGCTTTTTCCGTTTCAAATTTCCAAAAATACAATATAGTATTCAAAGTATTAAAAAGAAAGTGTGGCTTGATTTGAGCACGTAAAAAAGCCATTTCTTTTTGTATAATTTCTTTAGTAGAATCTGTAATATTGTACAGAAAAGCGGTATATTCAATAGCGTGTGGCTTGTCCTTTTGAACAGAAATATTAGCTTTACAGACTAATGTGGTATTAGAGCTATTATTTATTAATAAGTTGCCTTCCCATTCTGGGTCTGATTTCAACTTGTGAATAGCATAGATAAGCTTATCTTCCAAAACAATATCATAAGCATTCATATTCATAAATTCAAGATTTGAAAATCCGATAAAATCACATAAGGCCTGACTCACATAAGATAACTTGCCAAACTGGTCAAACTTAAAACAAAGAACATATTTATCTATAACCGCCATATTTGCTTCAACATCTTTTTTTACTTTTGTAAGTAATAGATTTCTAAACAATAATAAACAAATAATAAAAATACTCGCGCTACCAAAGACATATAAATATTTCGAATCATAGTTATGTGTGTAGTTAATATTAACCCAACGAGAGACAATTTCTTGTTGTTCCTCAGGCGAAATAGAATCAATAGCTTTATTCAAAATAGATGTCAGTATGGCATGGTTTGAAGGGACTGCAAATCGATAATTGTATTCATATTTTGTTTCACCAATAATTTTGATATTTGAAGTCCCAGATGATGCTATAGAAAGTGATCCGTTCATTAGCGTATCTATAAAAGCATCAGCATCATGTTGAGAGACAAGCATAAGTGCAGACTCAACAGAATCAGTAGAAATAATTCTAATGGCAGGATAGTTATTAGAAAGCCAACTTGCCACAGGTGAGTTCTTTACTACTACAACTTTTTTGTCATTCAGTTGATTAAGATCAGAAATATATACAGATTCAATTAATCCAAAAATAACTAAATTTGAATCAAAATATGAATTAGTAAAAAGTAACTCTTTATCATAGGCTTCATAATTAATTGCATTTGAATATACAGATATAGTTTCAGCAGAAGATATTGGATAAACTGATCTTTCGTCAAAGGAAGTATTGCAACCAATACGTGTTGCAATAAGTTTTAAGTAATCTTTTGCAATATTATCTACTACACTAGGTTGAATATATTGTAGTAAAGGAGAATACGAAGAAAATGAATTATAATCAAGTGTCAGGGAGGAATGTTTATTGAGCCAATCTTTTTCAATTTTTGATAATTGGCTATGAAAAGAAAAAAACTGCATACCATTAATCCACTTTTCTTGAATTCGATTAGTTTCATCAATTGGGATGCTGTTCATGGCTTTGTTAATGATATCTCTTAAAATAGGTTGGTCATCACGAATGCCTACTCTCAAACCTATAACATTTCTTTGAACATTTGGAATGTGGATCTGCTTTATATTTGATGACAGTGTTAGTTTTGCAGAATAGTCAATAGCAGCACTAATGTCATAGTATGCATCGATTTCTCCATTAACTAACGCATTTAATGCTTTAAAAGAAGTTGGGTATATAACCACTTCTGAATTAGTAAATCCATTTATATCAAAAAAAGAAGAAATATCTTCTACACTTGTTGAGTCTTTAATAACACCAACTTTAGAATAGTTAAGGTCTTCTGCGTTAGATATATTGCTATCACTACGTACAGCAAATTGACGTAAAACTTGAGCATAGACATCAGAAAAAAGCATATATTCTGTACGTGATTCTGTTTTGCTAATATCCATAATCAAATCTACTTCATGATTTTCCAACATATAAAAAGCACTATCCCAATCAGTATATAAAATCTTGATTTTATCACCGAGTATTTTTGAAATAGCATTAATGTAATCTACAGATAAACCAACGGGCTCATCGTTTTGCCTAAATTGAAAAGGGGGCCAATCTTGTGGCAATGCCACAGTAATAGATTCAGCACTATTAAGATATGCCTCTTCTTCGCTTGTTAATTGGTCATTGAAATTAATAGGCGTTAAGCTTATAGAATTTCCATATATAGGTAAAATAGAATAAACAAACACAAAAAATAGCAAAAATAAAACAGAAATATTCTTTTTTGAAAAACATCTATCAAGTATAGTCATATCAATACTCCTTAAGGATTTAACTCTCAATAAGTATAACATAAAAGGAAAAAATAAAGAAAAAATCCAAAAAATAATTGATTGTTTGGTAATTGTTTAGTGAGAAAAGTTATTATGTATATAGACATGCAGTCGAAACTACTTTGAGGGGATTCGAAGAGTATTCTTAAAACGTAAATAAATAACTCTATAGATTGTGCTTAGGTGTTGCTTTGGGGAAAGCAATACCTGAGCACTTTCAAATTTTTGACAAAAATAACTATTCATTTGTAATAACAGGCCTTATAATAATAAAAAGTATTGAATAAGGGGTGTAAAAGTGAAATCAAAATTAGATGAGTATATACAGCATGGTGTACATGGTACGCCAGAGCTAAAAAAAGAAGAAAAGGCAATATTTTTAGGAGAGTTTAAAGAGCGTGTTTATTCAGTAATAACACTGGATGATGTAAAGTCCACAGAAAAAAGAGAGATATTTAGTAAAGAAATCAAAGCGAAAGCAGTTGATAAAATAATAGTAAATGAAAAAGTAAGTGATGCCATAAGATTAGAGTACATGATTAAAGCAAAAGAGCATGATAAAGATTTTAAACTAATAAGATCAAAATCAGACCTAGCAGTAGTACTAGCCTGCAAGACAGCAATATAAAAGGCGGTTATTAATCGTGAGATTCTGATTATTCACTATTCTTTATTCACTAGACACAGAGTGGAACGGGGATGTTGTTGGTGGGTTTCCATTGGCGTCCCCTGGAACATTTAACAAAATAGGATTTTCAAAAGAAAATCACACAAAAACGATTCATTATTCACTATTCATTATTCATTAACAAATAACCAGCAATACACACACCACATCACTAGTTGACATTTCAAGAGAACTTTAATAGAATAAACACAGTAAAATAATACAAGCAATGATAGGAAGAGTAGATTTTCAGAGGTTTCTTAGAGAGCTGGGTTAGGTGAAAGCCAGTATGCTGATGATGTTGAAGATGGCCCTTGAGCTTTATTGGTCGAGCTAATAATATAGTAAGGCCAAAACGGCAGTCACCGTTACATGACATACGAGATACTATGCTTATGTTAAAGAAGCATGGTTAAGTAGAGTGGTACCGCGAATATATCTTTCGTCTCTATATAGAGACGAGGGTTTTTTTATTTTATAAACAAAACAAATTGAAAATAGAATATTAGGAGGAAGAAAGAATGAGCCAAAAAACATTTTATATTACAACGCCAATATATTACCCAAGTTCAAACTTGCACATAGGACATACATATACAACAGTTGCAGCAGATGCTATGGCAAGGTTTAAAAGATTAGCGGGATATGATGTGTGCTTTCTTACAGGAACAGATGAGCATGGGCAAAAAATTGAAACAATAGCAAACGAAAATGGAATAAAGCCAAAAGAATATGTAGACAATGTAGTAGCAGGCATAAAAGAATTATGGGGGACAATGGAAATCTCATATGATAAGTTTATAAGAACAACTGACGATGAGCATATGAGACGCGTTCAAGAAATATTTAAAAGAATGTATGCAAAAGGTGACATATATAAAAGTGCATACGAAGGGATGTATTGTACGCCTTGCGAATCATTTTGGACTGAAACACAATTAGAAGATGGAAAATGTCCAGATTGTGGTAGAGAAGTTGAGTTAACAAAAGAAGAAGCTTACTTCTTTAAGTTATCAAAATATCAAGATAGATTGCTTCAATTATTTGAAGATAATCCTGAGTTTTTAGAACCAGAATCAAGAAAAAATGAAATGATTAATAACTTTATTAAACCAGGACTAGAAGATTTATGTATATCCAGATCAAGTTTTAAATGGGGAATCCCTGTACCGATAGAGGAAGACCATGTAATCTATGTTTGGCTAGATGCATTGTCTAACTATATTACAGCACTAGGCTACACAGAAGACGAGACAGATTTTAATAAATATTGGCCAGCAGATGTTCATTATGTAGGAAAAGAAATTGTAAGATTTCACACAATAATATGGCCAGCAATGCTGATGTCACTGGAATTACCTTTACCTAAAAAAGTTTTTGGACATGGTTGGATACTGCTAGAAGGCGGAAAAATGTCTAAGTCTAAAGGGAATGTTGTTGATCCTGTGATTTTAGTTGAAAAGTACGGTGTTGATGCGCTTAAATATTTCTTAATGAGAGAATATTCATTTGGTAGTGATGGCTTATTTACAAACGAAGTGTTGTTAAACAGAATTAATTCAGACTTAGCTAACGACTTAGGGAATTTAGTAAGCAGAACAATAGCGATGGTTGAAAAATACAACAAAGGTGAGATCTTAGAACCATCTCAACCAGGAGATTTTGATGAGAGCTTGAAAGATATAGCTATTAATGTAGCAAAAAAAGTAGAAACAAAAATGGATAATTATGATTACAGTAATGCCCTTGAAGAAATTTGGGTACTTGTAAGAAGAACAAATAAATACATAGATGAAACAATGCCTTGGGTTTTAGCTAAGTCAGAAGATGATAAAACAAGATTAGATACAGTATTATATAATCTTTCAGAAGCAATAAGAATAATTGGAATTCTAATACTTCCATTTATGCACCATACATCTAAGAAGATATTTGATCAATTAGCATTAGATATTGAAAAAGCAAAATGGGAAGATACATTTACTTTTGGTCTATTGCCAGTGGGAAGCATCGTAAAAAAGGCACAGCCAATGTTTCCAAGAATTGATATAAAGAAAGAATTAGAAGAGTTAGTCGCAATGAAAGCGGAGCCAGTTGAAGAAGCACCGGTTGAAGAAGCGTCAAAACCAGAAATAACAATAGATGATTTTGATAAAGTAGAGTTAAAAGTTGGAGAAATAATTTCCTGTGAAAAACATCCAAAAGCTGACAAGCTATTGGTATCACAGGTGAAAATTGGAAAAGAGACAAGACAGATTGTATCAGGTGTTGCATCATATTATTCAACTGAAGATATGGTAGGCAAACAAGTTGTAGTCGTAACAAACCTAAAGCCAATCAAATTAAGAGGTCAAGAATCAAAAGGAATGATACTGTTTGCAGACAACGGAGAAAAACTAGAATTCGTCTCAACAAACGCACCAGCAGGATCAGAAGTAAAGTAATAGCTAACTATTCATTATTCATTTAGTGCACAAAGTGCACCACGGAGGGCTTATGTTATTCGATTCACATTCACATATGTATTCGGCAAAGTTTGATCAAGACAGAGAAGATGTATTTAAAAAAATAAAAGAGGCAGGCGTTGAGTATGTATTAAACGCTGGTGCAGATTTAGAAACATCCTATAAAGCATTAGAGTATGCAAAAAAGTATGAGATGTTTTATGCATCAGTTGGATGTCATCCACACGATGTAAAAGAAATGGATGATGAGACAATAATACTATTTAAATCAATTGCGAAACATAAAAAAGTGGTTGCTGTTGGCGAGATTGGGCTAGATTATTATTATGATCACTCACCAAGAGACCAACAACAGCATTGGTTTAGAAGACAAATTCAGATGGCGCATGAATTAAATCTACCAATAATAATACATGACAGAGATGCAAATGATGATGTCATGCATATATTAAAAGAAGAAAAGGCTTTTGAACTAGGTGTTCTAATGCATTGTTTTTCTGGAAGTGCAGAGCTAGCTAGACAATATGTCAAACTAGGTGCAAAAATATCAATTGCAGGACCAGTGACATTTAAAAACAGTAGAAAATTAGTAGAAGTAGTTGAATCAATAGATTTAGAGCACTTAATGATTGAAACAGATGCACCATATTTAACACCAGAGCCCCACAGAGGAAAAAGAAATGATTCATCAAACGTACAACATGTAGCAGCAAAGATTGCAGAGATTAAAGGGAGCACATATGAAGAGGTAGCACAAAAAACAAAACAAAACGCCCTAAGATTTTTTGGAATTGAGTAAGTTAAAGAATAGAATTTGAAGTGAAGCGTAAAATAAAGGGGATAGATTGTTAGTTTTCTTCGCTGGTAGGCCACAAACAGCCTAAGGCTACGAAAAATAACAATCTATCCCCTTTATCTATTTTACTCACTGAGTTTATTATACAAATGTACACACAGGATAAAAGATATGAAAAACTAAGAGTCTACGGGGATTGTCCCTGATGAATCGATTCTAGAGCAATACGTTAGTGCATGAACCGTAAAAATAGAGCTATGGTTTGACCATCTGAAAACGTCGCAATAAAGTTGCTCAATTGTTTTCAGACAGTAAAACCATAGCTCTATATATTTTTACTCACAAAATTTATTCTACAAACACAGAGTGGAATGGGGATGTTGTTGGTGGGTTTCCATTGGCGTCCCCTGGAACGGTTCAAAACAAGCAAGAATAGGGGGCGCAAATGAACCAAATCGATTTGAGAGCAATACGTTAGTGCATGAACCGTAAAAATAGAGCCGTGGTTTATCCATCTGAAAACGTCGCAATAAAGTTGCTCAATTGTTTTCAGACAGTAAAACCATAGCTCTATGTATTTTTACTCACAAATTTTATTCTACAAATGTACACACAGGATAAAGGATATGAAAAACTAAGAGTCTACGGGGACTGTCTCTGATGGCTTGTGATTCTAAAGCCAGCAGTGCCTGTCCCTGTTGAATCGATTCTAGGAAAATCTATCTTTTAAAATCTAATTAACCAATAATCATTAACCATTAACAGTTTGATGTGCATAGCACATCACCACTTTATCCCCAATCTCAATACCGTCTTCGCTCACATCACAATCATAAGCCAATATCTCAACACCATTCTCACTTGCTAATCTCAAAGCATTAGCAAAAGCAGGGTCGGTAGCATAATTTGGTCTAAATTCCTTAACACCTTTCATTTGGATCAAAAAGAAAATAATCCCTCGATAACCTTCCTTAACAGCGTCGATCATTTCAAGGACATGTTTTTTTCCTCGGTCTGTTGGTGCATCGGGAAAACATGCTATACCGTTATTTTCTAAAGTAACGCCTTTTACTTCAATAAAACCCTTTATATCATCCTTTTCAAAATACATATCAAATCTAGAAGACTTATAAGTCTGTTCTCTTTTAAGCAATGAAACTGAGGGTAGTTCGGACACTTTGCCAGATAATATCCCATCATAAACAACCTGATTAGGCACTTGAGAATCCATATTGATCATTAGAATTCCTTTTTCAACACCAATCAAAGAATAATCCGTTTTTCTTTGTGGAGTGGGACAATAATCAAGATATACTGTTGCGCCAGGAATAAGCAATTCTTTACATCTACCTGTATTTTTTACGTGGACAGTATGTTCAACATCATCGATTAAAACTTGCGCAATAAATCTATTTGGCCTTTTAATAAAAACCCCTTTAACAATATTAGAATACTTCATCTTTACCCCTCCATTTTTATATAAGCAATTATACCCTATATATATAGACGTTACGCATTGAACTTAATTATTCAGATATTTTGACATCTATGATAAAATGAAAGAATAGAGTGAAAAGAGGAAACTAAATGATTGAAAAAGTATTAAAAACAATAAAAGATAAAAACTTAATAGAAGAAAATGATCATGTTATAGTTGGTGTATCTGGAGGCCCCGACTCTATTAGCGTATTGCATATATTAAATGAACTAAAAAAAGAACTCAATATAGAACTAACGGTTGTCCATATAAATCATTGTCTAAGAGGCAAACTAGCTGACGATGATGAAGCATATACAAAAGATTTTTGTGAGAAATTAAATATACCTTGTTACACATTTAAGAAAAACATTAAAAAACTAAGCAAAAAAAGCACAAAAAGTGAAGAAGAAATAGGAAGAGAAGAGCGCTATAAGGCTTTTCGAGAAATAAAGAAAAAAGTAAAAGCAAATAAAATAGCAGTAGCACAAAATTTAAACGATCAAGGGGAGACCGTTTTGTTTAGGCTTATACGTGGAAGTGGACTAGACGGGCTTGCTGCAATCAATTATAAAAGAGATGATATCATTCGACCACTTTTAGATATAACAAGAAGTGAAATCGAAGAGTATTGTCAAGCAAACGATCTAAAACCTCGTACCGACCACACAAACAATGAAGCAATATACACAAGGAATAAAATAAGATTAGAATTACTGCCATACATAAAAGAACATTTCAATGGAAATATAGAGCAGACACTATGGCAAACAGCAAAAGTGTTAAATGAAGATAAACAATTTATACAAGATTATATGAGTCAATACGACCAAGATATTATTGTCAGCAATCAAATGGCAACAATTAAGAAAGAAATATTTGATAGCATGCATATAGCCATTCAAAAAAGAATGATATTATATATAGCAGATAAAATTGATCAAAGAAAAGATATTGGCGCAATACATATTACGAATGTTATTAATCTAATAAATGAAGACAACACATCAAAGGGGATAGATCTTCCAAATGGGCTAAGAATAAGAATAGGATATGACGATATAATATTTGAAAACACGCAAGCGCAAAACGAAGAAGAACTTTTTGTATATACATTACCAATAGAAGAAACCACAGAAATACCAGAAATAAATGCAAAAATACACTTAAGGATTGTGGAAAAAGGTATTCACGAAATACCAAATAGAAATGACATCAAAATGTTCAATTATGATTTGATAGACAAAAAACTGCTAGTAAGAACGCGGCGTGAAGGAGACCTGTTTCAACCAATCGGCATGAAAGGAACAAAAAAGCTTAAAAATTTTCTCATAGATGAAAAGATTCCAAAAGAAAAAAGAGCTCAGATACCCCTTCTGTGCAGTGGCAAGGATATTATTTGGGTTGTGGGGTATAGAATGAGTGAAAAGTATAAAGTGACCATAGAAACAAAGAAAATATTGATAGCAGAATTTGATCAAAACGAAGTTTAGAAAAAATTAATAAACTAAAAGAAATAGTAGGTGTTTAACATACCCATATTGTGGTATTATTGTATGATAAATGGTAATATGATAAACTAAAAACAATGACGAAAAGAGAGGAGGGCTTTCATTTTGAAGAGCTTTTTCAGAGGGATTAGCTTCTACGTGTTTATATTTTTAATTATACTTTCAATAGTATATATGTATGGTAAACCAGTAGAGACAGTCGAAAAAATTGACTTTTCTACGTTTATAGTAGAGTTAAGCGAAGAAAACATTGATCAAATCAATGTTGTAAATAAAACAATAACAGGTACATATAAGGATAAGGCAACTGAATTTGAGACCTATATACCAGCAAATGCAGAATCCGATACCGTATTTAATAAATACTTGTTACCACAGATTGAAGAGGGAAAAATAACAATAAAAGGTGAGGCGCCTGCCAAAACCCCATGGATATTGGAAATCCTGCCATCAATTATCATGATTCTTATATTTGTAGTATTTTGGTTTGTGTTTATGAACCAATCACAAGGTGGCGGTGGAAAAGTCATGTCTTTTGGTAAGAGTAAAGCAAAAATACTAAAAGACGATGAAGGAGCACCTAAAGTAAGATTTGATGATGTAGCAGGCCTTGATGAAGAAAAAGAAGAGCTAGAAGAAATAGTAGATTTCTTAAAGACACCAAAGAAATATGTAGATCTTGGCGCAAGAATACCAAAGGGTGTTTTAATGGTTGGACCTCCAGGAACAGGAAAGACATACCTTTCAAAAGCAACAGCTGGTGAAGCAGGTGTGCCATTTTTCAGCATATCAGGTTCAGAGTTTGTAGAAATGTTTGTAGGTGTAGGTGCATCTAGAGTTAGAGACTTATTTGAGCAAGCCAAAAAAAGTTCGCCATGTATCATTTTCATAGATGAGATTGATGCAGTAGGTAGAAGAAGAGGGGCTGGCCTTGGTGGAGGTCATGACGAAAGAGAGCAGACACTTAACCAACTATTAGTAGAGATGGATGGATTTGGGATTAACGAAGGTGTAATAATAATTGCAGCAACAAATAGACCAGACATTTTAGATCCAGCACTATTAAGACCAGGAAGATTTGATAGACAAGTGGTTATTGGTGCACCAGATGTAAAAGGAAGAGAAGCAATCTTCAAAGTCCATTCAAAAGACAAACCATTAGAAGAAGATGTGGACGAAAAAGTATTGGCAAGAAGAACACCAGGTTTTACGCCAGCAGATATAGAAAACTTAATGAATGAAGCAGCAATATTAACAGCAAGAAAAAATGAAGTAAAAATTCAAATGGAAACAATTGAAGAAGCAATAACAAAAGTCATTGCTGGAACAGAAAAGAAAAGCAGAGTGATTAGTGAAAAAGAGAGAAAACTTACAGCTTATCATGAAGCAGGACATGCCGTAGTGGCAAGAATGCAGCCTAATTCTGACCCAGTGCATCAAGTAAGTATTATTCCAAGAGGTAGAGCTGGTGGCTACACAATGATTCTTCCAACTGAAGACAAGTATTATGTGACTAAAACAGAAATGGAAGACAATATAGTACACTTACTAGGCGGACGTGTTGCAGAAAAACTTGAGCTAGATGATATTAGTACAGGCGCAAGTAACGATTTGGAAAGAGCGACATCAATAGCTAAAGCAATGATTACAAAATATGGTATGAGCGATAAGCTTGGACCAATAACATATGGAACTTCTGATGAAGTATTTTTAGGAAAAGACTTTACGTCTAAGCGAGATTATTCAGAAGAACTTGCAGCAGAAATAGATTCAGAAATCAGAGAAGTAGTAGAAACAGGCTACAAAAAAGCAGAAGCAATACTAACTGAGCATAAAGACAAGCTAAAAGAGGTTGCAGAAAAGCTGCTAGAGCTTGAGACATTAGATGCAAAACAATTTGAAGCGATATTCACTGGGGAACCAGTAGAAGAAGTGTCTGAGGTGACTAGTGAAGAAGCAGATCCAGTTGAAGAGCAAGCTACACCATCTGAACAAGAAGAGGTAGACGCAGATGCAAAACCTATAGAGACTGAATCATCAGAAGCGACAACTGATGAAGAGGACAAAGAAGAAATTTAGCCAATTGATTTGGAACCTTAGGATATTGTCCTAGGGTTCCTTTTAAGTAGGAGGGGAATTATATGAGAAAAGTAAACACTCAGTTAGTAAAAGAACATATAAAAGAAATGTTTATATCGATGAATTATGAGTTAGAAGATGATATAACTCAAGCAATAAAAAAAGCAGAAGAGACAGAGGTGTCATCACTAGGAAAAAAAGTTTTAAATACATTACAAGAAAATCTATGTATCGCAAAAGAAAAAAACATTCCTATATGTCAAGATACAGGCATGGCGGTCGTATTTATAGAAGTAGGGCAAAATGTCATATTAGAAGGTGACTATATAAAAGATGCAATTAATGAAGGTGTTAGAGAAGCATACGAAGAAGGCTATTTAAGAAAATCTGTAGTAGCTGACCCTTTAAGAAGAGAAAATACAAAAGACAATACACCAGCAATTATTCATTTTGAAATAGTTGAAGGTGACCAAGTCAAAATAACAGCAGCAGCAAAAGGTTTTGGAAGCGAAAATATGAGCCAAGTAAAAATGCTAAAACCATCCCAAGGTCGAAAAGGTGTCATTGATTTTATTGTAAAAGCAGTCGAAGATGCTGGTCCTAATCCATGCCCACCTATAGTTGTAGGCGTGGGTGTTGGTGGAACCATGGAAAAAGCAACAATTATGGCAAAGAAAGCATTAACAAGACCAATAGGTGAAAACAATAAAGATACTTACATAGAAGCAATTGAAAAAGAAGCATTGGAGAAAATAAATCAACTAGGAATTGGACCACAAGGATTTGGCGGAATAAATACTGCCTTTGCAGTAAACATAGATCATTACCCAACGCATATTGCAGGACTACCTGTTGCAGTAAACATAAACTGCCACGTATCAAGACACAAAGAAGTAATAATTTAAATAAAGTAGGATTTTCGATTTAGCGTAGTAAAGAGAAAATTTTACAAAAACTAATTGAGGCCCTAGCCATAATCAAAGATTATGAGCAGGTCCCATGCAAGGTTTCTACAGCTTTAGCTGTATAGAAACTACTGCCATTATTCACTATTAATTATTAAATTGATGTGCGGAGTACATCAAGGAGGGTTCATGGAACAAATACATTTAAACACACCACTTACAGAAGACAAATTAATAGACTACAAAGCAGGCGATGTAATCTATATAACGGGGTATATATATACAGCACGAGACGCGGCACATATGAAGATGATAGAAGCAATAAACAATAATGACGAATTACCAATAAATATACAAAATGAAATCATTTACTATGCAGGGCCGACACCTTCAAGACCAGGTCAAATATCAGGGTCTTTTGGACCAACCACAAGTAGCAGAATGGATGATATGACTGTCCCTCTATTGCAAAAAGGGCTAAAAGGAATGATAGGGAAAGGTATGAGAAATGAAACAGTTGTAAAAGGCCTCGTAGATGAAAGAGCAGTTTACTTTGCGGCCATAGGGGGAGCGGGGGCCCTTATCTCAAATGCAATAAAATCTATAGAAATAGTTGCATATGAGGAGCTTGGAACAGAAGCAATTAGAAAATTGTATGTTGAGGAATTCCCAGTTGTAGTAGCTATAGACCATATGGGTAACAACATCTATGAAATAGAAAAGAATAAATATAAAAAATAATGTATATATTATTTTTTTTGGTTGAAAAAAAGTTGAGAGTATTGTACTATTAACGGAGGTATAAGGGAATCACTATTAGTGGTTCTCTTGATTATGCTATTTATGCAAAAATCAATATGGATTTATGCAGAATAATACAGGGAGGTAAAATGTTAATGAAAAGAAATGAATTACTTCACCAGAAAAAAGAGAAAATTCAAGCTGGTGGGGGAAAAAAAAGAGTTGATGCCCAACATGCAAGAGGCAAATCGACTGCAAGAGAAAGACTTGACCTTCTTTTCGATGAAGGTACATTTGTTGAAATGGACGCTTTTATAGTACATAGAAGTGTAAACTTTGACATGGCTAAAACTGAAGCACCAGGAGAAGGTGTAATTACAGGTTACGGTCAGGTTGACGGACGTCTAGTATACGCGTTTGCTCAAGACTTTACTGTACTTGGTGGATCACTTGGTGAATACCACGCAGAGAAAATCGTAAAAGCACAAGATTCAGCTTTAAAAGTTGGAGCGCCAATCATCGGTCTTAATGACTCAGGTGGAGCGAGAATCCAAGAAGGTGTTGCGGCACTTAATGGTTTCGGAAAGATTTTCTACAGAAACACAATTGCATCTGGCGTAATTCCACAGATTACAGCAATCATGGGACCATGTGCTGGTGGAGCAGTATATTCACCTGCAATAATGGACTTTGTTTACATGGTAGACAAGACAAGCCAAATGTTCATCACAGGACCAGAAGTAATCAAAACAGTAACAGGAGAAGACGTAACAGCTGAAGCATTAGGTGGGGCAATGACTCACAATGCAATCAGTGGTGTTGCTCACTTCATGGCATCTGACGACAAAGACTGTATCGACCAAATCAAAACATTATTAAGCTACATGCCTTCTAACAACATGGAAGAAGCACCAGTTTACGAATGTACTGATGACGTTAACAGACTATGCCCAGAGTTAGATGAGTTCATTCCAGAGAACCCTAACAAGCCGTACGATATGTATGACATAATCAAAAAAGTTGTTGATAATGGAGAAATCTATGACGTTCAACAATACTTTGCAAAGAACATCATTACTTGTTTCGCAAGAATTGATGGAAAAACAATTGGAATTATCGCTAACCAACCTAAAGTTATGGCTGGTTGCTTAGATATTGATGCTTCTGATAAGGCAGCAAGATTTATTAGAAGATGTGATGCATTTAATATTCCACTATTAACATTAGAGGACGTTCCAGGATTCTTACCAGGTACTGGTCAAGAGCAGGGCGGAATCATTAGACATGGTGCTAAGATGTTATATGCTTACAGTGAAGCTACAGTACCAAAAGTAACACTTGTAACTAGAAAAGCTTACGGTGGAGCTTATATTGGTATGTGTTGTAAAGAATTAGGTGCAGACGTTCTTTATGCTTGGCCAAGTGCGGAAATCGCAGTAATGGGAGCAGAAGGTGCAGCTAATATCGCATTCAGAAAAGACATTGCTGAAGCAGCAGATCCAATAGCAATGAGACAAGAGAAGATTGAGATTTACAAAGAGAAATTCAATAATCCTTACAGAGCAGCAGAATTAGGATACGTAGATGACATTATCATGCCTAGTACAACTAGACCAATGTTAGTATCTGCATTCAATATGTTAGAAACTAAGAGAGAGTCACTTCCAGCGAAGAAACATGGAAATATTCCTCTATAGGCTAACCGCTTAATAATGGAAATTGAATTGAGGTGAAATAAATGGAAAAATTAACATTAATTGATAGATTTACAGACCCTACCTTAATACAAGGAATGACAGCAAGTGAAAAGCTTACTGCGTCATTAACTGTAACATTATTGGGAATGGGTATCACGTTTGTTGTATTATGCTTATTATGGTTCTTAATATCAATGATGGCAAAAATACTTAATAAACCAGCAAAGCCAGTAGCGCCAGCAGCACCAGCAGCGGCGCCTGCAGCAGCGGCAGCAGCTCCAGCAGCAGCGCCAGCGGCACAAGATGATTCAGCTTTAATCGCAGTAATATCTGCGGCTATAGCAGCTGCATCAAACGTTCCAGTATCTTCAGTAATCGTTAAGAAGATTAGAAGAGCAGGTGGAAACGCTTGGAACGGTGTTAATAAGCAAGAACAATTAGATAGTAGAAGATTTTAAGTAAAGCATTTGACTTTTAGGAGGATTAATTAAAATGAAAAAATATAACATTACAGTAAACGGAACTACATACTCTGTAGACGTAGAAGAAGTAGGTGGCGCAGCTCCAGCAGCAGCTCCAGTAGCGGCAGCAGCTCCAGTAGCAGCGGCTCCAGCAGCAGCTCCAGCAGCGGCTCCAGCTCCAGCAGCTAAGCCAGCAGCTCCAGCTCCAGCAGGTGCAGAATCAATCACATCTCCAATGCCTGGAACTATCTTTGACATCAAAGTTAAAGAAGGTGACGCAGTTGAAGCAGGACAAGTATTATTAATATTAGAAGCAATGAAAATGGAAAACGAAATTACTGCAGCAGCAGCAGGAACTGTTTCATCAATCCCTGTATCTAAAGGTGCAGCTGTAAATGCAGGAGACGTTCTTGTAGTTCTTGGTTAGTCTCAAGAATATATTAAGAATTCACGAAAGGAGACTATGTTATGCAAGAAGCTATATTTAAGTTTTTAGATAGTATGGCATTTACTGCCATAGATCCAAAAACTGCGTTGATGCTAGTAATATCACTTGTTTTATTATACTTAGCTATAGGAAAAGGCTTTGAGCCTCTACTATTAGTACCAATTGCATTTGGTATGTTACTTACAAACTTGCCTTTGGCAGGAATGTTTGAAGAAGGAGGATTACTATACTATTTCTATAAAGGAAATAAGTTAGGAATATTCCCTCCAATTATATTTATGGGTGTAGGTGCCATGACAGACTTTGGACCACTTATTGCAAACCCAAAAGCGTTACTTCTTGGAGCAGCAGCTCAGTTTGGTATCTTTACAACTTTCTTAGGAGCAATCTTAATGGGTTTTACAGGTCAAGAGGCTGGAGCAATCGGAATCATTGGTGGGGCAGATGGTCCTACAGCAATATTCTTAGCTTCTAAATTAGCACCACATTTATTAGGTGCAATTGCAGTTGCGGCGTATTCATATATGGCGTTGGTACCAGTTATCCAACCACCAATTATGAAAGCTTTAACAACTAAAGAAGAACGTATGATTAAAATGGAGCAATTAAGAGTTGTAAGCCAGCTTGAAAAAATTGTATTCCCAATTATGGTAACAATCGTTGTATCATTAATCTTACCACCAGCAGCTACATTGGTAGGTATGTTAATGCTTGGTAACTTATTCAAGCAATGTGGTGTAACAGGAAGATTATCTGAAACAGCTGAAAACGCATTAATTAATATTGTAACTATATTCTTAGGATTATCAGTAGGTGCATCTGCAACTGCTGAGGCATTCTTAAAAGCAGAAACATTAAAAGTAATATTCTTAGGCGTATTAGCATTTGCAGTGGGTACTGCAGCAGGTGTATTATTAGCTAAGATTATGAACAAGCTGACAGGTGGAGCTATAAACCCACTTATCGGATCTGCAGGAGTATCTGCAGTACCAATGGCAGCACGTGTATCTCAAGTAGTAGGTCAAAAGGAAAATCCTTCAAACTTCTTACTTATGCATGCCATGGGACCAAACGTAGCAGGTGTTATCGGTTCGGCAGTAGCCGCCGGTGTAATGCTATCGCTATTTGGCTAAATATAGTATAATAATTGGCAGTAAGGGTTAGCCCTTACTGCCATATTTATTTTACAGAGAAAAAGTTGAAGAAAAGGGGACGCGTACTTTTTCTTCAGGCGTGTCAAGTGACACACCAATCAAGCAAAAATGAAACAGGGGTGAAAAAATGAAAGAGTACATCTTGAATAAACTAAAAGAAAATAAAGGTGAGTTTGTATCAGGCCAAGAAATAAGTGAAGAAAAATCAATGAGCCGCACGGCTATATGGAAAGCAATCAACAAGTTAAAAGAAAGTGGCTACGAAATAGAATCAGTAACAAAAAAAGGTTACAGACTAATTAGTGAACCCGATTTATTAGATCACGCAAATAATGAATTCGAAAAAAACTGGACCATAGGGTCCGATTATATATATTTAGATACAGTAGGATCAACTAATGATTATGCAAAAGAAATTGCAGCAGAAAAAAAAGACGGTACTATCGTAATAGCGGAAACCCAGTCTACTGGTAAAGGTAGAAGAGGTAGAAATTGGACATCTCAAAAAGGTGAAGGTATCTGGATGACCGTTCTATTGAAGCCAGACATGGTACCAGCGCAAGCAGTTTTAATGACACAAGTTGTTGCTGTAGCAGTAGCGGAGGGTATCTCTGATGTTATTGGAGAAAAAGCAGAAATTAAATGGCCAAATGATATTGTGCTAAATAAAAGAAAAGTGTGTGGTATACTAGCTGAGCTAAACGGTGAAATTGACTATTTAAACTATATAGTAATAGGTATGGGCATTAACGTAAATATGGATAAAGAAGTGTTTCAAGGAGAGCTTGCTGATAAGGCGACATCAATAAAAATAGAAAAAGGTAAATCCATAAGTAGAAAAGACATATTAACAAGTGTTGTAAGAAGACTAAATATGTACTATGAACAATTCTTAAAAGAAAGAGATTTTGGTTTCATTAAAGATAAAAGTATAGAGTTGTCTGCAACGGTTGGAAAAAGAGTCAAAGTAATATATAGTAACGAAACAATAGAGGGCGATGCAATTGATTTGACAGACAAAGGCGAATTGTTAATAAAACTAGATTCCGGAGAAATCAAAGAAGTCATTTCTGGCGAAGTAAGCGTAAGAGGATTATACAGCTACGTAGATTAGTACAAAAAAATATAATGAATGGATTTTATTATAAAATCCAAACCACAATTAACAATTAACCACTAACCATTAACCATTGATTTTCAAAAGACTTGTTTGACAAATCAACGTTTTAGATTCATAATGTTATGAGGGTTAATATGTTAAAAACAAGATGGCTTTTTAGAAAGGCAAAAGGAGGATAAGTGACTTATGTTACTTGCGTTTGATATAGGAAACACCAATATAGTATTAGGTGTATTTAAAAATAATAAGTTGATTCACAGTTGGAGAATGAAGACTGATAGAAATAAAAGTGCTGATGAATATGGAATGATTGTTCAACAGCTATTTAATTATGAAGGTTTAAAGATTCAAGAAGTAGATGATATTATAATATCTACTGTTGTGCCACCTGTTGTTCATACATTACAACATATGGCATTAAAATATTTCAAAAAAACAGTAATCCTTGTTGGACCTGGAATAAAGACAGGTATGGTTATAAAAACTGATAACCCAAAACAAGTCGGTTCAGATAGAATAGTAAATGCAGTTGCAGCATACGATAAATATGGTGGACCTGTAATAATCGTAGATTTCGGTACAGCTACTACATTGTGTGCAGTATCAGAAGATGGTGTGTATCTTGGTGGAACAATAACAGCAGGAATAAAAATATCTGGCGATGCACTGTTTGAAAAAACTGCAAAACTACCAAAGGTTGAACTAGAGCCACCAGGAAAAGTAATATGTAAAAATACAGTTGCGAGTATTCAAGCAGGGCTTGTTTACGGTCATATGGGCGTTGTTGATTTTATAATAAAGAAAATGAAAAAAGAGTTGAATCCAAATGGTAATGTAACAGTTGTTGCCACAGGTGGCTTTTCTACATTGATGGCAACAGAAGTTGACACAATAGATCATGTAGATAAAATGCTTACATTAGAAGGTCTTAACTTGATTTATCAAAGAAATAGATAAATATTGCAATAACAAAAACAACCATAAAAGTCAACAGGGACGGTTCTTTTTGGCGCAAGAACCATGAGCCAAAAAGAACCGTCCCTGTTGACTTTTTATGAGTTATTTCATATAAAGAAGGAAAGTAAAATGAGTATAAGAGAAGCGTTAAGAGAAAATCCGTTTGTATTAGGACCTATGGCAGGCTTTACAGATATGACTTTTAGAAGATTATGCAAACAGAATGATTGCAGTATAGTTTTTTCTGAAATGGTAAGCGCAAAAGGACTTTATTACAATGATAAAAAAACAGAGGAATTATTAAAAATACATGAAGACGAAAAACCAGTTGGGCTTCAAATTTTTGGCTCAGACCCAGAAATAATGGCTTGGGCAGCAGACAAGCTGAATGACAGAGAAAATGAGTATCTAGATATAAATATGGGCTGTCCAGTGCCAAAGGTAGTGAAAAATGGTGATGGATCAGCATTGATGAAAAAGCCAGAATTGGTTAAAGAGATTGTTACAAGTGTTGTTAAAGCATCTAAGAAACCAGTAACTGTAAAAATAAGAGCTGGATGGGATGCCCAATCTAAGAATGCAGTCGAGATTGCAAAGATAATTGAAGCCTCAGGGGCAGTAGCAGTTACGGTGCATGGAAGAACAAGAGAGCAATTTTATGAAGGAAAAGCAGACTGGAACAGCATAAAGGAAGTAAAGGACAATGTAAGTATTCCTGTCATTGGTAGTGGTGATGTGATGTCAGCACAAGATGGTATAGCCATGATGGAACAAACAGGTTGTGACGGTGTGATGATTGCGAGAGGTGCAAGAGGTAATCCGTGGATATTTAGAGAGCTTTTTCATTATTATAAAACTGGTGAGATGTTAGAAAGACCAAATATTGATGAAATCATTGATATGATTCTTTTACACTTAGAGATGATAGTAAAAGAAAAAGGTGAATACATTGCAGTAAGAGAAATGAGAAAACATATTGGCATGTATATAAAAGGTGTTTATAAAAACTCTGAAACAAAATGTAAGGTAAATGAGCAAACGGAAGCACAGGATGTTGTTCGAGTGCTCAATGAGTACAGGGAGATTGTAAAAGCTAAGTAGGTGTTGGGAATCGTAAAATAGCGGGGATGTATCATTATTTTTTGAGCTGGTGGACCACAAACAGTCCAAGGCTTCAAAAAATAATGATACATCCCCTTTATCTATTTTACTTACTGTGAGACCTGGATAGCTTTTACAATGGGAGAGAGGCGTTAAAAGCATCCGTTGTCGCAGGCTTAGCGGATAAAAGAATAACTTCGGCAAAACCATGGAAAAAGAGAAACTAATTCTTAAATTTTTTTCTTTGAAATAGTATTTTAGATTTCGCTTTGCGAAAAGAAAATCTCACAAAAACTAACCACTAATCACTAATCACTAATAACTGTCTTTTTCCCTTGACAACAACGCTCCTGTGGCTTATAATATTGCGCATATATGAGTCAACATGTAGATGGAGGGATACTCCATCTTAATTAAGGTTAAGCACAAAAAAAGCATATAATAGCCATAATAATAGACACAATCTAAGATGCGAAAAAGATACGATAATAATTTAAAAAAATGAATTATAATCAAAAAAAGGAGCGTATAGGATGACAAACGAAGTTATGTTAACTCGTGAGGGGTATCAAAAAATCGAGGAAGAATTAGAACTTTTAGTAACAGTCAGAAGAAGAGAAGTTGCAGATAAAATAAAAGAAGCGATATCATACGGGGATATTAGTGAGAATGCAGAGTATGATTCAGCAAAGAACGACCAGGCAGAATTAGAGGAAAGAATCAATAAGTTAGAAGATATATTAAGAAAAGCAATTATCATTGAAGAAGAAGAAATTTCTTTAGACAGTGTAAACGTCGGTGTTAAAGTTAGAGTAAAAGACTTTGAATATGATGAAATTGTTGATTATACAATCGTTGGCGCAACAGAGGCAGACCCATTTGAAGATAAAATATCAAATGAATCACCTTTAGGAGCAGCATTGATTGGTAAAACAGTTGGAGAAGTAATTGAAGTTACTGCACCTCAAGGGTTAATGAAGTACGAGGTACTAGAAATACATAGATAAGAGAAGTGGTGAAGAAATGAGTGAACAAGAGCAAAATGTATCAGAACTATTGCAAGTCAGAAGAGATAAGTTAGCGCATTTAAAAGAAATAGGACAAGATCCATTTGTTGAAGAAAAGTATATTGTTGATGCATATAGTATTGCAATTAAAGAAGAATTTGATGCATACGAAGGCAAAGAAGTTACAATAGCTGGACGTATTATGTCAAAGCGAAAAATGGGAAAAGCATCTTTCATTGATGTGCAAGACAAAGATGGCAGAATCCAAAGCTATGTCCGTAAGGATGCTATTGGAGAAGAAGCCTATGAGTTATTTACCCATTACGATATTGGAGATATTATTGGACTTAGAGGGACTGTTTTTAAGACTCAAAAGGAAGAAATATCTGTAAAAGCACAGGAAGTTAAATTGCTTTCAAAATCATTACAAGTATTGCCAGAAAAATGGCATGGATTAAAAGATACAGATTTAAGATTTAGACAAAGATATGTGGATTTGATTGTAAATCCTGATGTAAAAGATACTTTTGTATTAAGATCAAAGATTATTAAAGAAATAAGAAGATTTTTAGACGATAGAGACTACTTAGAAGTTGACACACCAATACTAGGAACTATAGCTGGTGGTGCTGCCGCAAAACCATTTGTTACACATCATAATACTTTAGATATTGACATGTACATGCGTATTGCAAATGAGTTATATCTAAAAAGATTAATAGTTGGTGGATTCGATAGAGTATATGAAATGGGAAGAATGTTTAGAAACGAAGGCATGTCTGTTAAGCATAACCCAGAATATACAGCAATCGAATTATATGAGGCGTATGCTGATTATAAAGATATGATGGACATCACAGAAAATATGGTTGCACAAGTAGCAGAAAAAGTTCTTGGTTCAACAAAAATTGATTTCCAAGGAAAAGAAATTGATTTAACACCTCCATGGAGAAGACTATCTATGGAAGATGCTGTAAAAGAATACGTAGGTGTAGACTTTTCACAAATCAATACAGATGAAGAAGCACGTACTGTAGCCAAAGAAAAAGGATTACATGACGTAAAAGATATGACTAGAGGACATGTTATAAATGAATTGTTCGAAGAGTATTGTGAAAAATATTTAGAGCAACCAACATTTATTACACATCACCCTGTGGAAGTATCACCATTAGCAAAAAGAGACCCTCAAGACCCAAGAAGAACACAAAGATTTGAGGCATTTATAAATACTTGGGAAATTGCTAATGCTTTTTCTGAGTTAAATGATCCAATCGATCAAAAGGAAAGATTTGTTTCTCAACTTGCACAAAGAGATGCAGGAGACGATGAAGCCCATATGATGGATGAGGATTTTGTAAATGCATTAGAAGTTGGATTACCACCAACAGGTGGACTAGGAATCGGAGTCGACAGATTAATAATGATATTAACAAATTCATCATCAATCAGAGACGTACTACTATTCCCAACAATGAAACCAATTAAAAACAATGATTAATGGTAAATGAATAATGATAAAGTAATGTAGGAACCAGCGGTGCTGGTTCCTATTAATTTTTTTTGCAAAGAAGCAAAGGAGAAGCAAAGGGTCAGGTACCATGCTACTTTTTTCAAAAAGTAGCATGGTACCTGACCCTTTGCTTCTCCTTCAAACAATCCCAAAAACCAAAAACAAACAACTAGATGTGCAAAGCACACCATTCCCCGTTGCAATCTTTTGCCACAGGCCTTATAATACTAATAATGGGGATTATTCTACCTAAAAATAAGGAGACAAAGGTCAAATGATATTAACAGAAGTAAAAGATATATTTAGAAGCAAAGAAACATATGGAGACAAAGAAATTGTTCTTAACGGATGGGTGAGAACACATAGAAATTCAAAGAATTTCGGATTCATTGAGTTGAATGACGGAACGTTTTTTAAGAATATACAAATAGTATATGATGAAGAAACAACAAATTTTGAAGAGCTTTCAAAGATTACTATTGCAAGTGCTATAAAAGTTTCAGGAACTTTGCTATTAACGCCAGATGCAAAGCAACCATTTGAAATAAAAGCGACAGCAATAGAAGTAGAAGCAGATTCAGACAGTGATTATCCACTACAAAAGAAGAGACATTCAATGGAATTTTTAAGAGAGATTGCACATCTTAGACCAAGAAGTAATACATTTTCTGCTGTATTTAGAGTACGTTCATTAACAGCCCATGCTATTCACCTATTTTTCCAAGATAGAGGGTTTGTATATACGCACACACCAATTATCACAGGTAGTGATTGTGAGGGTGCAGGTGAAATGTTTAGAATCACAACATTAGACCCTACAAATCCAGATAAAGATGACCAAGGGCAAGTAGATTACACAAAGGACTTCTTTGGAAAAGAAACAAATTTAACAGTAAGTGGACAGTTGAACGGAGAATCATATGCATTAGCATTTAAAAAGATATATACATTTGGTCCAACGTTTAGAGCTGAAAACTCAAATACAACAAGACATGCTTCAGAGTTTTGGATGATAGAGCCAGAAGTATCATTTGCAGATTTAAACGATAACATGAGATTAGCTGAAGATATGATGAAGTATATTATCAAATATGTTATGGAAAATGCACCAGAAGAAATAGCATTCTTTAATCAATTTGTAGATAAAGGCTTAAAAGAAAGATTAGAAAATGTAGTAGATTCTGACTTTGGAACCATAACATATACAGAAGCGATTGAGATATTAGAAAAATCAAACGAAAAATTTGATTACCCAGTTAAGTGGGGAATAGATTTACAAACAGAGCATGAAAGATACTTAACAGAAAAAGTTTATAAAAAGCCTGTATTTATTACAGACTATCCAAAAGATATCAAGGCGTTCTATATGCGTATCAATGAGGACAATAAAACAGTAGCAGCTATGGATTTACTTGTTCCAGGTGTTGGTGAAATCATTGGTGGAAGCCAAAGAGAAGAGCGTTATGACGTATTAGTTGATAGAATCAAAGAAATGGAGTTAAATGAAGAAGATTATTGGTGGTATCTAGACCTAAGAAAATACGGTGGTGCAAAGCACGCTGGATACGGTTTAGGATTTGAGAGAATGATTATGTACTTGACAGGTATGTCAAATATTAGAGATGTCATATCATTCCCAAGAACACCAAAATCTGCTGACTTTTAATAGATGACAATGTTAATAAAGCGCATAATCGAAGTATTGCGAAAAGAATCTGGTGACCTCGATGGGCACCGGAACATATTAACAATTAAATAAATGCAGAAAAATCAAACCTGTGTTAAAATAGATTAGAAAAAAATGAGATATATATAGCAATAAATAAGTATAAATCTAATAATAGAGGTGAAAATTTTGAACACAAGTAATAACACACGAAGTATGACAGAAGCAGCAATACTAACTGCATTGTTTTGTGTATTTTCCTTAGTTGGATTATATATACCAGTATTAACATTTTTGTTAGCTGTGATGCCAGCACCGCTTATTGTTTTAGGCGTTAGACGAGGCGTAAAATATACGATAATGACATTAGTTGTAGCAACTATTATATTAGTTACAGTGTCAAATCCGGTTATAGCGTTATTATCCGTAACTTTACCAAGTTTATCTGCGATAATAATTACATATTTAATAAGAAAAGAGAAATCCC
>PPCM01000542.1_pt1 | contig 30391 bp, 25 predicted proteins | sample 1555541 | NCBI WGS metagenome assembly PPCM01 (sample SAMN05284479, study PRJNA326546) | Marine sediment metagenome, whole genome shotgun sequencing project. | isolation source: marine sediment | place: Germany: Wadden Sea | collected 2012-09-05
TGGAGACCGCTATACACTTCCGATTGTTTCTATTGTGGTTGAGCCGGATGGCTTTTTCAGTGATGAGACAGGGATCTATGTGCTGGGTGATGCTTTTCAAGACCGTGGTAATCCTAATGTTCAAGGGGATGCCCCAGCTAATTATAATCAGAGGGGTAAAGATTGGGAAAGAGAAGCTCATTTCTCGTATTTGAATTCGGCAGGTGAACTTTTACACCAACAGACTTTAGGTGTCAGAACGCACGGCGCTTGGTCTAGAGCAAACCCTCATAAAGGTTTGAGGTTTTTTGCTAGAGAAGAGTATGGGGCAGAGTATCTAGACTACCCACTATTTGAAGGATTAACCCAACATAATGCAGAAGAACCTATTGATGAATTTAAACAGTTTCTACTAAGGGCTTCTGGTAATGATTGGAGTTTCACCTTGTTTAGAGATGCTATGATGCAAGAAGTATCAGTTAATGTGCCCTTTGAACATGAGATTGATCATCAGGCTTATCAGCCAACAGTCGTTTTTCTGAATGGAGAATACTGGGGTATACATAATCTAAGAGAGACAGTAGACCCTGATAAGTTAGCAAGTCATTACGGCATAGATCCGGAGTTGATTACCATTGCAGAAGGTGATATAGCAAGTAGTCGCTCAAAGTTAGATGTCGGAAATGAAGAGGTTGCTGAAGGTTATAATCAAATGATTGATGAGTTGAGAGAGTTGGATTTAAGCCAAGATGCCAATTATGAGATGTTTGTAGCTCAAGTGGATGTTGAGAATTTTGCCCAGTACATGATCGCTCAAATTTTCCTCGGTAATACGGATTGGCCAGGTAATAACATTAGATATTGGAAAATGAATGAAGCGGATGACACCGGTTTATATGGTCATGATGGACGTTGGCGTTATATTTTATATGATACTGATTTTGGTTTCCATATATATGAAGGAATGCAGAACAATGTTGAGTTTGATAGCATTGAGTTTGCATCTACTGAATACGGTGAGTTTTGGCCAAACCCTGAATGGTCTACGGTACTCTTTAGAAAAGCTCTAGAGAATAAGCAATTCCAACATTATTTTCTAAATGCTTATGCAAGCATGTTAAATACGAGTTATAGACATGATCATCTTCTGAAAGTGATTGCTAGGTACAGAGACGGTATTATGGCGGAGATTAACGAACACAATGATAGGTATGGGACGATAGATGCTTGGCATTATGAAGTAGGTCGTTTAGAAAGTTTTGCCTCTAGGCGAGGTCATGTTATGTGGGAACACCTGCAGAATCATTTTGAAACGGGTGATTTAGTTAATTTAACTGTCTCAACTAATATGGCTGAAGCTGGCAGTGTCTATTTTGATAGCTTTGATGTGACAAAATGGTCGAATCCTTATTCGGGTAGGTATTTTACAGCTATACCAATAAATCTTAGGATTGAAGCTGAAGAAGGATATGAAGTTATAGAGATAAAAGGACTTGAAAATCAGGATTTGAAACAAGTAATCATACCAGCCGAAGCTATGGAGATAGAAGTCGTTTTCGGGCAGAAGTAGCCTGCTAGCAGAGCTTGCAGTTGTATTTTTTATAGAATTGGTTTATAATACAGATACTTTAAAAGTTATAAGACATGAATAACATTTATATATAAGGAGGAAGACCATGGCTCAAATTACAAAAGAAATGGTAATCGGAGATATTATTCGAGTAGATCAAGGCATTATTCCTATTCTTCTTGAATCAGGTATGCACTGTGTGGGATGTCCATCATCACAAGCAGAAACACTTGAAGAAGCATGTATGGTACACGGCATGGATGTCAACGTATTAACATCAAATATCAATGAATTTTTAGCAACTAAATAGTTGTCTATATCAAAAAGGACTGTCAGTTATGACAGTCCTTTTGTAATGCATGCTTATATTAAGCTTAATTTTTCAAGTGCATGGTCTTTAACAATCACATTGTAATGTTCATCAAAATAGTTTAATTTAGATTTTCTACATTGAATTGCCTCACCATATTCTGCTAATGTGCCTCTGATAACTTTACAATCTGCTTTTGTTACGGCATCTGTCTGGATACTTAAGATATACTTCTTAGCTTCACCGTCTTTATAAACTCTATCTTGTTCAAAGTGATAGGTTTCTAATGACTTAGCTGCGTTGCTGATAGAATCAAGTGTATTAAACTCATATACAAAAAATGCGCTAATTGTGTTATCTGTTGTAGGTTCCTCGTCAACAACTTCTGCTTCTGGTTGGTGTTCTTCCTCGTCTAACTGTGAATCCTCGTTGTCGGTATCCTTTTTCTTAAAAGTACGAGCGCTAGGTAGAGTAAGTCCTGTATATTTATCCTCCAGATCTTCTGGGTTATCAACTTTAGTAATTATAAGCATGATACCTTCTGATGATAGTGGAACAGCTTCAATCATCAAAGGCGCGCTGCCTGACTCGAAACCAAATTCATATGAAGCTTGTTGCATCATATCTTTAAACAATTCTTGAGCCTTATCTGATCCATAGGCCAGCTCGCTCACGTTAATGTGTCTTTTTAGTAATTCATCTTTGTCGAGTACACACTTAATTTGGTTGCTATTAATTTTTTCTATTCTCATATCATCACTTCCTTTTCTAAGATAACAGATTTGTTTGATATTTATGCCTTAATTTCAAAATCCGAATGTTTTTAGCTAAAAGTCAAAAAATGTTCGAAATAAGTTGATTTCTGCAATTAAATCTGTTACTATTTGTAAGGATTCACTTTAGTGGAGTAACTTGTTGTTTCTCTACTTTAATTATCGGATAATTATTATCTTTAATCAAGTGAAATCCGTAAGATTCACCAATTGTTAACATATTAGACATCTGGTTGTTATAATCTTTATAGTTAAGACATATCTGATACAACATAACATAGGTCCGACCTTGTATGTACAATGTATCAAGTATACATAGAGCAATATGTTTTTTTAGTGGTTTTTACGATTATACCACAAAGAACATCACTTATAAATGGGTTTCTTAAGAAACGAAAGGGGCTGTTGTTATGTCGTCAAAAGTAATCATAGGTGCTCAGTGGGGTGATGAGGGTAAAGCTAAAATCATCGACATCCTATCAGAAGAAGCAGAAGTAGTAGTAAGATCTCAAGGTGGTAACAATGCAGGACACACAGTTGTTGCCAACGACGAAACGTATAAATTTCATCTTATTCCTTCAGGTATCTTATATGAGGGGACAAAATGTATCGTAGGTAATGGTGTTGTAATCGATCCAGAAGGTATTTTGAAGGAGATTGATGGCATCAAAGAGAAGGGTATCTCGACGGACAATCTAGTAATTAGTAAACGTGCACATGTTGTTATGCCTTATCACAAAGTTTTAGACGGTATCAAAGAAGCCTATAGAGGTGAAGGTGATATCGGTACTACTAAAAAAGGTATCGGACCTTGTTACATGGACAAAGCTGAACGTTCAGGTATCAGAATCTGTGACCTTTATAATGTAGAAACATTCAAAGCAAAAGTTAGAGACAATGTAGAAATTAAGAATAAAATCATCAAATATGTCTACGAACAAGATGTTGTACTAGATGCAGAAGAGATTATTGAATCTTACTTAATATTCGCAGAACGTCTTAAGCCGTTTGTAGTAGATACAACTGTTGAAGTGTTTGAAGCTCTTAGAGCAGATAAAAAAGTATTGTTTGAAGGTGCTCAAGGTACATTGCTTGATATTGACCTTGGTACTTATCCATATGTAACGTCATCACACCCTATTACAGGTGGTGTATGTGTTGGTTCAGGTGTTGGACCAACTGAGATTGATGAATGTATCGGTGTTATGAAAGGTTATGTAACTAGAGTAGGTAAAGGACCTTTCCCAACTGAGTTGTTTGATGAAGTTGGTGATCAAATCAGAAATGTTGGTCATGAGTATGGAACAACAACAGGACGTCCAAGACGTTGTGGATGGTTTGATGCTGTCATAGGTAAATTTGCTGTACGTACAAGTGGACTTACAAGTGTAGCTCTTAACAAAATTGATGTCTTATCTGGACTTGATACAATCAAGATCTGTGTAGCCTATAAAAAAGGTGAGGAGTTAATTCACGAATTCCCAGCTAGCCTTGAGGAATTAGCCCTTTGCCAACCAGTTTATGAAGAGCTTCCAGGTTTTGGACCAATTGATCATATCAAAACATATGCAGAGTTACCAGAGAATGCTAAAGCATACGTTAAGAGATGTGAAGAGTTAGTTGGAGCACCGATCACTATGGTGGGTGTAGGACCAGATAGAGAACAAAACATTTACGTAAACGCATAATAATATATAAATCATTAAGAGTTCTGGAATCCACCGGAACTCTTATTTTTATTGTGAAGCCTCTTTGTCTGCTATTATTCCTCATCACCACCCACAAGAACTACTTTCGAGTGCTTACAAAAATTGAGCTTTAAGTATAAAGCGATATGATCCCATATCTATGATCTCCGACATCATTAAAATTAAGGTAGGTTCTTATTGTGAAATATACCCCTTAAGCCATGGAACATGGACGTGGAATAACCTGACTTATGATACATGGACGTATCAATGGAAGGCCGTAGGGGTATAATTTGCTATAAGGTTCTACCGGGACTTGGCACGGACTCAATCATACAGCAGTCTATTTTGTAATCTATACCCCGAATAGTTCAAACTTTATTCACACTCATTTAACACCCTATTTCTTGCCTATATCCATACCATGAAGTATAATAACCTCATGGTGGGCTAGAAGGCATAACCCATATGACTTGAGAGGAAACAAGATGTTATTTATAGTAGGCCTTGGTAATCCGGGCACAAGATTTAATGGTACAAAACACAATATAGGCTTTGAAGTGATTGAACGATTGGCCTATGACCACAATATAAAAGTAGATAGGAAGAAACATCAATCATTTGTCGGACAAGGGATCATAAAGGGTGAGAAAGTCATCTTAATGAAGCCGCAGACTTATATGAATGCGAGTGGTCAAGCTGTTGCAGACGTACTTAATTTTTATAAAGAAGATTCTGATTCGATTATAGTTGTTTATGATGATACAAGTTTAGAGATTGGACGATTAAGAATTCGAGAACGAGGCAGTGCAGGTGGCCATAATGGCATTAAGAATCTCATTGCCCATCTTAAAACCCAAGAATTTGATCGTGTAAAAGTTGGTGTTGGAGAAAAACCGCCGGGTTGGGATTTAGCAGATTATGTCTTATCACGATTTGATGATGGTGAAATGAAATTGATGAAAGATGCAGTAAAACAAGCAGCAGATGCTATCGTTATGATGGTAGATGAAGGTACTCAGAAAGCAATGAATCAATTTAACAGAAGAAAATGAGGTGTTTAGGTTGAAGCAACATTTAGGTACACTTTTAATTGTATTAGGAATTATCGCCATTGCTTTTCCTTTAGTAGGAAAATATCAGGCGTATCAAAGACAGCAAGAGATGATGGCATATCTTGAAGAAACTGAAGCAGAGATAGAAGAAGCGAATTATGATGAGTTAAGTGATGCTCTTGAATGGGGAGCACTTGAGGACAATCAAGGTGAATTGGAGTTAGGTATAGATGCTAACACAACAATTGATGAACTAGATGTGGGTGATGTCGAAGGTGATTCATCTAATCTTAGTAACGCTGAAAACATTAAAGAAAAACCAGACGCCATTGGATTAATACAGATTGATAAAATTGATGTTAAGTTGCCAGTTGCTGAAGGCGCTGATCTTGCAACACTAAAATTCGCCTTAGGACACATGCCAGAAACGGCTGATTTGGGATCCATCGGTAATTCGGTTATAGCTGGGCATCGTTCTCATAGTTTCGGTACTTTCTTTAATAGATTAGATGAAGTTGAAGTAGGCGATGAGATTAAAGTGAAGGCTAATGGTAAAGAGTACGTCTATGAAGTTTATGAAACACTAATTGTTGAACCTGATGACTTATCTGTTCTAAGAGGAAGTAGCAGTCACCGTGTTTTGACATTAATCACATGTACACCAATGTACACTTCAACCCATAGATTGATCGTACATGCAGTGGTTAGAGAAGAATAGTAGTCATAATTTTAAGCGAAATTAAGAAAATATACGATTTATATAGGACCTGGGCCCTAATGATATAGTTCTTGTGTTACATTTCTGTAACATCTATTGCAATCAATGGGCCTAGTGTGCTATAATCAACTCATAAATTAAACAAGTTAGTTTTGGTGCTTTTCACCGATAATGGCAAACCATTCCGAAAGGATGGGACGCAAAGCCAAGGACCTTCTGCATAGCAGGTGGTAGCCGGTTACCGAAGGGGAAGTTTTTTTAATACCCGAAACCATTAGGTGATACAACATCTTTACAAGCTTTCAAACGATAATGGCAAACCATTCCGAAAGGGTGGGACGCAAAGCCAAGGACCTTCTGCACAGCAGGTGGTAGCCGGTTACCGAAAGGAGAGACTCCGATGAAGAAAGTTGTATTTTTTATTTTTACAATTACAGCATTGTTAATTTTATCAGGCACATCGGCACTTGCCTCTACTTCGATAGATGTTAATTCTGAAAACACTGACGAGGGATATGTAAGTATAAAGTTCAATACTGGATCAACCAAGAAAATCAAGTTACTTATTAAGAATGATGATCAAAAATATTACTACAATTTATCAAATAGCGAAGACTATGTGAACTTTCCACTTCAACTAGGAGATGGACAATACTCAGTAGCAATTTATGAAAACACAAGTGGTAACAAATACAGGAAATTAGTTTCAGAATCATTTATGGTTGAAATAGAAGATGAGAACAGCGTTTTCTTAAACAGCATTCAAGAAGTTAGTTTTGATGAAGAAGACGAAGCCATTATATATGCACAAAAATTAGTTGATGAAGCAACAGAAGCAAAAAGAACCAAACTAGGCAATGAATTTGCAGAGTTAACAACTGAAGAAATAATTGACCTATATTACAATTATGTCGTTAAAAATATCAAGTACGATTACGATAAGATCCATGATTTAAAGTATAACTACCTCCCAGATATTAACGATACATTTAATGTAGGAACAGGTATATGTTATGACTACTCATCATTATTAGCATCTATGTTGAGGAGCCAAGGCGTTCCAGCTAAATTGGTGAAAGGCTACACCAGTTGGACTGACGTGTATCACGCCTGGAACGAAGTATACCTTGAAAGCGAAGAGCGATGGGTAATCGTAGATACAACTTACGATTCATACTTATATCTAAGAAATCGTAGCTACACATTTGAAAAATCAGAATCAGTTTATAGTAAGACAAAGGAATTTTAAGAACGATCCGAATGCTGAGTGAAACTTGGCTTCAGATATAGGGTGTTCATAAGAACACTCACAAAATATGATATTATTTTGGCCCCAAGCCTCTTGACCACTCCCTCATGGATCAAGAGGCGATTTTCTTTTGTGCTTTGAAATTTGGCGATTTTCTTCGTCAGCAGCGCCAGACTAAACTCTCGAGTATTGAAATACACATCGAGCTTTGCCTGACGCTACTTCCTTGAAACTCATCCAAATTTCTATACAAAAAACATACGTGACGTCGAATTTGATTAATTCGTTTCGTCACTTGCATTTCAGTAATCCCACCCCTTCTGTGTCTTCCACGCCCTCCGCGTTATCTATCTCCTCACCTTTAGCGTTTTTAACGTTAATCTTTACCCTTCTCTTTATCTTTTCTCCCAATTGGTATATAATAAAACTCGCAACAACAAGCCAACAAACCTATAGAAAACAGTGTGTTAAGTCTTAGTTCGGAAGAATTAAGGCCTTTTGTGTTGCTGTTTCCAATTATGAAAGGGTTAATATGCATATATTAAATCAACCACTTGAAAACCTTGAGTCCTTCCACCTGGCTCAGAACAGAATAAAATACCATGAGACACCAGTTGCGATCTACGGAGCTATAGATTCTCAGAAATGTCATATGATTAACGCTTTGTCATCTCATGCTGAGAAACTAGTGATTACCTACAATGATGTAAGAGCACGAGAAATTTATGAAGATATGAAGTTTTTTGAAGAAGATGTATTTTTATATCCTTCAAAAGATATTATCTTCTATAGTGCAGACGTCCATAGTAATGATATTGCTAGGGCTCGAATGGAAGTCTTTAAACAACTCATTGAACATCAAAAGGGTACAATTATATTGTCAGTCGATGGGCTTGTAGACAGATTAATGCCGAGAGAAGTGATTGAGGCGTCTGTTATGCATGTCAAAGCAGGTGAGACGTTATCTACAACAGGGCTTGGGATGAAGTTGATCTATATGGGTTACAAAAGGGTTGATCAGGTTGAGAATAAAGGACAATTCACAATTCGTGGAGGCATTATTGATATTTACCCACTGACTGAAAAAGAAATGGTCAGGATTGAACTATGGGGGGATGAAGTTGACTCAATTAGGCGGGTTAACAGTGAGACTCAAAGGTCAACAACCTCTGTAGATTCTGTTGAAATCTATCCAGCGAGGGAAATCATTGTTACAGAAGAAGGTATAAAAAGAGCAGTTAGAGCAGTTGAAAAAGATTATGTTAAGACAAGTGCTTCATTTGAAACGGCAGATGAAGAAGTTAAAGAAAGATTGAACCGTCATTACGATGATCTAATCTATAAAATAAAAAGTGAAGGTAACTTTAATGGTATTGAAGGAAATGCTCACTACTATAGCAAAGAACTTGTGACCTTGTTTGACTATATGGATGAACCGATAGTCTATTTAGATGAACCTTTGCGAATGGAAGAGAGACTTAAGAATCTCAACCATGAATATGCCGAAAGCATGAGAGGTCGTTATGAGAAAGGCTATTTACTTAAGTCTCAAGTAGATGTTCTGCACAAGAAGTCAAAACTTGTGAAGTTAATAGAAGCTTATCCTGTTGTTAGTCTGAGTACTTTAGCGCATAAGGAAGCTTTTGTCCATAGTAAACATAAAATTGAGATGATGGTAAGGTCCATTAGCCCTTATCATAATAGTTTTGACATGCTTATAAAGGATATGAAGTATTGGGTGGAACACCAGTATACGGTCATGTTATTAAGCGCGTCCAAAACCAGAGCCAACCGTATGGTGCAAATGCTTCAGGATAGAGATTTGCCTGCCTATGGCCAATTCAATTATGACCAGGAGTTAAAACCTGGGTCAATTGCTGTTTCGTTTGGTTCTTTACATAAAGGTTTTGAATACCCTCAGATTCGAATGGTGGTTATAACGGAGTCTGAGTTAGTTGGCGGAAATAAAAAGAAGCGTCGTAAGAAATTTAAAGATGGTAAGAAAATTAATACCTTTGGTGAATTGAAACCTGGGGATTATATTGTACATGAGAACCATGGTGTTGGCGTATTTAAGGGTATAGAGAAGATTGAGATAGATGGTATTGCTAAAGACTTCATCAAAATATCCTACAAAGATGATGGCAACTTGTATATCGCAACAACCCAGTTAGATGTGATTCAGAAGTACATTAGTGCTGAAGGTAAGAAACCAAGAATTAATAAACTTGGTTCAAATGAATGGAAGAAGACCAAGGCGAGAGTAAAAGGTGCTGTAGAGGAGATTGCTAAAGAGTTAATCGAATTGTATGCAAAGAGGGAAGCTCAACAAGGTTATATTTATAATAAGGACTCAATGTGGCAAAAAGAGTTTGAGGAAATGTTCCCTTATGATGAGACGGATGATCAGCTAACAGCTATTGAAGATACTAAGAAGGACATGGAAAGCCGTAGAATCATGGATAGGTTGATCTGTGGTGATGTTGGTTATGGTAAGACTGAAGTTGCTATTCGAGCGGCGTTTAAAGCTGTGCAGGATGATAAGCAGGTGGCATACCTTGTACCAACAACCATATTAGCCCAACAACAGTTTAATAATTTTGTGCAGCGGATGAAAGACTTCCCTGTGAAGGTTGAAATGCTTTCGAGATTTAGGACTCAGAGAGAGCAGAAGAAGATTATTGAAGATTTGAGAAAAGGTCTGGTAGATGTGGTGATTGGAACCCATCGATTAGTATCTAAAGATATAGCCTTTAAAGACTTAGGTCTATTAATTGTTGATGAAGAACAGAGATTTGGTGTTAAACATAAAGAAACAATCAAACAAATGAAGGATACGGTGGATGTTATTACTTTAACTGCAACACCTATTCCCCGAACCCTTCATATGAGTTTGATTGGCATTAGAGATATGAGTGTCTTGGAAGATCCGCCAGAAGAGAGACACCCAATTCAGACTTATGTACTTGAGCATAATGAAGAGCTTATTAAAGATGCTATTTATAGAGAACTTGGTCGACAAGGTCAGGTTTATTATGTCTACAATCGGGTGAAAGATATTGATGAAGTTGCTGCTAAGATTAGTCTGGCTGTTCCTGAAGCAAATGTTGCCTTTGCTCATGGTCAAATGAGTGAACGTGAACTTGAGAATATTATGTTTGATTTTATCAACGGCAACATTGACGTTCTGGTTGCAACCACTATCATAGAAACAGGTCTTGATATCTCTAATGTTAATACCATGATCATTCAAGATGCAGATAGAATGGGTCTTTCACAACTCTATCAGTTAAGAGGCCGTGTGGGACGCTCTAATAGGGTCGCTTATGCCTATTTGATGTACAAGCGGGACAAAGTCTTACGTGAGATTGCTGAGAAGCGTCTAGAAGCGATTAGAGAGTTTACAGAGTTTGGTGCTGGTTTTAAGATTGCTATGCGAGATCTTGAAATTAGAGGTGCTGGTAACCTTCTTGGTGCTAAGCAGCATGGGCACATGGATGCTGTTGGTTATGACCTTTATTGTAAAATGCTTGAAAAAGAAGTGAGTGCTCTTAAAAATGACACAACAGTTGTAGAAGGATTTGAGACAACTGTAGACATGAATATAGATGCCTATATTGATGATAAATATATTGATGATGAAATTCGTAAAATTGAGGCATATAAAAAGATTGCAGCAATCGAAAAAGAATCAGATTATGTGGATGTGCAGGACGAGCTAATTGATAGGTTTGGTGATATGCCAAAGGCTGTTAGCAACTTAGTTGAAATTGCCTATATTAAAGCTATGGCTCATAGTATTGGCATTGTGAGTATCGATGAGAAACATGATGGCTTTATTTTGGAAGTGAAAAAAGATGCACCAATTGATCCTTTAAAGCTGCCTGAACTCATTAAATCTTACAAGAATAAACTTAGATTTACTGTGGTTGAGATGCCATATTTTACCCTACACTTAGACAAAAAGGAACGTAAAGAAGTTTTCAGACACATTAAGACTTTGTTACAAGCCATAAAGGGTTTGAAGATTGAATCCTAGTACCTTATAATAATACTATGCGATTTAGGAGCTGTTTGAGATATGGGGATTCATTTGAAATGGCTACTTGTATGTATAATTTGTTTGATGTTAGTTGGATGTAGCGCTACTAAAAATAGTGACTATGTATCAATTGACGGTGATAAAGTATCTGATAGTGAAGTAATGTTATACCTCGCGAAAACATACGATGATTTTTTACAACTTGGTGGCGACGATGTATGGCAGATTGAAGACTTTAGCAACGGACGATCTGCAGATGAAGTAGCAAAACAAGGAGCAATCGACAATTTAATCAAAGTAAAGATCTTAAAGACCATTGCTGACGATAGTGATATGACAATTGACAGCGATGAAGAGGCGGTCATTAAAGAGCAAGCTGCTTTATATTATAAGGCCTTATCTAAGGATTTTATCTCCAAACATAACATTCAACTTGAAGAAGTTCAGATGGTTTTCTTGGAAAATTATTTGGCGGATCAAGTCGAATCTTTTACTATGTCTAATTATAGTGTTGAAGACCAAGAAGTTGAGACCTATATGCTTAGGAACCCAGAATATGAACAGTTGGTTGGGAAAAATACATCTGACCTTTTAACCACTTACTTAGTACATCATATTGTGGTCTATACCCATGAAAAAGATGAAAGTGGTGAATGGCAAGCAAAAGACAATGATGGTATGGCTTTGGCTTTGGAGAAGTTTGACGAGGCATATGCCGCAATCCTTGGTGGTGAAGACTTCTTTGAGGTAACCAAATCCTATTCGGAAAATAAATATTTTGAGGCTGAAAAAGATGGCTTAAGGTTGTCGAAAGCACAGTTGCCAGATGCGTTAAGAGAAGCTATAGACCCACTGGAAGTAGGCGAATTTTGTGAGCCTGTTATCGGAGATTATGGTTATCATACATTTTTGCTGTTAGAGAAGAAAATACCTACGTCTGGTGAAATTGAAGAGTATGATGAAAAGTTTCTAGTTTGGGAGACTGCTCTAAGAGATGAAGCAAAGCTGACCTTAATAAAAGATGTGTTTAATGACATCTATAAAAAGTGGCGTGATGCAAAGAATATTGAGTTTTCACAAGGGTGGATTGAATTAGACTTTCTTGAGACAATTCACAATTATAAATAGATATTGGAGCATAGTTTATGTTGGAAAAGCGACATGATCAACCATACACATATGAAGATTTATTGGCTATTATGGCAGAACTCAGGGGAGAAAACGGCTGCCCATGGGACCTTGAACAGACCCATGAGAGTGTGAAGGATGCCGTTGTTGAAGAGGCCTATGAATTAGTTGAGGCTATTAACAATCAGGATTTACCTAACATGGAAGAGGAGTTAGGTGATATTTTGTTGCAAGTAGTTTTTCATAGCCAGATTGCGAAAGAATCTAATGAATTCACCATTGAAGATGTGATAGACACATTAGCATCTAAACTAATACGTCGTCATCCACATGTTTTTGCTTCTTTGGAAGTGGATGGATCAGACCAAGTTTTAGAGAACTGGGATGCTATTAAATTAGATGAAAAATCCATTAAAAATGTGACTCAGGATTTGAGGCAAGTACCAAGAGCAATGCCATCTATGATGCGTGCTAAAAAAGTACAGAAGAAAGCATCAAAATCTGGCATGGATTTTGAGAGTATTGACCAGGTTTTTGATAAGCTGCAAGAGGAAATTGAGGAACTTCGTTCTGCCATTGATTGTGAGAATGACACTCAAATTGGTGAAGAATTTGGGGATTTATTGTTCACGATGGTGAATTTATCAAGGTTTTTAGGGCTAAATCCGGAAAATGCCTTGACAAATGCGCTGGAAAAGTTTATAACTAGATTTGAGGGTATCGAGACCCTTGCGAAAGCAAGCGGTGAGGAGCTTTCAAAGATGTCTCCGCAGCAATTAGATAGGCTTTGGAACATCGTTAAAAAAGACTAATAATCGCATTGCGATTGTTAATAAATCTAAGGAAACTTAGTGAAGCGAGAGCTTCTAAAATTGTTCAAGAATAATCAATTAAAATCAAGCAGAGGAGGAGTTATTTTATGAACAAGTCTGAATTAGTAGCTGCTATGGCAGAGCAAACTGAATTAAGCAAAAAAGACGCAGAAAAAGCGTTAAAAGCATTGGTGGATGTAGTAACAGAAGAATTATCAAAGGGTGGAAAAATCCAATTAGTAGGTTTTGGTACATTTGACGTAGCTGAAAGAACAGCTCGTGAAGGTAGAAACCCACAAACTGGTGCAACTATGAAGATTCCAGCTTCAAAAGCACCAAGATTTAAAGCTGGTAAAGCTTTAAAAGACGCTGTTAACGGACGTTAATTAGCTCGAACTAACAACTTAAATCTACACCTGTCGTTGGTTGACCTTATAATGCGCTTATAAGTTGAACCGATGGCAAGTGTAGATTTTTTGTTTTATTTAGAGATAAAGTGAGCTATAATTATGTATAGCTAGTGAGGTACACAATGAGAATAGATAAATTTTTAAAAGTATCAAGGATCATCAAAAGAAGAACAGTCGCAAATGAAGCTTGTATAGCCGGTCGTGTGAAAGTGAATGATCAAGTTGTAAAGGCATCATCAAAGGTCAAAGAAGGTGATGTCATCGAGATTACTTTTGGCAACAGAGAAGTTAAGGTTGAGGTTGTAATGATCAAAGATACTAGTAAAAAAGATGAAGCTAAGGAAATGTTTAAGTATTTGTAAGTAGGGTGATGAGATGCGACGTCGTAAGAATAATAATAAGAGAGCTATGATCTTCATTCTTTTTGTTATGATTTTATTGTTGGGTATAGGGTTTGTACAGATCTCAGATTCATATACTAAGAATCAGGAAAAAGAAGATGAAGTGGCTCAATTAATGGCTGAGATTGAAGCTGAGAAAATTCAATTTATAGAATTGAATAAGACCCTTGAGGACATGAAGAGTCGCAATTTTATTGAGAAAATGGCAAGAAGTCGTTTTGGGCTTATTTACCCTGACGAAATTTTAATAGATACAGAAGAAGTCCAATAGTAATATAATCATTGAGGGAGCTGATAGCTCCCTTTGTTAAGTAATGAGGTAGATATGTCGGTTCTTGAAGTTGTAAGAAAAGCCCTAATTGAAGAGTGTGGTGTTCAAAGCAAAGACCAAGTCTATGTTGCTCTATCAGGAGGTGCAGATTCTATGGCTCTGTTAACGACTTTGTATGCCTTAAGAGATGAGTTGCAATTTGTCCTTAAGGCTATTCACATTCACCATGGACTAAGAGTTGCTTCAGATGAGGAAGAGGCTATGGTGGTAAAACACTGTGAAGCTTTAGGGATTGAATGTTACACCCATCATATAGATTTATCGGATGAAAATTGTATAGGTAAGTCTGTTGAGGAAGCGGCTAGGGATATGCGTTATGATATTTTTGACGCCTATCTTAAAGGCGGTTCAAAATGGATAGCCCTTGGCCACCATATGGGAGATCAGGCTGAGACAGTACTATTTAATGTGCTTAGAGGGACTGGTTTAAAAGGTTTATCTGGTATGCAAGTGGTAAGGGACAACTATATCAGGCCAATGTTAACCTTAAGCAAGGAAGCTTTAATTGAATATTGTGAAGCGTCTAATATACCTTATGCTGTGGATCAAAGCAACTTGGAATCTATTTATACTAGAAACAAAATACGTAATGAGCTTATCCCCTATATTGAGGACAACATTCAAAGTAACGTTGTTGAATCTGTAAGCCGTATGGCTAAACTTATATCTGAGGAATCTATGTTTATTGAAGAACTTGTAGATAGAGCTTTTGATGATTTAGCACCTAAGATTACACCTGAAGAAATTGTATTTAACAGAGATAAGTTTTGCCATTTCTCTATGGTAGTTCAAAGAAGGCTGTTAAGACGTGCTTACGAAGATCTAAAAGGTGATATGAGGAATCTATCCTTTGTTCATATTCAAGAGGCTTGTGAACTTGTTCTAGGTGGTAAAACAGGTAAAGAAATCAATTTACCTGGTGAGATTCTTGTAAAGAATGATTACAATCAAGTTTATGTAATGAAAATACATAATCAAGTAGGTATTCGAGCAGTTGATGAGCAGATAGATTTAACATCACTTGAGATAGGAGAAAGTCTCAGTGTTGGTCCATTGATGCTACGTAGAATGGTGCTTGAAAAAGACGCTGAAATTCCGAAAAAGCCATATACGAAATGGTTTGACTATGATAAAATAGGAGTTAATTTAGTGCTACGTGGTCGTTATCAAGATGACTATATAAATATCAACGATCTGGGCCAACGTCAGAAGCTAAAAAAGTTTTTCATAAATAATAAGATATCAAAATCATTGAGAGATAATATTCCCTTGATTGCAAAGGGTCAAGAAGTGATATGGATTATAGGATATAGGACAAATCTTATGTACCAGGTCACATCTGAAACCAAAGAAATTCTCGAAGTGTGTTATATCAAGGAGGACAACAATGAACGGTGAAATACAGGTACTTATTTCTCAAGAAGAGTTATCAGCCAGAACGGTTGAATTAGGAAAGCAATTATCAAAAGATTATGAAGGCAAAGAGATTCACATGATCTGCGTTTTAAAAGGTGGTGTGATGTTTATGTCGGATTTATCTAAAGAGATTAGTGTCCCTGTTTCAATGGATTTTATGGCTGTTTCTAGTTATGGCAATGAAACATCATCAAGCGGTATTGTTAAAATTGTTAAAGATCTTGATGAAGCAATTGAAGGCAAAGATGTTTTAATTGTTGAGGATATCATCGATTCAGGTCGTACACTTTCTTATTTGGTTCAAATTCTTAATGATCGTAAACCAAATAGTATTAAGATATGTACATTATTAGATAAACCTGACCGACGTGTTGTAGAAGTAGATGTTGATTATGTTGGCTTTGAAATTCCAGACTTATTTGTACTAGGTTATGGACTTGATTATGAGCAATTTTACCGTAACTTACCATATATAGGGAATATGGTAGGATTGGATTAGATTTATTGCAATGTTCAAGTAGGTATGCTAACATGATATACTGACAAAAAATGATGTGAAGGTTGTTTTTTACAATCAAAAAGATATGGATATGGGATATCAAAAAGGACAGAAAGGAGGATGACAAATGAAGAATTTCAGAAGTTATAGTTTTTACTTATTGCTAATTCTGGTTCTAATGTTTGCTCTATTCTTCACAACCCAGCAGAATGGGGATACGGAAAATGAGTATGGTTACACTGATTTTATTGGTGACTTAAATACCATCTCAAGAGTTGAAATAAGACCAAATGTTGAAGTGCCAACAGGTGAAATTACGGTATACTTTAGTGATGTTGCAACCCAACAATCATTTTTTATATCAGATGTATCATTGATACTTCAAGAAGTAAAAGCAACAAACATTAAAGTGATTAGTTACGATGTACCACGAGCAGGTTGGTTTGTAAGCTTGTTACCATCGATTGTTATTCTTGTAGCAGTTGTATTTTTATTAATCTTTATCATGAACCAAGCCCAAGGAGGTGGCGGCGGAAGTCGTGTCATGTCTTTTGGTAAAAGTAAAGCAAAGATGGTTGTAGATGAAGATAAGAACATTAATTTTGACAAGGTAGCAGGTCTTGAGGAGGAAAAAGAAGAACTTGAAGAAGTAGTTGAATTCCTTAAGTCTCCTCGTAAATTCGTTGAAGTTGGGGCTAGAATCCCTAAAGGTGTTATATTAGTTGGACCTCCTGGTACAGGTAAAACCCTATTGGCTAAAGCTGTTGCTGGTGAAGCAGGTGTACCATTCTTCAGTATTTCAGGTTCAGACTTTGTTGAAATGTTTGTAGGTGTTGGTGCATCTCGAGTAAGAGACTTATTTGAGAATGCTAAGAAAAATTCACCATGTATCGTCTTCATAGATGAGATTGATGCTGTAGGTCGTAAAAGAGGTGCAGGTCTTGGTGGAGGACATGATGAACGTGAGCAGACATTGAACCAATTATTGGTGGAGATGGATGGTTTTGGTATTAACGAAGGTGTTATTGTTGTTGCTGCTACGAACAGAGCGGACATCCTTGACCCTGCCTTGTTAAGACCAGGTCGTTTTGATAGAAAAGTATATGTTGGTCGTCCTGACGTTAAAGGAAGAGAAGAAATCCTAAAAGTTCATGCTAAAGGTAAACCATTATCTGATGATGTTAATCTACAAGAAGTGGCTGCAACAACTGCAGGTTTTACCGGTGCTGACTTAGAGAACTTATTAAATGAAGCGGCAATTTATGCTGCTAGACAAGATAAGAAAGTATTAACACAATCTGACCTTAGAAGAGCCTTTATTAAAGTAGGTATTGGTACTGAGAAGCGAAGTCGTGTTATTAGTAAGAAAGAAAAACGCATCACCGCTTATCATGAAGCTGGTCATGCCATTATCTTTGAAGTTCTGGAAGAACTTGATCCAGTACACAGTATTTCAATTATTCCTACTGGTATGGCTGGTGGTTATACAATGCCATTACCAGGTAAAGACCCTATGTACATGACTAAGATGAAGATGGAGCAAGAAATTGTATCCTTACTTGGTGGTAGAGCGGCAGAGAAGCTTGTTCTTGATGACATTACTACTGGTGCTTCCAATGATATTGAACGTGCTAGTACAATCGCTAGAAACATGGTTGTTAAGTATGGTATGTCTGAAGTGATTGGTCCGATTCAGTTTGGTTCTGACAATGAAGAAGTCTTTATTGGAAGAGACTGGGGTCATACACGTAATTATGGTGAGAACATTGCTGGTTTGATAGACAGTGAAATCAAGAGAATGGTTGATTCGGGTTATGAAGAAGCTAAGTCAATTCTTGAAGAGAATATGGATATCTTACATAAGACAGCAGAACTTCTTATTGAGAAGGAAAAAGTGACTGGTGCACAATTCAGATTACTATTTGATGCTAAGAAGAATGGTACTTTGGATGATGTGGTATTTGATGATGTATCAGTAGATGAATTGCTCTTTGGAGGACCACTTGAGCCTAAAGAAGAAGTAATCATTGCACCAGAAGAGCCAGAGATTTCAAACGTAGAAATTAAAGAAAATACAGAAGAAACAGATGTCTAAATATAGACTAAATATACAAAGGACTGCTCATAAAGAGCTGTCCTTTTGTTTGTAGATGGTCTTTTTAGGTCGATGGAACTGACTATAGCAAAAGTATGGGTATATATAACCAAAAAAAATGACTTTTTTTAGAAAAAACTATTGACATCTCAGATTTGTTTTGATATTATAATTCGTTATTCCATTGACTATATGCAAATAGTATGATATAATTTCTCTTAAGTGGCGCCTACTACCTTGGCTGGTAGTAGATAAAAGAGAGAAGGGTGTCATGTCAAAAGATGAGGTGTTCAGATGATAGCTAAAGAAGACATATTTGCAGTACGTCAACAAGTTAAAGCACACGTAGGCAGTAAAGTTCGAATCCGTGCCAACAAAGGCCGCAAGAGAGTAGTGGTCAAAGAGGGTGTCCTTGAAAACACATATCCAAGTATATTTGTAGTTAAGGTGCACAATGAGCAACAGAACTCATATAGAAGCGTTTCCTATAGCTATACTGATTTGTTAACGCATAATGTTGAGTTATCTATTTGCAGAGATTAAGTTAAGGGTACTAAGACAATGTCTTAGTACTTTTTTTGTGTGCTCATTACCCATAATAAGCTGAGAATGTATCACTTGAGTTATTGATTTACTTAAGAATATTGTATATAATATTAAGTATACAAAATACAATAAGAGTGGACGACTATGAGAGAAGTAAAAAGATTAGCAAGGGCCAAGATAAATTTGGGTCTTGATGTTGTACGTAAACGTGATGATGGTTACCATGATTTGAATATGGTCATGGAGACAATCACCTTACATGATAAATTGCGAATTAAGAAGATCCGTAAGAAGGAAATTCTGCTAAAAACCAATCTACCCTATTTACCAACAGATGAGAGAAATCTTGTTGTGAAAATTATCAAACATATGAAAGAATCTTACGGGATTGATTCAGGGGTATTTGTTGATTTATATAAAGTGATACCTGTAGGTGCTGGCTTGGCAGGTGGAAGTGCAGATGCTGCTCAAACAATCTTAGGTATGAATGAACTCTTTGAACTTAACTTAACGCTAGAAGAGATGATGGCCATTGGTGTTAAGTATGGAGCTGATATACCTTATTGCATCCAGGGAGGCGCTATGCAAGCTGAAGGCATAGGTGATATCTTAAGCCCGATTGAAAGTGCTCTAGAGCTCAATTTGCTGGTTGTAAAACCAAAGGTAAGTGTTTCGACTCCTTATGTGTTCACTCACCTTGTGGCGGATGAAATAAAGGTGCATCCTTCCATTGATAGGATTGTAGACGCAATGGTGAATGGCAGTCTTGAAGGTCTTGTTGATGCCATAGGTAATGTACTTGAAGAAGTTACTTTTGAAGGTTATCCAGATGTAGCGCTTGTTAAAGAAGAGGTTTTGCAGACCGGTGCGGTGGGCGCAATGATGAGTGGAAGTGGTTCGGCAGTTTTTGGGATATATCTAGATGAAACCAGCTGTAAAAAAGCGGCTAGAATTTTGAACCAACACCCTCTTGTAAGAAGTGCTTTTGTAACAAAAACATATAAAGAAGAATAAAGACATCATAATAAACATAAAAAACGTCATATGAATAGGTGAAAGTGAGGAAAAGTCATGGATTCAAATTTGAAAGTCTCAGTCAATGAGTATTTACCACTTAGAGATATTGTTTTTAATACTCTAAGAAAAGCCATTCTTAAAGGTGAGTTAGCACCAGGAGAAAGGTTGATGGAGAAACAATTGGCTGAAAAGATGGGTGTTAGTCGAACACCAATAAGAGAGGCAATTCGTAAGTTAGAATTAGAAGGTCTTGTCATCATGGTGCCTCGTAAGGGAGCTGAAGTTGCCATGATTACAGAACAGGACATAAAGGATGTACTGGAGGTTAGAGCAGCCCTTGAAAGTCTTGCTGTAAAACTAGCGATCAAACACATGAAGAAAGAGGATGTGAATGAATTGCTTGCCATTAATGATGCATTTATTGGCGCGGCCAAAAGAAATGATGCTGAGACAGTGATTAAGAAAGACGTCGAATTCCATGACAAAATATATGAAGCGACTAATAACCATAAGTTGGCGTCAATCATTATAAACTTACAGGAACAGATTTATCGTTTCAGAGTTGAGTATGTTAGACAGATGGATGATTTTTCATCTTTGGTCGAAGAACATGAGTCAATAGTTGAGGCTATTGTGAATAAGAATATTGATATAGCACAGGATATCGCAACTAAACATATTGAGAATCAAGAGAAGGCAGTTATTAAGCAAATTAAGATGTAATAGTAAAGAAGGCTAGAGATAGCCTTCTTTTTGTTTAACAGAGAGAGAGGGATTCCCACCGTAAGAGAGTCGCCGGCTCTCATACTTTCAGGCCACGTCCGAATCTAGCCTCTCCCTCTGTTAATAAATAAAGCAACATACTCATAAGAGTATATTGCTTATATTAACAGAGAGAGAGGGATTCGAACCCTCGGTTCGCATAAACGAACAACGGTGTTCGAGACCGTCACCTTAAGCCGCTCGGACATCTCTCCATAATCTATAAAGTAATTGTATATGGAACAATGTTCTCGCCGTTTTCTTTTATAATTCGCAGGGTTGGGTTAAAAGGCTTGCCACGGTAATTCTTAACAACAATCCCAACTCTATCATCAGGCAACTTTAAAGTGAAACCTATTGGATAAGGTGAAACATGTTCTGCGAAAAGTCTAATAAGTTGTGGATCGAAGGCTTTACCACCATTCTCAATAATTTCTTTAAAAGCTTGGGCAGGCTTTAGGGCTTTTCTTTGTCGTCGCTTACTTGATAAGGCATCAAATACGTCAGCTATAGCCACGATTCTGCCTTGAATACTAATCTGATCCTTCTGTTTGCCCATAGGGTAGCCTGTACCATCATATCGCTCGTGGTGTTGTAAGATAGCTAAATAACTTCTGAGTGGTAGGTTAAATTCATTCTTAGCAAATTCATAACCTGCCCTAGCATGACCTTTGATGGTTCCAAATTCCTCTTGAGTAAGTTTGCCACTCTTGGTTAGTATTTCTTCAGATATGAACATATAACCTATATCATGGAACATGGCACCAATCGCTAGGTGGTAGAGCTCCTGGTGGGACATTTTAAGGGCTTTGCCAATAATCAAAGATATGACAGTCACATTTACAGGTTGCTGATAGCGGTAGTTTTCTATCATCTTAATATCAAAAACATCATACAAATCAATTTTCTCAGCTATAACATCTTCAACTAAGTGGTCAATGGATTCTAAACAAGCTTTAAGGTTTTCTGAATACTTCTTTTTTTGCTTTTTTTGAACGGATTCGTATAGTTTTCTGAGGTTCTGAGTGGCACTATTTCTAGTTTCAGACGTGATGGAACAATTCACTTGAATATCACTAGAAAACTCATCCAAAACATAGAGGTAAGGAATCTCGTATTGTGATAAATTAGATATGTATTTTTCAGAAATGACAGACCCTTTTTTGGCTAAAATTGAACCAGTTTCACCATAAAAATTATCAGCAATTTCCATACCGGGAGTTAGATCGTTAAATTCAACTAGTCTCATTAGAACCTCTTTCATTGATAGGATTGGCTACAATTTATATTATAACAAAAAAGGTAGTATAATTAAATAGTTATCATAGGCATATAGAACCAAAAAGTAAATGAAAGTTCTAAAAAATAAGTTCAAAATGACCTTAATAGAGGCTTTGTTGCTCTGTATATTTCAGTTGAAAATAAATCGATAAAATAGGTCAAATTCCCCTTGTCATGACACTCAAGAAAGCGTATTATTAAATAAGGCCAAAAATATATAGATGGTCACAGAGTTAAGGGAGAATAGTATGAAATCTTTTATATTACATAGGGACCTACACATAGACCCTATGACAAATCTGAAAAATTTTATCCAGTTCATTGAAGAAGACTATAACAGACTATTTGGACATACAGGTATTGTATGTATTTTTGACATTGCTAGATTGAGGGATATTAACGACCAATTAGGTCGTGATGTTGGTGATTTGGTTATCAGAACAGCAGCCCATGTTGTTTGTCAATATTTTAATAGAGATATTGTTTTTAGAACTGAGGGTGACGCTTTTACGATTGTAATGAGAAATCATAGTGGCGAAGGTCTTTTAGAACTTATGGATGAAGTTAACAACCACTACCAACAATTAATGAGAGAAAAAGGTTATGAGAACTTTACTTTACATCATATAATGTACACTTATGATGAACCTATTGAATCTATTGAAGATTACTATATGTTTGTTGTTAAGAAAGATGGTGAACATGATATTAGTCGAAAGTTCACAGGCGATCAACTTGTAAGGCATATACTTAGTGGTGTTGTTAATCGTTTCAGGCAATCACTTGAGTATTATGAAGAAGTTTATAATTATGCCCTTATTGATGAAATATCAGGTTTACCAAATGCTAAAGCTGCCAACCAATTTCTTGGTAAAATGACAACCAATGTTGGGCGTAACACAGATAAATACACCATACTTTTTATTGATGGTGACGATCTTAGAAGATACAATGATATTAGTTATGAAGCTGGTAATCATATGATCAAACGTTTAGGTACAATCATCAAAGACGCTATCCGTGAAGATGATAAGATTTTTAGATGGTTAAGTGGAGATGAATTCATCGTTGTGCTTCAAAACACAGATGATCAAACCGGTGAGTTACTTGCTGAACGTATTCGTAACTGTGTTGAGGACCATCAGGATGAATTTCAATTTAAGACAACCATATCCATTGGTGTGGCCAATTATCCTTTAGATGGACGAGATGTAGATACGGTCATATATTATGCAGAGAAAGCCAATAAATTGGCTAAGGAGCGAGGAAAGAATCAAGTTATAAGTTGGCGTGAAGTGGATGTTGCTCAATTATAATTAAGAATTAAACGTCAACTTTGGTTGACGTTTTTTTATTTTATAGTATATTGCTTTGAACTTAACAAGTAACTTGAGGCATGTTTACTTGTTTTAAGGAAAATTTACTTTAAAACGACCGAAAATTGGCGAAGTCAATAGAGATACGAAGCATCTTTCTTGTGGAATTTGATTTGCTTTATGTTATAATATGACTTTAAAATAAGGAGGCACTATGAACAATAAAATAATTAGATATGGTTTAACTGTAGTTGCGGTTGTTATTGCTTTTCTCATGTTTTCAAATCGAAATACAGAATCGTTTAGTTATAGAGCAGAATTGAAGTCTCTGAAAGTAGAGACTGAGTATGTAACGGATTTATTCGTAACTGGCTACAATGATATATTAGATGGGATTGTAGATAATACTCAAGTGATAGAAACTCAAAAAGAGTCCTTTGACTCACTTATAAGCCGCTATGAAACAATTGAAATGCTGCCTAGCGATTCAAATGATGATTATAGTGAGTTACTACTAGTACTTGAAGAACAGCTGATGATCATGGATGATATTGTAACATCCATTAAGGATTCGGCCACTGTGCCAGGAGAGTATAAGTTAGCTCTTAAGAAAATTGTAGAACAGCGTATATTATATGAAGGAAGAATGGGAAGGTATTAAGTATGGAATTGATTATTGTTAATAGTAAAAGTATGGGTAAAGGTGATGATGCCTTAGGTATTAAATTAATGGGAGCTTTTCTGAAAAAACTTTGGGTTAGAGATAGCCAGCCTGACATAATGGTATTCTATAATTCGGGTGTTGAACTGTTAGATAAATCTATGGGATATCTTGAGGCTCTCCACGGCCTTGAAGATAAAGGCGTTGAGCTATTAGCCTGTGGTACATGTTTACAGCATTATGGACTTGATAGTCATCTAGATGTTGGACATCAATCAAATATGGAAGAAATTGTAAATATGATTGAGAAAGCTGATAAGGTCGTAACTATTTAATTCTCCCTATTATGATTCATAGAAGGAATGCCGATGTATTTATTGACAAACCTTAGATGAAGAATGGTGGAGATCACATGACAGATATTAGAATTATAGTCCATACAGAGCCAATCTTAATAGAGCAATCTCCAAAGGAAATGTTACCTAAAGAGGGGACAATTCTTGAAGGTGAAATCATTAGTAAAGAAGCAAACCAAGCTAAAGTTTTGATTCAGGACCAGGAAATTATGTTGACAGACATAAGAGAACTAGTTGAGTCTGAAGGCGAAAGTGCTTCATTTATTGTGACAGGTCGCTCAGAGACACAAATAACAGTTGAATATATGAAACCTACTAGGCCGATTGAGAATCGGTCTATTTCTAATGGAAAGAATTTTAAGAGAACAGTTGAAGTGGCTAAAGACTACGAAGCTATCCTCGAGAAAGCGCTGCAATCACTTAACATTGATGAAAAAGTAGCAATCAGGAAAATGACCAAAGATTTAGAGCAAGATATAGAACTTTTAACGAACAAGCTTACAAAACAAGACCTGAATTTTATGGTTGAAGAAGGCTTAGACCCTGAAAAAATTAGTATCAAAACGATGGCCAACCTTGTAAAAAGTCATAAAGAATTAGTTAGAGAACATAATGTTGTAGAACTTAAGAGAGAAGTGACAAAAGAAGTCAAATTAATTATGGACAAGTATGAGCCCGTCGAACAGGTTAAGAAGGTAGTGTTTGAGTTGGAAAGGGCAGACTTACCAGTGACAAAAAAGCAAGTTGATCACTTGATGCAAATGGTTAAAGTGGTTGAGGCTATTAGAGAGATGCCTGATGAAAAGGCTTTAAAAGTATTAGAGCTAGATAGCTTACCAACAATAGAAAAAGTATATCAACAGATCCACGAACCTAATATTAAACCTGTGACTTTAAATATGTCAGAGGACCAAGTAATTGAGATGGTAAAACAGTATTTGATGAAAAATGATATGCCTGTAACAGAAGAAAATATTGAAGTAGGCAAAGCTTTAGTAGAAAGAGCTTTACCTGTAACAGAGCCTAATATTGAATTTGTTAAAAAGCCAGAAATCACTTTATCGAAGATTGATACAGAGGATCTAATTGAAAGGATGGTTCAACATTTATCTAGGGATTTAAACACCAAAGATGTTGTCCTTGAACCACTTTTAGACTATGTGGATATAGATCAAGTTGTATTGACACCAATTGGGTTAACAGAAAAGGTCGTTATACCCCCAGAACGTAGATCAGAACTTAAAGAAATCATTGCCCAGGTTAAAGAAATAGATCCTATGGTTATATATGAACGTGTTGATTCTGAGGAGGCCATTAACTTAGAACGGCTATTGTCTAAAACAAAAGGTGAACACAAAAGAAACAATGCCATAGATCTAATTAAAGAAGTTATCACCCCCAAACCAATACAGGAATTATTACCACTTAAACTTGGACAAAGAATTGAACTTGTTGAACAAGAAGTTAAAGAGCAAACACTTGTTAAAAATGTCTCACAGGAAATAGTTACAGATATAGTTAAGTCTCTTCCAGACATCTCAAGGGAAATGGGAGAAGATTTTCCTAAGATTGAGTCCTATGTTAAGGCGCATAGGATGATAGAAGAAATCAGACTTAAAATGACCATAGAAGCAGCAGTACGCCTTGAGTCATCTGGTCTAAAGATTGATATTGAGCCCTTAGAAAGGGTTGTAGAGGGGCTTAGGAGAGATGAACTTAAGCTTAGTATGACACAGACTAATCAAAGTGTTGATATAGAGGGGCAAGTTGATTCTGATGTAGATATCACAAACCTTAAAGACACCTTACAATCACTTAAGTTTGCTGAGATTAAGTCGGATGACCTCGTAGCAAAACTTATAAAATCAAATCAGTCATTAAGCCTTAAGAAACTTGAAATGGTGCAGAAGGATGAGCAATTAGAAACAGTAAAAGTTCAGGTTAAAGACTATATTTTAAAGAATGCAAAAGGCAGTTATGAACAAGCTGAGACTAGGGTAAGGCCAGACTTAGGAGACAAAGTAGAGAAAACCTTTAAGCAGATAGAGCCATTACTAATTGAGCTTAAGATGCCGGTTTCGGATTCAAATGTTAAAGCAGTTGAGATTCTGGCTAGAAATGAGATGCCGATAAGTAAAGAAAATATTCTAGACATCCAAGTGGCTCATGAAAAAATTGAATTTGTTATTCAGAAACTTAAACCTATGGTTGCGGTGAAAATGATTCAATCTGGAATTAACCCAATTGAGCTAGAGGTAGATGAGATTATCGAGTTTATCAAGGCTTTTGAAATTGAGCTTGGTGAAACGGATATTGAGAAAGTGGGTAAGTTGATTTTAGACTTATTTGAGAATAATCAGCTACCAAAAGAGCAGAAAGATTCTATCATGGGTATTTATCGTACCTTTGATACAGTTCTTAGGTCGAAAGGTTCTGCTACAGGATTTATTGTGAAAAATGAATTACCACTTAATATGAACCAATTGTTTGAAGCCGCAAAATTCATCAGAAAAACTAAAGGGGTCAAACCGTCCATATCTGTTGATGTAGATGAAAGCTTTGGGAAACTTGAAGCTCTTGTAAATTCTGAAAAATCCATACAAGAGATGGTCAGAGTAGGTTTGGAAAATGTGGCTAAAACTCAAACACCTAGAGTGGTCAAAGATGTTACTTCTTTGGTAGAAGAAAATGTTCCTGTTACCAAGGTGAATTTGTTGGCAAAAGAGCTGGTGGATATTCGTATAAGCAATTTTGTTACAGAACTAGAGGGTACTAAGCTCGAAAGTATAGTAGATGGTAAGTTGGGTGTGCCTTATGAGGATCTACCCCTTGAGTCATTAACTAAACTTATGAAAGAATGGCCACAGGTAGCTATACCTGAGCGTAATGAACAGCTAAAGCATGAATACCTTAGCTTTATGAAACGATCACCGAAGATTATTCAGCATTTTGTTGAACATAAGATTCCTCTTACCATGAAGAATTTTACACAGGCTATGGCCATGAATAAAGAGCCTTTTCTTATGATGAATCAATTACAGGCGTTGGTTGATTTAATTGAGGAACCTAGACTTAAGGATCATATTGTACAAGAAATAAGGGCTAAGTCAGAGCAGATTATCAAAGGGGAAGTATCTTACAAGGCATTATCAGATGTAGCTGAGGAAGTTGAGACTATCATACGTATGCAAGAGGCACAAGATCCTCAGCCTCTGAATCGGCCTATAAATCAAATTAAGGGGGCCGTACAACATACCCAACTGATTCAAGTAACAGAAGATTACTATCAGATTCCAATATTTATGAATCAAAAGTGGTCTCAGCTTAATATGTACGTCTTTAATGAAAAAGAGACAAGTCAACTTGACCTTGGAGATATGAAAGTACTAATGCGTTTTGAAACTCAGAATATGGGTAATATTCAGGCCCTTCTTAACATGAAGGGGAATCATACCCAAGTGACTATACAAACTGAGTACCCTGAAGACCAAGGGATTGTAAAAGAGTTTGAAGACCAAATTCGAAGTCTTTTTAGTGAAAGTAATTATACCTTAACAGGCCTAGCTTATGATGTTATTGAGCAAAAAGAACCTATCCAAATAGAAAAAGGTACATCCAAAAAACCTCAGTCCTTGAAGGTCAATGATGGCCATATAGATTGGGTGGTGTAATGATGGATAAGAAAACAGTGCCTGAGCAATTGGGACATATTGCAAAAGGATTTGCTGGAATGATAGAAAAAATGGACCAAATGAAAGAAAGACAAATGAAGGATAATCATAAGAATTTCAGCTTACATGACAATAAAAAGGACAAAAAAGGTGGTGAAAATTAAAAAAATTGGAAAAGTGCTAAAATATTTTGAAAAGAAGTCGATAAATTAAGTAGACAATTTAATACGGATGGGCAATACATACCGTATAGCAAATGAGACTTAAGGAAAAGAAACGTTTGCCAAAGCCAAATTTCAATCAAGAGAGGTGTGTACACTATGAGAATTAATCACAATATTCCATCCCTTCGTGCGTTGCATCAATTAGACAAATCTAATGGAAGACTGGATAAGACTTTAGAGAGATTATCTTCAGGTCTTAGAATCAATCATGCAGCAGACGACGCGGCCGGACTAGCAATTACTCAAAAAATGGACACGCAAGTAAGAGGATTGAAACAAGCGAATCGAAATGCCATGGATGGCATATCATTAATACAGACAGCAGAGGGTGCTTTGAATGAAGTGCACTCAATGCTTCAAAGAGTAAGGGAATTGGCGGTTCAAGTTTCTAACGGTACTTACGATGCGCAGGACAGAAAAGCAGTACAAGACGAAGTAAAACAAATGCAGAATGAGATTGAAAGAATCTCATCATCTATTGAGTTCAACGAAATGAAGTTACTCAATGGAGACATTGATAGAAGAGCATTCTCAACAGATGCTGACATAGCAGATATCGTATCAATGAGTGATACAGTTGAAGCTGGTGTTTATTCATTTGATGTTTCACAACTAGCAAGTGTAACTAGAGATACAGGTGGTATCGTTAGTTTATTTGATGGTAATGGTGAATCAACAGTTGAAGGAACCGTTAATGTTAATGGAGAACAAGTGGAAATCATGGCTGGTGAAACCAGTGAAGAAGTGTTCTCTAAACTTAGGGATTTAACATCTCGTGTAGATGTAAGTATTTCGATTGACCCAGTGCCACCTTTTGGCAATGGTAAATCACTCACACTAGAAATGAACCAATATGGACCTCGCGATCTTAACGTGACAGGTGACTTAGCCTTGCTCACAGCTCTCGGTCTAGATAACGAACATTTCCAACCAAACACAGATCAGATTTATATTACTGATGTTGACTTTAGTGGAGGTATTTCTGCTGCTACAGCCAATGTGCTAATCAATGGAACGACTGTTTCTATTGCTAATGGTGATGTGGATCAAGACATTTATGAGAAATTAAGTGCAGCAGGCATTCCTGGTATCGAACTAGCTTATAGTGCAACAGGGACCCTAAATGTTTTCTCAAACAAACCATTAATTATTGAACCAGCAAATCCTACAGATGCTAATGATATTGCTTTATCAGCAGAATTGGATACACTTGGCCTTGATGATGGTATTCCATTAGCGCCAAACGGTGCAGCTGATTTAACTAAAAGTGTTCCAGATGCTTATATCACTACTGATGGCGGCGCTGCAGATGAATTAACTGGTACAGTGGCAGTTTTTGTTGATGGCGTGCAAGTAGGCGCTAATATAGACTGGACTGGTGGGTTAGACCTTGATGCAGCAGCTGATAGAGAGACAGCTCTTGGAAACTTAAATTCACAAGATGCAGGAAATACAATTTTTGCCTTTACAGATGAATCACCAGCTATGTTAGTTGCTTATAACAAAGATGGTTATGAAGTTATGATAAAGCCTGTAAGCACAGTAACAGCAGCTGATACTACAACTGTAGAAAACCTAGGTTTTGGAACTGGAAATGTAACACTCGAAAAAGGTTTTGGTAACCTTGGACGTAATGTACAGATTGATGGCGCAAGTATTGTTTATGACGATCCTGCTACAGTGAACTTAATGGACGGCTTCCCAGCTGGTACAACGGTTACTACAACGGGTAGAGACATTGTATTTGAGTCCAACGATAACTTTGAGATGCGATTAGTATCTGGGTCTACCATTGGTATGGTTACAATGAACTTACTTGAAACAGGACCACTTGACTTACAGATAGGTGCCAATGAAGGTCAGTTCATGGAGATTAGAATCCAGAACTTATCACCTAGAGCACTTGGTATAACAGATATCAACTTATCAACTTCTGAAGGTGCACAAGAAGCCATCGGTATTGTTGATACAGCGATTGAGACAATTTCAACTGTTCGTTCTAAGCTTGGTGCATACCAGAATAGACTTGAACATACAATTGCCAACCTTGAAGCGGCTTCAGAGAATATGACAGCTTCCTT